>Ga0315904_10005405_pt1 | contig 17752 bp, 17 predicted proteins | sample LakEriMetagenome_6_FD_203529 | JGI IMG/M metagenome (GOLD analysis project Ga0315904, IMG submission 203529) | Freshwater fungal communities from buoy surface, Lake Erie, Ohio, United States - Buoy 12 MA120 | ecosystem: Environmental > Aquatic > Freshwater > Lake | place: USA: Lake Erie, Ohio...
GCTTCTAGGCGATTGGGCTTAAAATCTTTGGCGAGCATAGAGGTAGAAACGTCAATAGCTATCACAATATCTATACCTTCGGTAGTCACTTTTTCTTCTTCAAAAGAAGTTTGCGGACGAGCTAGAGCAACAATGAGTGATGCCAAAGCCAAAAAGCGCAATACCCAACTTGTTTTTTTGAGTATGGCTTTCAGCGGAGTGCCAAATTTTTGGAAGGCATTGGTGTCAGAAAATTTGATGGTTGGGAAATTTTTAGCAGACAAAAAATACCACCAAGCTAATGCCAACAACAGCAACACCGGCAGGAGATACAACACCCACTTGTCTGCAAAAACAATATGTGACCAGCCGTTAAACATTGTTTTTCGTGGTTGAAGTCTGCTCTTCGGCAGGTTTAGTTATTTCAATAAATTCTAATGCGTTTTGCATGGCTTTGGTATTTACGTCCGGCATCGGAGCCATCTTCGCAAATTTCACCAAGTCGCCATTGCGCAACGTGTCGAGTAATAATTTTTTGGCGATATCATTAATGGGATAAAGCTCCAAACGAGCAGCAATTTCCTCTGTGGTTTCTTCCAACGCCAACCAGCGATAGCGATACTCTAAATACAAACGCAGTATGTCAGTGAGGCGAGTGTAATATTGCTTATGCTCATCTTTTTGCCACAACTTTTCTTCTTCGAGTTTCTTCAACTCCTTGCGGGCCCATACGTGAGCAGGGTCTTTGGGCACAAACCGATCAGGAGCCGATTTTTTCTTGCGCTTCTGCTCACGATACATAATGATGCCGGCTATGATGAGCATGATTAAAAAAGCTAATGGGTAGATATAATTACTAAACTCATCCCAAGCCCAAGGCATGTCCATAGGCGCCTTGATGACTTTGAACGGTTGCGTAGTGTCTACATCAAGCGTGTTTACGCGAATAAATTCGTACGTAGAAACTATGGTATCTATCTTGCCACTCGCATCTTTTGCGACAAACGCCACCGGCCCCAAGCGATAGTCGCCACTGTCATAAGCGGAAACAGCAATAACTTGTGACCAAACTTTTTCGGCTTTAGTAATTTCGCTCACCGAAACCACATCCATGGTGCCTATGGAATCTTTGATTTTCGGTAATGAAATTTGTGTGCCGGCAGGAAAGTTTATGGTGAATTTTACGTTTAATTTGTCGCCAATCAAAATGGTGCTGCTATCGGCTTTGAGCGTAGCTATCACATTTTGTGCTGTGGAAAATTGCACACCACCCACAAAAAAAATGATGGTGGTAACCAAGCGAATGAAATAATTTTTAATAGCTCGTTTCATCGTTTAGCTCCTCTACGTTTAAACATATTCATCAATGAAACAGCATAGTTGGCTTCGGTGTCTATGCTCTCGAGTTGCGCTCCGCTTTTGGCAAATAGTTCACGTGTTTGGCGTTGGTTTTCGACAAACTTTTTTTCGTAAGCCATCCGCAATTGCTTGTTGGAAGTGTCTACCCATTGTTCTTTGCCGGTTTCAGAATCTAGCACATGAATTAATCCTACATTCGGCAGGCGAACTTCGCGTTCATCATATATGTGCAAGCCAATCAAATCGTGTTGTCTCGCCACAATGTTCACTGCTTTGCGCATCTCTTCGGCATTAGCTTGGCTCATAAAATCAGAAAGTAAGAACACAATGCTTTTCTTCTTCACCATGCTACTAAAATATTTCAGCGCTTCAGGCAAGTTGGTGCCTTTCCCTTGGGGATGAAAATCATAGATCTCGGAAATTATACGCAGAATGTGTGATTTACCTTTTTTTGGCGGAATAAATTTTTCGATGTGGTCGCTGAAAAAAAGTACACCTACTTTATCGTTATTCGTTATGGCAGAAAATGCTAACACGCCACTTATCTCTGCAATCAAGTGGTTTTTAAAATCGTTTTGTGTGCCGAAAAACGAACTTTGACTGACGTCTATCATCAGCATCACCGTCAACTCACGCTCTTCTTCAAAAACCTTTATAAACGGTTTTCGATTTCGTGCTGTTACGTTCCAATCTATCAACCGCACATCATCACCATATTGATACTCTCTCACTTCGCTAAACGAAATACCTCTTCCTTTAAACGCTGAATGATAGCTACCCGAAAAAATCTGATTGCTCAGTTTTCGAGTTTTGATTTCTATCCTACGGAGTTTTTTCCGCTTTTCTTCTTGCGTGATCATTAGGTTGGTTGGTGACGCGTTTGTTAGTGGCGTGTTCCTTTAGTTTCGTATATATTGTATTTGAAATTTGAGCTTAAAAACTTTTTAGCTTTACCTATGGCACTTCCACCGCGTTCAAAATCTCACTAATAATTTCTTCTGAAGTCATGTTTTCAGCTTCGGCTTCGTAGGTCAAGCCAATACGATGGCGCATCACATCATAACAAATCGCGCGAACGTCTTCCGGTATAACATAACCTCTTCGTTTGATAAATGCGTAAGCTTTAGCGGCTAGCGCTAAGTTGATGCTGGCGCGAGGCGAACCACCGTAGTTGATGAATGGCTTTAATTTGTTGAGTTTGTAATCTTCCGGTTTGCGACTAGCAAAAACAATGTCGAGGATGTATTTTTCAATCTTTTCATCCATGTACACTTCGCGAACGGTTTTGCGTGCCGCCAAAATTTCTTCCGCTTTCACTACTTGATTAATCGGATGGCTTTCAAACTGCATATTCTGACGAATAATCATTTGCTCTTCTTCTTTCTTGGGGTAGGTTACCACTACTTTGAGCATAAAACGGTCTACTTGCGCCTCTGGCAATGGGTAAGTTCCTTCTTGTTCAATCGGGTTTTGTGTGGCCAACACCAAAAACGGCTCTTCAAGTTTAAAGGTATTTTCACCAATGGTTACTTGGCGTTCTTGCATGGCTTCAAGCAAAGCAGATTGCACCTTGGCAGGTGCACGGTTAATCTCATCGGCCAAAATAAAATTGGCAAACACCGGGCCTTTTTTGATGTGAAAATCGTTGTCTTTTTGGTTGTAAATTTGCGTACCAATCAAATCGGCAGGTAACAAATCTGGTGTAAACTGAATGCGCGAAAATTTGGCATGAACGGCACTCGCCAATGATTTTATCGCCAGTGTTTTTGCCAAGCCCGGCACACCTTCCAACAAAATGTGGCCGTTCGATAGCAAGGCTAACATCAGTCTTTCGGTCATGTATTTTTGACCGACAATCGCTTTGCCTAGCTCCATGTTGAGCACATCTACGAAAGCGCTTTCGCGGCCTATTTTTTCATTTAGCGCAGTGATATCTACACTGCTATTGGTGGATATTATTTCCATAGTTCTGTTTTTGCGGACGCCAAAAGTAAGTGAGTTCCCTATTGTTAAAAATCAAAATTTGTTAAGCAAAATGCGATAAATTTTCAGACTTGAGCTATTTCCCCTTCACCTGATGCTGCGTTTGGCAAAACTTAACGGAAAGTGATGGATAAATGAGATGCTCCGACTAGTTGTATTCGGCTTTAAGTTCTAATGCATTTGATTAAGTTTGTTCCCTTATTTTTTAGAGTGGACATAATACGCCTTTTACCTGATAACATTGCCAACCAAATAGCAGCCGGAGAGGTGATTCAACGACCGGCTTCGGCTGTTAAGGAATTGCTGGAAAATGCGATTGACTCGGGGGCTACGCAAATAAAACTTATCGTTAAACAAGCCGGCAAAAGTCACTTGCAGGTGATTGACAACGGCTGCGGAATGAGCGAAACCGATGCGCGTATGTGTTTTGAAAAACATGCCACCTCAAAAATTCGCACAGCTGATGATTTATTCAATATCCGCACGATGGGTTTCCGAGGTGAAGCTTTGGCTTCTATTGCGGCCATTGCTCAAGTGGAACTAAAAACGAGAATGCACACCGAAGCGGTGGGTGTGGAGCTTGAAATTGAAGGCATGAAGGTGCAAAAACAAGAGCCCTGCCAAACGCCCGAAGGCACTTCGATTACGGTAAAAAACTTGTTTTTTAACGTGCCGGCTCGCAGAAATTTTTTGAAGAGCGACACTGTAGAGTTGAAATATATCATTGATGAGTTTCACCGAGTGTCTTTGGCGCATCCCAAAATCGGCTTTCAGTTGTTTAATAACGATTACGAAATGTATCACCTCAAGCCGGGGAACTTAAAGCAACGCATTACCCAGCTTTTTGGCGACAACTATGCCGAAAAGATTGTGCCGGTAGAGGAAAAAAGTTACGCATTGCATGTGTATGGCTTTGTGGGCAAACCGGAGTTTTCGAAAAAAACACGGGGTGAGCAATTTATTTTTGTCAATAATCGCTTTATCAAATCGCCTTATCTAAATCATGCGGTTTCGATGGCTTACGAGCAGATGATTACGAAAGATCATTTCCCGTTTTTTGTTTTGTTTTTAGACATTGACCCGGCAAAAATTGATGTGAACGTGCATCCGGCCAAGCATGAGATTAAATTTGAAGACGAAAAATTGGTGTACACCTTTGTCAATTTAGGCACTAAACATGCGTTGGGCGCTTATAGCATTTCGCCTACTTTAGATTTCAACCAAGAAGACCATTTGCACAATGGAGGTGCGTTTGACCAACAGCCGCGCACTTGGTTAGAAATCACTCAGCACGCCACGCAAACCAAAGACGCTAAAAAATTTGCCCCGCCTTCCAATTTTCAAACTTACAACGAGCGTGAATCCAACAATCAAAAAAATTGGGCCTCGGCTTTTGACACGGTGGGTAAGAACGAAGTGAAACCGCTAAATTTTGAAACACAGAAATCTGTCGGCACTAACTACATTGGGTTTAGTTCTTCAGAGAACGAAGTGTTGCGCGAAGCCGTACCGCCACATCAATTGTTGAAACGCTACATTGTTTCGCAAGTGAAATCGGGTTTTATTTTGATAGATCAACAAGCCGCCCACGAGCGTATTTTGTTCGAGCGCTACGTGAAGCTGTTGGAAAAAACCAAGCACGATAGTCAGCGGCAACTATTTCCGCAAAACCTATCGTTGAGTGTGGCCGACAACCAGATTCTGCGCGAAATATTGCCTGAAATCAACCAACTCGGTTTTGATATTCAAGAGTTTGGCAAAGACAGTTTTGTGGTGCATGGTTTTCCAGCAGATATTGTGCAAGGCAACGAAATTCAGATGATTGAAGAATTGATTGAGCAGTATAAAATGAATGCTTCTGTTAATAAATTAGCGAAGCGAGATAACCTAGCCAAAGCCATCGCGCAAAGCACCGGCATCAAAAACGGCAAAACACTTTCCGTGGAAGAAATGAAAACCTTGATAGATGAATTGTTTGCCTGCGAAAACCCTTATTCCACACCTGCAGGACATCACACGGTGGTAACTTTCAGCAAGGACGAACTCGAAAAACGATTTGAAAACAAAATACACGGCTAATGCACCTGCTGTGACAAAAAATAGTTTACACAAAACAAGCTAGTTTTTTATTTTCGCTGACACTTAAAAACAATAAATAATATGAATTTTCCAAGCAATTTAAAGTATAGCAAAGAGCACGAATGGGTTTTAGTAGATGGCAACAACGCTACTATCGGCATCACTGATTTCGCACAAAAAGAATTAGGTGACATTGTGTATGTCGACATTAACACTGTAGGTGAAACCGTGGCTAAAGATGCGGTTTTCGGCACAGTTGAAGCGGTGAAAACAGTGTCAGATTTGTTTATGCCTATTAGTGCAAAGATTGTAGAGTTTAACGGTGCGTTGAATGATGCTCCTGAAAGTGTAAATACAGATGCCTATGGCGCAGGCTGGATGGTGAAAGTACAAATCAGTAATGCAGCTGAACTAAACGAATTGATGGATTCAGAAGCCTATCAAAAGCACATTGGTTTATAATTCATTTACCTTGACCAATTTTTTAAAATACAACTGGCCGTCCATATTTTGGGCGGCTTTTATTTTGGGCATATGCCTGATGCCCGGGCGTGATTTGCCAAGTGTTTCCATTTGGGAGTTTGATAAAATAGTTCACTTCGGGGTTTATTTCTTGCTTGCTGTGTTGCTTTATTGGGGATGGGAAAAGCAACAAATAGTTAGATTTCTGCATCAACAAGTAGCACTCAAAATTGTATTGATTTGCGTGGCTTATGGATTTGCTGTAGAAGTATTACAGGAGTGGCTCACCACCGATCGCCATTTCGACCTTTTCGATGCTTTGGCAAATGGCTTAGGCGGCTTGGTAGGTGGGTGGTTGAGCGAGAGAGTAAAGTGATGAATACTACTAACTCGCCAGAACTGCAGGCACTACTTTTGCATCAGCGGGAACTTCACCGGTCAAAGAATTAAGAAAAGCGACAATTGCTTTTACTTGAGCTTCACTTAAATCGCGATTAAGTTGTGATTTACCCATGATTTTTACCACCTCTGCCAAATCGCTCACACAGCCATCATGAAGGTAAGGATGAGTCATTGCTACATTGCGCAAACCGAGTACTTTGAATTGATCTTTGTCTTCTTCTTTTTTTGTCAAGTCCTTGCGCACAGAATCAGTAGAAGTTGTTTTCACAAAAGTGCGATAGTCGCCATACACCCCAAACTTTTGGAAGGAATTACCTCCAAGAGCTACACCTGAATGACATGAGGCACAACCAACGTCCATAAATGTTTTAGGCCTGTTCTAGCATCGCTGCTCAGCGCGTGAACATCGCCTTTCAGGTATTTGTCAAACGAAGAAGGAATAGTCAATGTGCGTTCAAATGCAGCAATAGCTTTTTGCACATTTTCATAGAAAAAAGGGTTGCTTTCTTCCGGGTATGCTGCTTTAAACATATCTTTATATTCAGTAATTCCTTTCAACCTATCCATCAAAAACTCTTTGCTCGGAATGGCCATTTCTACGGGGTTCAAAATCGGTCCACCGGCTTGCTCTTCCACATCGGCAGCGCGTCCGTCCCAAAACTGGGTAGTGTGATACGCAGCATTTAACACGGTAGGCGAATTTCTGCCACCAAAACCTCCATTGTCACCTTTTGATGTCGGTAAGTTATCTACACCAAAGGTGCTTAAATTGTGACATGAGTTGCAACTATTATTCCCCGTTTTGCTTAAGCGCGTATCGTAGTAAAGCAATTTACCTAAGGCCACTTTTTTATTGGTAATTGGGTTCGCAGGGTTCTCTACACGAGTGGCAACTGGTTTAAATAAATCTTGTGCTTTTTGTAAAAGTTCTTGATCGGCAGGTGTAACGGCCAATAGTACCGTCTCTGTGTTTGATTGCACGAACTAAAAATGCATAATGCGGCAAGGGAGATGTAAAACAGTTTTTTTCATATTCATTAGTATTGTGTTCAGATACAATTTTACAAAAAACAATAAACAAACACGGAACAAATGTTACGAAACAGATGCCGCTCTAGCATTCACAAATCGTTCGACATCCTCTAATCGTTCTTCCGCTTGTTTCATACTTTTTACCGATTCAATATTTAGTACCAAATATTTTTCGGTTTCGCGGAGATAAACGCCATCGCGATGTTTTTGTACATACTCAATTATTTTACTGAACACCGCAGAGCTATAGAAACTCGACTCTTGATTCGACACAAAGTAGCAGCGCAACAATTTTCCTTTCAAAATTATCTGCTCCATGCCCAGTTGGGTGGCAATCCATTTTAACCGCATGGCATTAAAGAGTTCGTACACTTGCTTCGGCACTTCACCAAATCGGTCATGCAATTGCTCCTCAAATTTTGCCAAGGCTTCCTCATTTTTCAATTCGTTCAAATCTCTGTATAAAATCATCCGTTCGGCCGTGTTGCATACGTAATCGCTCGGTATAAGCATTTCTAAATCCGACTCAATAGCACAATCGCGTACATAATCCACTTTGCGCTCCAATTCGTCTTTATACAAATCTGCAAACTGTGTTTGCTTCAATTCACGAATAGCTTCATCCAAAATTTTGTGATAAACATCATAACCAATTTCAGCTATAAAGCCGCTTTGTTCTGCGCCCAGCACATTGCCCGCTCCGCGGATATCCATATCGCGCATGGCGATTTGAAAACCACTGCCGAGGTCCGAAAATTCTTCGAGCGTTTTGAGGCGTTGACGAGCTTCATTAGTAAGTGTGCTGAGCGGTGGCGAAAATAAATAGCAAAACGCATGTTTATTGCTTCGGCCAACTCGTCCTCGAAGTTGGTGCAAATCGCTCATCCCAAACTGGTGGGCATTGTTGATGATAATCGTATTGGCATTAGGAATGTCAATGCCACTTTCTATAATGTTGGTAGAAAGCAACACATCAAACTCTCGATTGACGAATTTTAGTAGCACTTCTTCAAGTTTGTCGCCTTCCATTTGGCCGTGCGCCACACCAATGTCAACATGCGGCACAATTTTGCGCAACATCTCGGCTACTTCTACAATGTCTTTCACTCGATTGTGCACAAAGAAAACTTGTCCGCCTCTGTAGATTTCATATTCGATGGCTTCTTTGATCAATGCCGGATCGAGGGCATTCACTTCCGTAGTTATCGGTTGGCGATTGGGCGGAGGTGTATTGATAATACTCAAATCTCTTGCGCCCATCATGCTAAACTGCAACGTGCGCGGAATAGGTGTGGCGGTGAGTGTAAGCGAATCAACATTTTCACGCAAGGTCTTCAATGTTTCTTTTACCCCCACCCCAAATTTTTGCTCTTCATCAATCACCATCAAGCCCAAGTTTTTAAACTTGACCGACTTGCCCACCAAGCCATGTGTACCAACAATGATGTTCGTTTTCCCTTCTTCCAATCGCTGCAACGTTTCCTTTTTTTCTTTTGCCGTTTTAAATCGGTTGATGTAATCTACTTCAATCGGGAATTCGCTCAATCGCTCTTTGAACGTTTTATAATGCTGCATAGCCAAAATGGTAGTAGGCACTAACACGGCTACTTGCTTGCCATCACAAGCCGCTTTGAAAGCTGCCCGAATAGCCACTTCCGTTTTTCCAAATCCTACATCGCCACACACCAATCTATCCATAGGATATTCGGCTTGCATATCGCGCTTCACGTCTTCTACAGCCTTGGCTTGGTCGGGAGTGTCTTCATACATAAAACTCGCTTCCAACTCATTTTGCATATAGCCATCGGGTGAAAATTGAAACCCTTTGGCGGCTTTTCGTTTGGCATATAATTGAATTAAGTCAAACGCCAATTCTTTAATGCGCTTCTTGGTTTTCTTTTTGAGGTTTGCCCAAGTTTCTGTGCCGAGTTTGTTCACGCGCGGAGCATCACCTTCTTTGCCTACGTACTTCGAAATCTTATGTAAGGATTGAATGCCGACATACAAAATATCATTGCCGGCATAAATCAACCGAACCGCTTCTTGGAGCTGACCACCCGATTCAATTTTTTCGAGTCCCGAAAACACACCCACACCATGATCAATATGCGTCACAAAATCTCCGGGCTTCAATTCGCGCAGTGTTTTCATGAGCATCACTTTGTCGCTCGAAAATCCTTGACGAAGATTATATTTATGATAGCGATTAAAGATTTGATGGTCAGTGTAGATTAATAATTTTAATTCATCATCCACAAAACCTTGATGAATACCGATGTGCACCGGTGTCCATTCTACTTTTGCTTTTAAGTCTTCAAAAATGGCGTAAAACCGCTCGACTTGTTTCACGTTTTCAGCAAAAATCAGAGCCTTGAATTGTTCTTCATTCTTCTGATGAAGGTCTTGAATCAGCAGTTCAAAATTTTTATTGAACGAAGGTTGTGGTTTAGCTTTGAAAGCAATTTTATTCACTGATTTAAAATAGCTGCGCGAGCCAAATTCTATAATCGGAATATTGGCTACTCCTTTCATGAAATCTGCGCTTGACAAAAACACATTCTCCACTTCGCCATCGAGTAAAGGATGATTCGGGTGTTCCAATTTTTGTTTAATGACTTCAGGTTGCGCTTTGGCGGCTTTTTCTAAAGCCACATTCATTACCTCTAAAAGTAACTGTGTGTCTTTCACCCAAACTGCAGTGTTTACCGGAAAAACCGATAATACCGATGTCTTTTTATCGTTGGTGAAATGAGTTTGAATGTTCGGTACAATGTTGACCGTTGCAATTTTTTTTACGCTCAATTGTGTCAGCGGATCGAAGGTGCGTATACTTTCTATTTCATCGCCAAATAGTTCGATGCGGTAGGGATATTCATTGCCGTAAGAATACACATCTACAATGTCTCCTCTAATGCTAAACTGACCGGGTTCATACACAAAATCTACACGTTCAAACTCAAAGCCAACCAACAAGTCAATCATAAAATCAACATCTAGTTTTTCATTGACTTGCAAGCGCAACATTTGCTCATTGAGTACTTCGGCTTTCACCACTTTTTCGATAAGCGCTTCAGGATAAGTCACCAATAGTTCTGCCTTCGCGTTGCTATTACTTAAGCGATTGATGGCTTCGGTGCGCAGCATGACGTTGTTATTGTTGAGCTCTAAAAAATCTTGTGGGCGTTTAAACGAATCGGGGAAAAAGAATACATCCTTATGCAGCAATATGTTTTTCAAATTATTCTGAAAATAGGCGGCTTCTTCTTTGTCACTCAAAATAAAGACATGATTAAGCTGGGAGTTTTTAAACACAGCTGCTGCAATAAATGCATCCATAGAGCCCACTAATCCTGAAACGTGAACATCACGATTGTCTTTGTTCGGTTCATTCAACAAATGAAGCAGTTGTTTTACTTGCTCGGTATTGCCATAAGCATTTAGTATTTGTTCGATACTCATAAAAAAGGTTTTACCCCGATACGTTGCCATGCGGGGTTTATTTTCGTGGCGAATGTAGCCGAAAATCAAAAGAAATATTGCATACCCTTCAACTCTAAAGCGAATAGATTTAATACTTTAGTATTCATTATATTCCAATTATGCTCCAGCTTCAAAATAAAAAAATCCTTATCACCGGAGGAACCGGTCATTTAGGGTCTGCACTTATTCACTATTTGGTGAAAGAGCGAGCAGTGCAACCGCAGCATATTCGAGTATTTTATTTGAAAGGTTCGCCAATTGATTCGCTTAGCGATATAGCAGGATTAGATTTTCTTGCGGGCAATGTGCTAAACACCGAGGATGTAATTGCAGCGATGGATGGCGTGCAATTAGTGTTTCATGTTATCGGTTCTACGACATTTGATCCTCGTCAAAAGCGTTTGCAATGGTTGGTGAATGTAGAAGGTACAAGAAATGTGTTGGAGGCCTGTTTGAATGCCGCTACATTTGAGAAAATGTGTTACACCAGCACGGTTAACGCGCTCGGAGTACCCAATCCTGTAGGCAGTATAGGTGATATAGCTAACAGCAGTCCATACGCCAATTTTCCTCGGCAGCACAGTTTTGTAAATGCGCAACAAACGCTTGATTTTATAGCTGAAGCAAAAGCTAACCCATCCACAAAATGGGAAGAAAAAATTGGTATTGGTTATCATGACTCAAAACTTGCTGCGCAAGAGTTGGTGAATGATTATTTTGCAAAATACCAAATGAATGTAGTGTCCTTGATGCCCGGCACTATGTTTGGCCCTTACGACCATTTGATAGGAACGGGCTTGTATTTGTTATCTATCGCAAAAAACAAAATGCCGGCTGTGTTGCGCGGTTCGGGCATGCCGCTGGCTCATGTAATGGATGTAGCTCGTGGTCATGCGTTGGCGATGGAAAAAGCAGTAGCCGGTTCGCAGTATATTTTGTCGGGCAAGAAGGAGGAAAACCGCTATTTGCTAGACATGGTGAGTATGATTGCCGAGGTATTGCAGGAAAAATTTCCGGAGCAGAAAATCAATAAACCGAAACTTGAAATTCCATACTCAGTAGCTCATACGGCTGCATTTTTTAGCGAATGGTCTGCCAGGCTTTTCAATCAACCTATGTTGCTGAGCAGAGATGCCGTGCGAGCCGGAGCGAACCCCTTGTTTTATACTTCGCAAAAAGCTGAGAAAGAATTGGGCTACGTTCCTCAGTTTACGTTTCGAGAAGCGGTATCAGACATGGCTGATTATTATAAAACATATCATCTTTTTGAACGAGAAGGCCGCTGGATAGATCAGCGATGAAAACCTTCGCTCTGTTATTATGTTATAAGTATATGAATACCAATACTAAACTGAGTAGCTTTGCTATTATTTTCATTTCAATGTTTCTTTTAGCTATGCAAAACTCTCCTCGAACAAAATTTCCTTCGCTCACTGCGGAAACCTTAGCCGGCAACAAAATTACTTTGCCGGATGCGGTGAAGGGAAAGAAAGCATTTCTCGTGATAGCCTTTGAGCGCAAAGCGCAGTCGCAAGCGGATGCTTGGTATGAAGTGTATGCCAAGCAGTTTCAAGGCGAAGGTTATGTGTTTTATGAATTGCCGATGATTTCTTCGATGTGGAAATGGTTGAGCGGATTTATCGACTCAGGTATGCGCTCGGGCGTGCCCAGCTATAAGCACAATAACGTAGCGACTTATTATGGTCCTTTGGATGAATACATAAAAGCGTTTGGCGTAAAAGACCGCTCGTTGGTTTATGTTTTCACGCTCAACGAACAAGGTGAAATTGTCGGACGAACAAACGGTGGCGTTGAGCCAGGAAAGATTATACAGTTGAAATAATAAAATCAGTAAAACATTTATTTATACTTGCTTTTCAAAACATCTTTTTAACCAATATAAACCTAAACAACAAATGGCATTCGAATCCATCTTAATTGCAATTCAAGGCGCTGCTGCCGGAGCACCAACACTTGGTAAAACATTGAAATTTGATTTTGGCGACAACAAAATCGTTATTGATGGCACTGGCGCTAGCAATGTAGTTTCTACTGATGATCAAGAAGTAGATTGTACCATTGCCGTTTCTATTGACGATTTGAAATCGTTGATTAACGGAACATTGAACCCAATGGGCGCTTTCATGATGGGAAAAATCAAAGTGAAAGGCGATATGGGCGTAGCGATGAAACTACAATCATTATTTAAAGCATAATTTTCAAGGCCGGTTGTTGAGTGGTTCGCCAGTTGACAACCGGTTTTTTTTCAATATTTCAACCAATAGTAAAACGTCTTCACCCATTCGTTATTGATGGCGATTAGTCCTTCTTCTTTTTCCCACCAATTTAGTTCATCGTAAATAGAACTTTTCGCTCCGCGATAAATGATTTGAATATTGGCATTTTCAAATTTTTCAGCAAACACCGACCGCACTCTGCGACAGTGAATCTTTGATGACAATACGATAATTTTTTTAATGTTTTGTTGCTTGCAGTAAGCCAAAATAATATCTGACTCCTCAAGCGTGCTCGTGCCTTTCCGAATGAGTACAATGGCACTGTCCGGCACTGCGTGTCGCTGCAAATTGATAGCCGTTAAGTCACTCTCTAACGTATCAATTCCGATGATGCGAAAGTTAAGTTCAGGATTTCCTCCGGTGCAGATGATTTTGCTCGTCCATCCGGCTCGGTAAATATTCACTGCTTCGTTGCCGCGGTCGTAACCTCCGCCCGATAACACAGCCATAGCCTCCACTTTCTCCAATTTATCTTCGGCCATTAGTACCGTTGAAAACGAACGCAGAATAGGCATGCGAAATGCCATAAGCACAGCGCCAATCATGATGACTGCCAGTAGAAAAGCAATAATTCGTTGGCGCATTAATGTGCGTTTAGCCAACTAGTCATGTAAGCTAAAACCTCGCTTCTGTCCGGCTCGGGTTCGTTGTGTAACTCGTGGTAGAAGCCTTCCCAAAGTTTTAAGGTCATCAAGTTTTTTGGTGCATTTGCAGCAAATTCTTTAGTGCCCTCAAAGGAGGTCAATTGGTCGGCTGTGCCGTGCATTATAAGCATCGGCACTTTTAGTTTGGATGCATGTTCCAATGCCCATTTTCCGGCTTGAAAAAATCCAAGAAAAGTGCCTGCGGTTATTTTGCCGTGATTATAAGGGTCTTCGTTGTATTTGCGCACTTCGTTTCTATCTCTCGAAATAGCTTCAGAATTTAAGGCCGCACTTTCGGTAAATGCAGGATAAATATTGACCATCATTTTGGCTAAAAATACTTTGAAAGCCGGTGGTTCAAAACCCAATTTAAACAACGGGCCGGTGGCTATAGCTCCGGCAAGGTTAGGTTGTCTGCGCAACACATAGTTGGTCACAATTCCCCCACCCATGCTATGTCCCCAAAGGAATTTTTTGATGCCCGGAAAACGAGTATCCGCTTCATCTAATATCAATTTTACCGAATCTAAAAACGCCTCATAGCTTGGCGCATGGCCGCGTTTGCCGGTGGTTTTGCCGTGTCCAAATTCATCATAGGTTAACACGGCATAGCCCGCTTCACAGAAACGCTTAGCCGAATCGGCATAGCGCGAACTGTGCTCGTTAAATCCGTGAACAATGCAAACTACACCCTTAACTTGTGGCGGGCTCCAGCCTTGCGCGTAAAATGTCTCACCTTCTTGTTGCCAACTCCATTCAAAATGATTCATAACCGTATGATTTAAAAAATGAAATAAGATTGTATGATTTCAAATGTAGAAATTATCTTGCATCAAATTTTAAAAAATGAAACAGTTGGGTGTAATTCTTCTAGTATTAGTGTTAGCTGCCGTTCTTTATGTTGGCGGAATGCTCTTTTTGGGTTGGGTGACCAAGTTTAAACCCGAGCCGCTCGAAAAGGTGGAAGTTATTTCTCCTCAAAACCAGTCTTACGCCTTGCCAAAAACGATAAGCGACAGCACGGTTTCCTTGATGATTTGGAATGTGGGTTATGGTGGGTTAGGCGCAGAAGTGGATTTTTTCTATGATGGAGGAAAAATGGTGACCTCACCCAAAGAACATGTGACCAAAAACAACGAAGGCATGAAAAACTTTTTGGAGCAGCACAGTGATGTAGATTTTTTCTTGTTTCAAGAAGTGGACAGAAAAGGCAAGCGCAGCCACGAAACAGATCAAGCCGAAAATTTTGCTAAGGTATTGAGCAATCATCAATATACATTTACGCCCAATTATGATGTGTTGTATTTACCGTTTCCTTTCACCGACCCAATGGGAAGAGTGTATGGCGGTTTGCAATCATTATCTAAGCATGCTTCGACCGAAAATTTGCGCATTGCTTTGCCGGGCATCACTGATTTTCCACGTAAGTTATTTTACTTAGAGCGTTGCTTACAGTTACAGCGCTTTCCGGTGGCAAATGGCAAAGAATTGATTGTGGTTAATGCACACTTTGAGGCGTATGATGATGGCGGCATCAAAAAGCAACAAATGGAAGTGGCGAAGAAATTTATGGATGAAGAGTTTGCCAAAGGAAATTATGTGATTATGGGTGGCGATTGGAATATAGCTCCGGCTACTTTCAATGTAAAAACTTGGGAAAAAGAACCCGAAAGCGATGCCTTGTATTTAAAAAATAACGACCCGAACTACATGGCCGGTTGGCAAGTGGCGTACGACTCGACTGTGGCAACCAACCGCAAAAACAAAACAGCTTTTGACGCCAACAAAACATTCACTACGGTGATTGATTACTATTTGGTGTCGCCCAACTTAGAAGTGGAAAGCGTAAATGGCATGGATTTAAAATTTGCATTTAGCGACCATCAGCCGGTGAAGTTGAAAGTCAGGTTTAAATAACAAACTCCACTTCCTTAAACGCAAAGCGATGTTCTTTGCCTTGGCTGTGTAAGATGAGTTTTCCTTCTTTTGTCACTCCGTTTATTTCCCCTTTGATTATCGCAGTTCCCTTTTTGAATTCATGCGTTTGTTGATAGCGATAGAGCGAAACAGTGTAAGCCTTATCTAAAAAGTTATAATGCTTTTGGCGCAGCTGCAGGTAGTATTTTTCGATATACGTACTCAAACTATCGCGCAGTTTGTTGAGGTCAAAATCTAGTTTACTGATTTCGGCCAATGCCACCGGGTTGGGCAAATTTTCATCAAATTCTTCTTGATTAGCGTTTAGTCCGATTCCTACTACAGACGATGCAATGCTGCTGCCGCTGATGGTGTTTTCGATTAAAATGCCTGCTACTTTTCGGTCGCCATAGTAAATATCATTCGGCCATTTGATGCTGAACTCACCTCCGGTTTGCTCTTCACAACAATCTTTAACAGCCAAAGAAATGGCCATGTTGAGGTAAAATTGCTGTGCAGCTTCAAGAAAATTGGGGTAAAGAATGTAACTCACCGTCAAGTTTTTTCCGCCTTCGGCTGCCCAGGTGTTACCCGCTTGTCCGCGGCCTTTTAGCTGAGTGGTGGCGCTGATGATGGTGCCTTCGGGCGGATGTTCTTTCGTCAACAAATCTTTCGCAAAACTGTTAGTGGAGTCCACCGAAGCGAGGGAAATATGATTTTGACCAATAAAAAGAGTACCTAACATAGTGCAAATCAAACTTTTCGTTTCCTAAAAACTAATTACTTTTGAAATGAACATAATCTAATATTTCAATAAAATTTAATCGTTTGGCAAAAAGAAAAACCGCAGCAGATGAACTGCACAAAACTATCATCGAAGCTATTTTAGATAAAAAAGGGAAAGACCCCATAAGTCTCGACCTCCGCAAGCTCAAAGACGCTCCCGCAGAATTTTTCATCATCGCGCATGGCGACTCCACCACTCAAGTAAGAGCGATTTTTGACAACGTGGTGGAAGAAACCACCAAAGCCGGCTTTAAGCCTTTTCGCGCAGAAAGCAGCAAAGGCTCTGAGTGGATGATTGCAGACTATGGCTACATTTTTGTGCATTTGTTTTATCGAGAAAAAAGAGATTTCTATGCACTCGAAGAGCTTTGGAGCGATGCAGTTGAAACTAAATACGAGTAACGACTGTTTTACAGCTCCATACAATAATTAAAAATCAAATCCGTCAAAGAGAGGACACTGATAAAAACGAGGTACGAATAACATCATGGAAAACAACACGAACAACAACAAAGGCACTAAAAAAGCGAAGAAAATATTAGAAGACGGTCCCAAATTCAACTACTTCTGGGTATATGCCATCATCATCGGTTTCATCGTCATTTCTTTCAACCTATCTTTCTTTCAAGAGAACTCGGTTGAAACTTCTATGAGCGAACTCAAAACCATGTTGCAAGACAATGATGTTGAGAAAATCATTATTGTCAATAGTAAAGTTGCAGAAGTATTCATTACCGACTCTTCCCTGACGAAAGAGCGCTATAAAAAAGCAGGTCGAACTAAAATCGGAACGGTAAACAAAGGCCCACACTATTTTTTGAGTGTGCCGTCTAACGATGCTTTCGACAAATTTATCACCGAATACTACAAAGATAAACCGGAGGCAAAAGCCGTAAACGTAAAGTATGAAGTGCGTCAAGATTGGTTGCGCGACCTAATTCCTTATTTGTTGATGTTCTTGCTGTTGGGTGGTTTTTGGATGTTCATGTTGCGCAGAGCCGGAGGCGGTGGTGGCATTGGCGGTGGCGGTGGCAACATCTTCAATATCGGCAAGTCGAAAGCTATCTTGTTTGATAAAGATGAGAAAATCAATATCACGTTTGGCGATGTAGCCGGATTGGATGAAGCAAAAGTAGAAGTACAAGAGATTGTCAACTTCTTGAAGAATCCGAAAAAGTACACTGTGTTGGGTGGTAAAATACCGAAAGGAGCTTTGTTGATTGGCCCTCCGGGAACCGGAAAAACATTGATTGCGAAAGCGATGGCCGGAGAAGCACAAGTGCCTTTCTTTAGTATTTCAGGCTCAGATTTCGTAGAGATGTTTGTGGGTGT
>Ga0315904_10005406_pt1 | contig 17750 bp, 13 predicted proteins | sample LakEriMetagenome_6_FD_203529 | JGI IMG/M metagenome (GOLD analysis project Ga0315904, IMG submission 203529) | Freshwater fungal communities from buoy surface, Lake Erie, Ohio, United States - Buoy 12 MA120 | ecosystem: Environmental > Aquatic > Freshwater > Lake | place: USA: Lake Erie, Ohio...
GCATCGCTTTGGTCCGGCCCATCATGTCGCCTGTCATGTGCGACAGGGCATCGCCCACCTTCTTGTTCCGTTTGCCAGCCAAGTCGAGGATGGCTTCTGCCTGACGCGGAAGGTAGTCGATACCGTATGTATCTTGCAGTTCGTTCGCCATGAGTCCGGCGTTCTTCGACTCGGTCAGGTAGTCCTGCCGGTTGTTGATCCACCAGTCGGCGTATTCCTTGAGAGCAGGGCGAGACTCGACATAGGCTTCGTCTGCCGCCGTCATCACGCTGGGCCTGCCCTCTTGGGCGGCACTCCAGCCTTCTAGGTAGCGACCAAGTGCCCGATTGCCCTCCTCGTCCTTGAAGACCTCCGGGTGCTGGGCGGCAATCTTGGAGAGGTGGTAGGTGTGCGCTCCGGTAGCGATCCCGCCGCGACGATCTCGCGCTTGAAAGTTGGCGATGTTGGTGATCTGGCTTTCGGCATCGAGGGCACCGTCCACCTTGTTATTGAACAGAGCGGCACTGGTGCGACCCACAGGACTCCATCGGTACACCGATCCAAGCGTGTCCACCACGTCGGCGTACTTGTCACCGAAGCCCTTGCCCAAGAAGTCGCCAACGATCTTGGGTTCTTGGAACGGCAGGCCGATTCCAAAGGACTTCGCCAGCCCCTTCTCGCCCCGCAAGGCGTCGAACTCGTCACCAAGAACACCACGCAGGGCACGCTCCGTCCCCTGCTGGTCGTCTGAGTAGCGGATAAGGTCGTCCAAAGACAAATCGCGACGAGCCGTCTTGGTGCCGTACAGCGGGCGACCGATAGTGGCGGGGTCAAACGTCGTCAGGTTTCGGCCAGTGGCCTCTAGTGCAGCCTTGTTCCGGCGAGCAACACCGGGCAGCAGGTCGTCCGCCAGACCAGTATCAAGAGCCTTGCGTGTGGCAGCGGTGGCAGCACTGTCCAGCACCCCAGCCTTTGCCGCTGCGCGTCCGGCGGGAGTCAGGGCTTTGGCTGCACCAGAAATGTACGAGGTAGGCCCAGTCAGTATGTCAGCGCCAAGACCGGCAACGAAGTTCGCCCAGTTGTCTTCTTGCCCGATCAGTCCAGCATTACGAAGGAGTTCCCGCCCGGTCACTCGTTCTCCGGGAGTGCCTTGCAGGAGGCCGCGAAACAAGTCGTCCGGCAGGGCAAGCGTGTCGCCAATGCGGGACAGCGTCCCACCCGTTACGGCACCAATGTCTCGCAGTACGGAGTCACGTTCTTCCGGCGTGACGGCGTCTTGAGAAACCCTCTCGTCGGCAAGAGTCGCCTCGTCGAACAGTGGGATGTAGCCCGCTGGTCGTTTTGTTCGGGTGCGGCGATCATCTTCCGGGAAGAGGTTCATTTCTGACCAGAGAGAAGGCCAGACACAAATCCGGCCACATTGCCAACGGCATTGGATGCACCAGCCTTGACGTTCTGTGCCATCTCCGCGCCACTCTCACGAGCCGACTTGGGAGGCGTGGGGTTGTTGAACATCCACTCGGCCTCCGCATCGTTCTTGGCGGCACCGATCTGCATCACAAACTGCTTGAACGCAGGCTTGTTCTTGGAGTTACGAAGTTCACCGATCCTTGCTTGCACGAACGGATCGGACGTGCCGTTCGTCTGGGCTATGCGACCGGCGATGAGGTTTTGCACGCGATCCGCCAGAGCGGCAGGATCGGCGGCAAGTTCTGGGTTCATACCCTTGACGATCCGTTCGACAGTGGCGTATCGCTGATGTGGGTCTGCGATAGACAGGGCGGCATTGAACTCCTTCGGTGCCTGCTCGCCAGCCAGAACTTCCGCACCTTCTTTCGTCTCCGTCGCCGCACGACGTTCCTCGACCGCCTTGCCAAGTTCGGCAGCAGCCTCCGCCTGCACAGCAGCGATTTGACGACTCTGCATTCCGGCATCCGGGTTGCCGAAGATGTCGTGAACGGCAGCGATCCGTTGGGGATCGTTGGAGTCCAGTGCGGCCATGAGAGAACGCACCGCCATGCCCGGTGCGTAGTTCGGGTTTCTCAGGTCTTGCGAGATGCTGTAGTTCTGCGCTCGATTGCGAACGGCTTGATGCTGATTTCCCTCACGCATGCGACGAAGCATCTGGCCCAGTCTCACCATCTCCGCCTTGCCATTTGGGGTTCCTGCGGCAGCGTCGATGGCAGCAAGCATGTCGTCTGCGGACTGGCCGTTGATGCTGCCCTGCAACCCTTGATTGCGATTGCGAAGGTCGCGTGCAAATCGTTGCAGATCGTTCTGGGAAAGTTGATTTCGGAGGGCTTCGCTTGGCTTGTACCGGAACCCACCAGCACCAGTCGGAACGACCTCGTACTTGCCAGCCAGTTGGTCGTGACGTTCCTTCTCCCGCGTCACGTCGGAACGCAGTAGGTCGATGTCGTCGCCGTACTTCTGCACGTCAATCCCGTACGCTTGAGCCAGAGCGACGACGTGCGAATCCGACATTGGCCCCTGAGTCGGGTCTTTGGCAATGGAGTCAGCAAGCGCCATTGCTTCGGGGTTAGGGGCACGAGACGACACTGTGCCGTCGGGGTTGCGAGTGAACGTCCCGCCGAACATCGCCATCGGAATGTCGGGGTTCCTGACGTTCCGGCTCATCTCCCGAAGCCGCTCGCCCGAATACTGCGTTGCCTCTCGCCCCTCTGGCAGGATACCTCCAGCGGCAAGGCGGGATTTCGCTAGTTCGCTGTTCTCGCCAACGGGTAGCGTCGGGTCTTTCCCCACCTGCACGCGAGGAGCGGACGTTGCGGACGCACGCATTTGGGCAACGCGAGCATTGGGCGGAAGTTCTGCAAAGTTTTCCGACAGCCAGTCGTCGTAGGACATGGTCTGAGCGTGACCGCCGGACTCAAACTTTCGCTGGAGTGCCGTCTGCTCCACAGGGCTGAGAGCGCGAAGCGTGTCTCGGGTGCTGACCTGCTCTTCTCCCGGAAGAGTGCCACTTTCGGGAGCGGCGGCTGGAGCAAGGTCGCCTACGTTGAGGGCGGCCCGAACGTCGGCATTGACTCTCGACTTATCGACGTACTGCTGGGTAGCACGCTGGGCAGAGCGGGCTGGTGTCTGAGGTGGCTCGGCTTTCATCGCACCACGCTGGCGAACGCCTTGCGCGGTTGCAACTGCGGCATCAACGATTTCCTGCGGAATCGGGGATGGAGCGTCCGGCTTTGTGACGCTGGGAAGTTGCATGTCCTTGTAGGACTTGTCGGCCGGGCCTCCGGGAGGAAGTACCAGTTCGTTGCTGCGCATGGCAGCGTTGGCGTTCAGCCCGCGACGAGTCGTAGACTCCATTTCTGGAAAGGCCACTGGCGGAATCTCGTTACCATCCCCAGCCAGATAGCCGCCACCGGAGGCGTTGCCGTATTCCGGATCCTCTCCCATTGCGGCGCGTTTGGCTTCGGCCAGTTCTTGGATGCGGCGGCGCACCGAACTGGAGGCATCGCCAGCGGGCGTAGGCACACGAAGGGACGGTTCAGAAAAAGCCATTGTCATCTCCACCCGTTGTAGTTCTGGAGTGTCTGGAATGTCGGCGTCTGATTGACGGTTGGTCGGCCACGAATGCGGTCCAGTACGGAGTTCAGCCGCTCTTCTTCAGCAGCCTTCGCGTCGGCGTCCATGAGCGTGGCACCGTCGCTTCCAGCCGGGATCGGGAAGAAGTCGCCGCCGCCGGGACCGCCACCAGCGCCACCACCCTCGCCTCCACCGCCGCCCGGTGGTGCGCCGTCGCTACGCCCAAGACGGTCAAGAACGATACCGCCGCCAGTAAGCACGCCACTGATGATGGCTGGGTACTTGAGCCAGCCTGCGGCCTTCCGCAGAAGCCCCTTCTTCTGCGTGGGAGGCTTTGGCTGCAAGTCTCCAGTGGTGCCTTCGCCATCTTGTGGCTTGGATGCGTCCGTATCCTTTGGCGTCTCGGGAAGATCCATTTGGTCTTCGTCCGCGAGACGCACGGGACCATCGCCAGCCACTGGATCAATCGGGCTGTCATTCTGAGCGGTGGACGGCGTGGCGGGCGGCGTCGAGTCAACTGCGGATGGATTGCCCTCGACGGGGTTTACGCCACCAGCCTTTCTCGCAGCCATCTCGGCATCGACGTGCTTCTTGCGGGCGGTGCGAGCAATCTGGTCCGCATCGGCCTGCTCATAGCCGTCATCGAGAGCCTGACGGCGAGTCTCACGCTCGACCTCGTTTGCCTCTGCCTGTATCTCTTCGACCGTCTTGGCGTTTCCAGACACAGGCTGAACTGGCGACCCATCGGCAGCGGGCTGCGGCTTGGCAGTCGCCTTCTTGCCGCCACGCTTTGACTTGACAGGCACGGCCACAGGATCCAACGTGTCGTCGCTGATCTCGGTGGCCGACGACTCCAGATTGTTGATGACGGGGCTGGACGTGGCGTCATCCAGAACGACAGTGGCATCCGGCTCGTCTGGGATGAACCGTGCGTCCTGCGGATGAGGAACGGCAACAGGAGATCGAGTTGCACCGCTGGAGTAGTGCCGCCGAATGATGTCCGCGATGTCGTCGCTTGCCACGCCGTACGCCTCTGATCCAGCAGGGTACTGCGAGTCTCGCGACAGGATCTCCTTCGCCACTGCGGATTCGCTTTCAAACAGCGGAAGGCCGGTGTCCGGGTTTATCATCTCCATCGGGTTGAACTGCCCAAAGCGCTTGCTGTGGAACATTGCTTGAGCGGAACCAATCGCACGACTGTCTGGATGCCCGCCGCCAAGACGGCTCTTTCGTCCGCCGCCCTCCGACAAGTTGATTTCGTCGTCGGCACTCGGTGCGTCATCAAGTAGTTCGTCCGCGTCATCACCAAAGTTGCGGTCTGCCTCATTTACAAGTGCTGCACGCTCACGCGCCGTCAGGTCAACGGACGAGCGATTCATGGAGCGGGCTTCCGGATTACGGAATCCGGTCATTCCAGCGACCACTTCGCTATACGTCTGAGCAGGTCCGCCACGATTAAGTTGACGATCACTCAGGCTGTGCCCACTTCCGGCCTTGTCCATCTCGGCGTATGCGGCATCGATAGCGCGGGATGCAGCCAGTGCGTTTGGGTTCGACTGCAATGCGGCGATGTACGCTTCGCGGGCAGCGGCTGCCTTTTGTGATGCACGCGACAAAGACGCCGCCCCAGAAGCATTCTTGACAGAACGCTCGGCTTTCTGGAGCGCGGAGTCGGCAGCAAGCACCGCCTGCCGCCAGTCGCCAACACCCTCGACAGCATCAAGGGCGGCGTGAGCCGCATTGACGTTGTCCCGTAGTTTGATGCGGTCGCTAATCGCCTCCTTGCCTGCGTCGGAGACATAGCCTGCACGAGCCCCCTGACTGCGGACCTCAAACGGGATGGGATTGTCGTTTCCCTTGAGAAATAGAGGCAGTTCATTCAGCAACGCCTTGTCCGACATCTCGTCGATTATGTTCGGCTTTACGCCAAGACGTTGTTTGAGGTACGTCCGTGCAGCGCGTAAACGAGTATCCAGTGGAAGTCCGCCACCGACAGCCCTCCGCTCGCGAGCAAGCCTCGCCTCGTTGGCCGTTGCTATAGCCTCATCAAATGCGGTAGGCATCTCGGCATCCGGCACTTCTTCGGCGGCAAACTCTGGCGTGCGGGCACCCGGCGTAACGGCTGCGGGCTGCGGCTGCGGGATAGCCGCCTGCTGCATCCTCGCCTTCTCGGCACGCACCATCTCGTCCTGACCAAGCAGGGCGTTGCGGAGGGCAGTAGAAGCAGCCTGACGCTCGTTGACGGCACGCACGGCGTCGGCAACTTCGTCCTGCGGAGCGACCCCTTCACCCTGCAAGATGCCATTGATGGTGGCTACGGTATCGGTGTCACCAGCCAGCGCAGCGGCGTCACGCTGCGAAATGAGGTCGTCCACGTCATTGACGGGGCGAGTGCGAGCGGCGACAAGGTTGGGAAGAAACGACGGCGTCGGCTGGCTCGGGTCCAGCATTCCTGACAGAAACGCTCGGGTGTCAGACGGCAGCGCAGCAAGAACTGCCTGCCGCTGATCGTCGTCCATCTTGTTGAACGCCGCAGTCAGGGCGTTCCAGTCGCCAGCGGGAAGCGTCTCGCCTGCCAGTTCCTTTGCGGCTTGGAAGTCAGCGGCAGTGGCGGGACGGTTGCCAGCGGGGGGGCGTGGGATGCTGGCGGCTGCACGAGCCTGCGCAGCGGTGTCGATCTGCTCGGCAGCACGGTCGGCGTTGCTGACGCCAGCCATCTGCTCAAGGGCTTGAAGGCGAGCGTTTGCCTCTGCCGGGTCGCGATTGATCTTGGACAGGAAGTCAGGGTCGTAAGTGCCGTCGGCGTTGCGGTACTTGCGGGCAGAGTTCAGTAGTTGCTTGAGCGTCCGCTGGCTGACTGCCTCTGTGTCCTGCGGAGTTGTCGCAGCCCAGATGCTCCCGGCAAGTTCCTGTGCCGCATCTACCTTCCTGGTGTTGGGAGTCAGGTTCTGCCGTCCGTCACGCTTGGGGGTGTTTCCTCCGAGATCGGTGGCGGAGGCGTCGAGGCTGTCGGCCTGCGCAGCACCGCCCGTGTCGGTGAGGTCATCGACCGCCGTCTGGCCCACCACGTTGCCGTTCACGTCCACGACGACGCCGTCCGGGTAGACGAACGTCTCGCCGTCGCCCGCCGGTCGAACCGTCACTGTCGGATCTGCGTCACTAACAAGTTGTCCGCCGACGTTTGCAAACGGGCGAGGCTCAATGTTCTGTGGCGCAACCGATGCTGGAATAGTTTCTGGCAGCGACTCCGTAACACCCGGCGTCTTCTTGAGGCGAACCTGCGTCAAGAGGTCAAGAGGCTCGCCGCGCTGGGCCGCACGCATCGCATCTTCAGCGGACAACGCCCTCGCGCGATACTGTGCAACAAGTTCCCGTAGACGGCTGGACGAAACCGCACCTGCACCACGACCGCCAGCGGCGGCTGCTTCACCGATGGTCTTGACGGTCTTGGACATTACTTGCCCTTCTTTTTCTTCTTGGGCGGCTCGGGAGCCTCACCGGCCTGCGAGTCCTCCTCGTCATCGCTCGGCTCCGAATCGCTGCCGAGATCAAACGGCATGTCCTCATCCGTCACGGGGAGTCCGTCAGTCTTTCCCTTCTTCTCCTCATGGAGGTCCGACAGAGCCTCACGCTCCTTGTCGGCTTCTTCCGACTGCTTTGCGTCGTTGGGCTTGCCGTGCTTGGCAAGCATCGACTTGATGAGTTTGCGGAGAGCCTTCGGCGGAAGGTCTTCAAGGTCGAGTTCACCGGCATCCATGCCTGTCTCCTTAGCGAAGAAGTTGTTCCAGTAGCGGGGAGGTGTCGAGTTGCATCTGGTCAAGGCCGAACTGACCACGACGAATGGCTTCTTGAATGTCCTGCCTGTTGCCCAAGCCAGATAGCCTCTCCATGGCGGATGTGTTTCGCAGACCCTCAAGAAGGCCGGAGGTAGACAGTCGCTCGTTGGCTCGCGTGTTTTCGTAGGCTCGCTGGGCGTTGGCGTCCGCAAGGCCAGCCATCATCCCGGTCTTGTCAGCGGATGCGTTGGCGTCTGCGTTGGCCCCAGCCTCCGCGAGATCTGCGAGGTACTGCTGGCCACGCCCCCGCGAAACGCCAGAACGGTCGGCAGACGACAGGGCGACACGTCCAGCGCCAGCACCCGCCGCTCGCTGGTTGTTCTGCATGGACTGAACAGCGCTGTCGTTCATCGCAAACTGACGGAACGGACTGCCCTTTTGAGCAGCCTGTGGGGTGGCCGGACCTTTCGGCGCAGCCAGCGGGCTGGGGATTTGCGACCGTAGCGAGTAGTCAGCGCCGATAGCCATGCTCAGAAATCCCTTGCCGCACTATTGAGCAACGCCTGCTGAAGGTTGAGTTGCTTTTTCCGCTGAAGTGCGCCGTAGTCGAAGCCCATGCCGATGTTGAACACATTGCGCCGAGTGTCGAGATTGCTTTGGCCGACACGCTCCTGCGCTTCGTTGCCTGCACGCGATGTGTAGTTTTGAGCCTGACGCTGCCGCTGCTGGCTGTCCTCTTGCATCTGGCTAACGCCCATCTCCTGCTGCTTCTGGGCTTTTTCCATTCCCATCTCGGCAGCGGCACCGAACGCGCGGCTCTTTCCGTACGCTGCAACATCACGATTGCCGCCAAGACCGGAGAGAAGTCGAGGCGTTTGTGTGCCGAGTGGTTTCATGTCAGTGCCGCGAGTAGTTGCCGTGTTGGTCAATAGTGAACCCACTACCACCGCCGGCGCTGGAGATAAGCCCGCGAAGCAGGCCCGCCCGCTCTCGGTCTTTTTGCATGTCCATCTGCTTCATCTGAATGCCCGCATTTAGTAGGTCTTTCTGCATGGACTGCTCGTGCTGTCGCGATGCACCCAACTGGTGCGCGTCCGACCATTGCTTGGAAGCCTGAGACATGGCGCTGTTGACGCCCCTAACTCCCTCTTCTTGTGCGGTAAAGTGACGGGAGAACAGCGGCCCAAACCAGTCAACGGAGTTCCAATACTTCCGGGCGGGTTCTGGTGTCGGCTGGGCGCGAGGCATCTTGGGGCGCGACGGTGCGTCGTCTTCTCCAAGTGGGCGCGTTCGTCCTTCCTGCTTCCGTGTAGCCATGACAAAACCTCCCGATCTGCCGCTGTCCGCTGCTAGATTTATGTCCGCGAGACAGTCAGCGAGCGGCGGATCGTCTGGCACGCCGAATGGCGAGTTTCACAACCTGCTCGGCGGCAAACCGCACAAAAGGCAGGTTTCGCTTCCGGGACTCCTCTTCCAGCCAGCCCACGATTTCCGGCAATCTGGCCTCGCATTCGTCCGGCCCCCACGAATCCATCGTTTTTGCCCGTGCGTTGCACGAGCAGGTGGGCGACGAGGTGATCCCGATGACCTTGAGAAGTGCCTTGAGTTCCGTTCCGGGACCGCCCAGAATCGGCGTCGGCACGGCGGCAGGTGGCTCCTTTGCGGCAGGTCCGTAGCGGGGGTAGTCCGGGTGTGACGTGTCCACCTCCACCCACACGTCATTGTGTCGGCCTGTGATGGCACGCTCTGCCTTGTCCGGGTCGAATCCTCGACCGGCGGCGGTGGCGCGAAGGGCGGCTACGGTCATTCTCATGGCAGTGTAATCGTGACGACAGGAACTTCTTCGCATCCGCACGGTTGCGGACCCGTCAGGATGGAACGAAAGACCGAAACGTCGGCCAACCCCCCGCGATCATTGTCGAGGTCAATCTTGTAGTCCAATAACCACCATGTGCTGTTAGTGCATTCCTCAAGCGTAGCGATGTTGTCCGAGTAACTCGTGACAAAAATGCCTCTGAGGTGCCAATCGCCGTTCTCGTCTTGCTGGCAATACAGCAGGCTCTCGGCGGGAAACCGTGACCTCTCAATCGACTTGGCGATTGGTGGCGCAAAAACACTCACGCCATCAAGAGGATCGCCGTTCCACGTCAGGCCACACCATTCAATAGTCAGGATCGCCGCTGCTACGTTGCCCTCGATGCCAAAGGGCCACTGGAAGCACCCAACGTCGGGCCGTATAGTCCCGCAGTCGCACGGGCAGTCCAGTTCTGGAACGTCTGCGCAATCTCCTGTGGTGACGATGACCTCCCAGTCGTTGTCTGGGCAGTCGGCAAGCACCTGCACCTCAAACGAGGCGACGGATTTTTGTTTGTTCTCCCATTTCATGTAGCCTCTTGGAGGACCAACGAACTTAGTGCGCTCGCATCCAAGCCCACGCATGCCACGCCACTGCGAGTCTCGTTTGATGTCGCGGTCTGCGACTTGATCGCATCCGTCTGGCCCGAAGAGTGGGGCGAAGATTTGCACGCGGATCGGACGGCAGTTCTTGGAAACGTACGAAACGCAGACAGGGCAGTTGTCAGTCGGCGTTATGTTGAAGTAGTAGTTGAACGTGCCACCGCCAACTTCCGAAAGCGTTGCTGGGCTGGCAGGAGAGATGCTGCATGTGACCGGCTGTGTCGTGTTCTCGCAAGGATCAAGGCACGCATCGAGGGTGTCGTACTCCCCGTCGGTGTCGGGTTGGCAGACGTTATTGCCGCACTTTGTCTGTTCGCACTTGTGCCGCCTGCAATGGTCATCGCACTCGCTTGCGCTGGCAAATGGTCCGGCGGCGACACGGCTTGGGTCGGGTACAAAGACACCATCGACAACATCGCCGCACATGCCGGACGTGCATTCTGTGGTTCGCGGCCCCTCTGACACCGGCTGTCCGTAGCAGCAGTAGTAGGTGTCTGGCGGAGGAGGGCAAATACCATCGACACATTCGTAGCCCTCTGGGCACGGGTAGCAGATGCCGTCAACGCAGGTTTCGCATTCCCCGCACAGAGGGACAACATTACCGTCCTCGCACTGCTCGCACGGCCCGTAGGACGGAACGCACTCGCCATCAATACATTCTTCGCAGCCACTGCACGGCGGGACGCACTCGCATGGCGGCGGCTCAGGGCACTGCCCATCACAGTCGGCGGTGTCGTACTGGCCCCCGCTGTCTACTCGCTGACACTCCACTAGTGCGTTTCCGCAACTATCCACGCCAGTCGTCACGCATGCGTACCGAAGGACACGGCAGCAGCAGGCGTTGACTAACCTTCCCCCAATCGCAAGAAGCCGCCTGCCGACGCTTCGCAGTCCCATTACGTCACCGGACAGTCGGATACAGGGATCGTTGTCGTTCCATCCTGCGACACAAGCCACGCCCCAATTGTCGCGTACGAAACCACGATGCCCGCACCTTCTTGGTAGGACACATCAGTCACCACCCGCACTTTCTGCACGTTAGTGGTGGACAACTTGAAGACCAGTTCTTCCGAGCGATTCTCAATGAAGAACTGCATTCTGGAGCGGTCATCGCCTCCGCACTCAGCACGCAGTTTCTTTGCCACGATAAGATTGGCGGAAGCATCTCGGAACAGGCAGTCTCCGCCGCCTATGACACGAAGGTTGACCTTTGCCGTGTCGCCGGAAGGCTCGACGCTGGTGTAGTCGCCGGACGCCACCCGAAAAGCCGATTGCGTTTGCTGCGGCGGAAGCGTTCCAACAACTGTTGACTGAGGCACCGGACGCACGGCACGCTCGCTGTCCTGAGACAGTTGCCTTCTGTAGTCTGGATCGCCATCCCGAAAGTCTATGTTAGTGAGCCTGTGAGTGCGGTCGCTGGACGTGACCTGACGCATCCCGGTAGGAGTTTGGTCGTGAATCACCTCCCCGCCTTGACGCATGGTCTGCACGCCATTGGCAAAGATGTTGGCGATAATCGTGGCGGCAGCCGCCGGGATCCCAGCCTCAATGAGGCTTCCCCGCAACTGCCCTCCTTGATCGGCGTAACTGCTCACTTGCCAGCACCGTTTGCGTCAAGGGTGTAGATGACCACCGGCTCGGGTGTCTTTCTGGCCCCCACCAGTTCGACCGCTACGGCACGGTCTGAGGACGCAACGTCGTCCATTGTGCGACCAGACAGAAGCGCTCTGGCTACCCCTGTGTCGGCTCCGTACTTGGTCATGTTCGCCGCCATGTCCAGACGCCCGCCACTGTCCACTGTGTTGCTGGAGAACCCCACGCCCCGATCCCGTGCGGCCACGTTTGGTCGCGGATAAGGCGAGTTGTTGTAGTAGAGTCGCATAGCCAGTTCACAGGACTGCGGCTGCGGTTTGTATTGCACGCTGATGTTTCTCTGCGTTGTACTCGCCGCCTTTGGGTCTTGAGAGTCAGATATGTACTCCATCGCCCCCGTCTTGAAGCGGTATGGAGTGAACACGGGCGTGTCAGCCGATAGAGATGTGGCGGCGTAGGTGGCAGTGGCCTGTGTGCCGCCAGATGACTCGGGCGGGGAAATGTAAAGAGATCCTCCGCTGTAGCCGTACCCCATCGCCGTGACCCAAATCGCCGTCAGGTGCCCGTTTGTGTCAATCGCTGCTTGGAACTCCGCCCCGCTTCCGCCGGACGCAGTGACCACAGGAGGCTTTCTGTACCCGCTTCCGGCGTTGGTTAGTACGGTCTTGATGACTGCACCGCGAGCGAGATCCGCAGCCCCTTCGCCTAGCAGGTAGGTTCCGCCACTGCCCGCATACACAAGGCGGTAGTCGCCATTGGACAGGCGGGCTGCGCAGGCGGAGGAAAGCCGCTGCGGGTATCGCTCCTGCCACCACGTCTTGCTGTCAACGTGATAGCAGTACGCACGGGTCGGAAAGCCCCCAGATCCGTCGCCCTTCAGTGCGACGAACGCCCGCACGATTCGCGTCGATGGGTCAGCGGCGACGAAGTACCATTTGCCGGTGGACTTATCGACCTTCTGGTTGAAGATGTCGTCAATCGGCTGAGACAACGCGGATACTTGTCCGCCAGACGTGACCGAATACACGCCGTACTGATCCAACACATACGCCACGCCATCAAGGATGTCCCAGCATCGCTGGTTGAGCGCGCCCCGATACGCGACGGGCGTGACCTGCGCATCCAGCACGGGCTGCTTGGCGAACGTCAACGAATAGCACGTCCGGGACTGCATAATCAGCATGGTCGGACCGTACGGCATGAGGGCCGTGATGGCATCCGAATCACGCGAGTTCTGCTGGAGAATGATTTCGTTGATGTCCGGCACGCTTTCCGGCTCGTCTACCTCTGAGTACAGGATTGTGTTGGGCTGTTTGCCGGATGTGTCCACCGCATACCAGTAACGGTCTTGAAAGCGAACAACAGACGACTTGTCGCTTGGCGGGATCCCAAACCGATTGGCGTTCAGTTGCCCGTTGGGCAGAACGATAGGGAGTGCAGAGTACCCGTCCCGTTCTGGGTCGCGAAGTTCCTCGTCCGTCAGGTCATCCACGAATGCGGGGTCCGCTGACGAAAGCGTGGCTACGCGATAAAGGGTCGTGGCTTGATTGCTTGTGGTGCGCCACAGTTCGCACGCGGCGGCTCGTCCGGTGGGCTGCGGAACGGACCACGCAAGCGATTGTGCGCCCTCCCCTGCATCCACCTCTCTTACGGGCGACAGGTTGCTTGGGATCGGGCCGCCACGATCCTCTGGGGTGCCGTCAACAAACCGCATGTAGCACTGGTATGTGCCACGCAAATGCGGACGGGACACCGCAAACACTTCCGCACCGCCAGACACCACTTCAATCGTGGGAGGTGTCTTATACCCGCCACCGCCGTTCTCCAGCGTCACTGAATCAATCGACCCATTCTTTACCGTGCAGGTAGCGTATGCCCCGAATCCGCTGATGGACGTGATCTTGAGTTGAGGGGCGACGAGGTATCCATCGCCTCCGTCTTTTACCGAAATCTCCCGAACACCAAACCTCTGCGAGGTAGTGTTTTGCGGACTCCCTGACGTGACGCCATGAAGGATGATGTCCCGAGACGGATCGCCGGACCCGGATGGTATTCGCAGGGTGACAATGTCGGAGTCTGAGTACCCGGAGCCGTAGTTCACCGACGAGGCAGACAGCAGTTGCCGTGCCCCTCGCATGAAAAAAGTGGTTGCGCCGAGAGGGCCAGTGGTCGAGCAGGCGAAGGTGGGAGGCCCAAACGTCAACTGGACGGTGGCACCAGACCCCACCCCACCAGACACCGTGTACGAAAAACCGGTTGGCGCGCCGACAGCCGAGCAGGTGATGGTGCCACTCCACAATCCGCCGCTCGGCTTGGGGAAGTAGTAGTTGAACTTGGCCGATCCACTGGCGGCTGGAACAGTGACAGAGCCTCCGGCTGAGTACCACGTCTTGCCATCATCCGCACCAGAGGCATCGAGGTAGTCGGGAGCCTGCACGATCCTCCACTCGGTGATGCCTGTGAACGGATCGCCGCCAGAGCCGCCAGTCGGCGTGCCGTCGAGCGTGGCCTCCAGCACAGCACCCTTACCGTAAGTGTCACCCAGTTCCACCGATGGCTGGTCGAGGTAGTGCTTGCCGCCAGCATCGACGCGAACGTCCGACAAGGCAGACTGCCCAAGAAACGACAATGCTTTGGCGGGAACGCCACGAGCCGGGTCCAGCCCTAGAGAGGACGTAAATGTGACGGGAGGCGGTGCGTAGTAGCACGCCCCAGACTTGTACACGTCAGCACGAGCGACGTAGTAGCGAGCGGGCGTCGTGACGCTGATGGACGGCGCGGCGACAGGAGCATCCATCCCGGCGTCCACAGCGGCGGACGTGCCGTATACGCGAGCCGGGCGCACGCCACCACCCTGCACGACGATCAGTTCGCTATTGCGACCCTGCACACAAGACACTGGACGGCTTGGCGAGAAACGGTTTGTAATCATGCAAGCGGCAGACTGGAGGAAAGGACGGACGCAGGAAAGTCAGGCGTGGATGCCGAGCCACCGAAATACACGGTTTCGTCAGGCGTTGCAGAAGCGTTGAGATACAACTGCCAAAACCTTCCATCGAATCCCGGAACTGGTCCGTTGGTGTCCATGTCGAGGGCAATCCACAATGCCCCTGCGTATCGCACAACATCGTCGGTGGTGTACTGCACGTCCTGCCAGTCTCCGCGCCAGTTGGCGTTTCCCGTAAGCAGGCGATCCCACGATGTCGTGCTGGCCGCTCCTCCGTAAATCGTGCTTACATAGTCTGGCTCTGCCGGAATGGGCGGCGACGGCTCCGACACCTGGCCCACCACAAATCGCTGCGTGTAGGTGGCACCCGTCTGGCTGGACGTGAGCGTGAGCGGAGGTTCGCTCGGAAGGGGCGTTTCTGGGCCGTACGCGGGGCTTGGCAGCGCCACCAGTTCGCCGCTCGCCGTCAACGCCAGCAGCACGGTCGTTCCGTTGTGGTCATACGGAAAACAGTCCAGCACGTCTGAGGCGGACTGAGTGCAAACAACTCTCCGCATCCCGTCTCGGGAGGTGAGTTGGCCCGGTATGGTCAGGGCAAGGTTGACCTGCTCGACCGCTGCACCCGCAGGAAGGATGTACGGGCTGGCTTTGGTAACAAGACCCGCCCACTGATCCGCCTTCATGGGTCACACTCCCGTGTCTGGGCCGGATGGCGAGTAGTACCCCAGTGCGCGAGCAGTGCCGATGAACATCCCGCCGTTGCGAGTTCCAGAAATCGGAGCCACGTTGTCGGCCTCAAATGCCAACCTAAGATCGCGGCCATAGACAGTCATGGCCCCTTCGACGTTCTTGCCTGTCAACTTGGCGACCCACACCTCAGTGCAGGATAGGATCGCGGAGAACATGCTGTCGCTGGCGTCCACATAATCCGACACCACCGTCTTGGCGTTATTAGGAGGCGTTCCGATGAGGCTTCCGTTCATGCCAATAATCTCCTGAGCGGTGTACGGGTTCATGCCGCTCAAGCCATCCGGAAACTGCTCGGCAGTACCATAACGCTTGACTGCACCGTTCACAGAAAATCCGGGCTGTCGGCACTGTGGCTCGTAGCCCATGTATCGCAACGGCATGGGGCGGCGGCGATAGGTGTACTTGTAGGTTGTTGGCACTGGGGTTCCCGCCAGTTTCAGCAACCACCTGTCGGGCGCAGACGGGTCTTTGATGATCGTCCAGTACACGGGCGAGTTCAGCGTTGGGATCTTGATGTCCACCCTATACCAGTCGGTGGGCGTGACATAGACAGTGGGCGTAGACACGTCCTGCGGCGGAACGAGAGCATCGATATTCTTGACGTTCGCAGGTAGCGTGAACGTCTCGACGCCATTTCCGCTGCCAGCATTGGGGTCGTCTGCGAGCGTGGCTTCTGCGATGTGCCAGTTCCAATCGCGGACATTCATCACGTCGCGGTACGCATTGTGCGCGGCAGATCGCAGCACGGCATGCTCGCTGTCCTGCGCTCCTCCGCCAACAGACGCCATGAGGTACTCGATGATGTCTTGCGCTGCGTAGTACATGGCACGCTACTTGAGTTGCACGCCAGCGGATGCGGCGCTTGCGGGGCCGGTGCCAGCGGAGTTGATGGCGGAAACCCGGAACGAGTACACAAGCCCGACACGCATCGTCGTGATGATGGCGGCGGGAGCCGCGATGCCGACCGTCACGGTGGTGGCGGGGGTGGAGGTCGTGCCAAGCAGGTAGCCGGACGAACCAATCACCATCTCAATCTTGTAGCCCGTAATCGCAGCACCGCCAGTGCCCGTCGGCGGTGACCACGACAGGGCGTAGGCAGTGTTGTATCCGCCCCCCGTCGATCCGCTGCTGACCACCCAGTTGGTTGGCATGGCCGTGAGGTTGTATGGCGCAGACGGCACGGTGACGTTGGGAGTCACAGGGATCGTGACCTGCGACCATGCGCCAGTGCCGCTGGTGTTCACTGCCGCCACGCGGAACACATACGTCGTGCCGTTGTCGAGTGCGGTGAGCGTCTTTGAGTAGGCTTCCCCAGTGCCTGCCCCAAACGAAGTGGCTGTCGTCCACGTCGCGCCGTTGTTGGAACTGTACTGGAAGGAATACCCAGTGATTGGAGACGTGCCGGTGGAAGACGGAGCGCTGAACGTAATGATCGCACGCATGTTTTTGGCAAGCGCGGTCACATTGAGCGGCGCAGACGGGGTTCCAGCGGGTGCCGGATCGCTTGCCGGATCAATCGGAATGCACGTCACCTGACCGCCTTGCTCTAGCAAGATGATCTCCTTGCCGCTTGAGGCCCAGCAGTTGACGGCATCCGTAAGCCGGGTCACCCCAAGTTTCTGATTGATGAACTCTGGGTACGAGGCCACGTCACCGGCAACGATTTTTTCGTACGTCGTGACCTGAGTATCCACGCCCCACACAGTGCCGCCGTTGACGAACAGCGGGATTTCTCCCATGACCCGCTGGGTTCCCCATGGACCCCACACACGACCGTCCTGCGACACGCACTCGACCGGCTGACTGTCATGGAATGCCACGAATCCCACGTTTGGCACATACGCCACCGTGTTCATCTCGTGATTGGTGATAGCGCCGCCGCTGGTTGGCGGCACGAACCCGCCGGAACTGCGGAACCCGGAGCGATAATCTTCACCTGCCATCACACCCTCCAAGCGTTACTGCGGTCGCCACTGGCCCAACACTGGCGTTCTTGTGATCGTCCGCAGCGGCACGCCAGTTGAAACGCCGGACGTTGCGGTGTCTGCGACCACCGGAGCGCCAAGCCCAGACGCCAAGTTTCTGTACAGCACATATCCCTTTCGGTCGTATGCGCCGATGATCGTGCCAAGCGGAATGGGGTAGTTGCTTCCCGTCTGGTAGGTGAAGCCTTGATACCGTGACGTGCATACCAAGAGGCCCGCCGGACTGATCGCCATACTGGTGATGTCGGGGCAGGCCGTATCGGTGATAGACGAAGTGATGTTGGCACCGCCGCCAGCGAACTTTGGTAGTTCGTACCGATACCACGCATCCGGCGCGCCGTTGTTGTAGTTGAACGCAATGTAGTGCCGCCCGAATCGCGTGTATGGAAACGACGCGCTTGGGTAGGCGGGGGCAGGAAGCGACGGAATCGTCTCGTCTCGGTATGTGGCGACGAGGACGTTGTTCCATGGGAACGACCACATCCGAACCCGTGACCCCATGAAGAATGGAGTGGGTGCCGTACTCCATGTGAGTCCGCCGTCGAAACTGCGTGCGATCACTGCGGGAGTCGGGGCAGTCCGCACCAGCCATGCCGCATTCTTGGCTGGGTTGCCCCACGCTGCTGCACTGGCCGCTTGGTAGTCGGCGGTCCCGCTGTCGCCGCTGCTGTACGCCACCAACGCACCCTGCGACGTGGCGACGATCCCGTCCCAGTA
>Ga0315904_10005408_pt1 | contig 17746 bp, 10 predicted proteins | sample LakEriMetagenome_6_FD_203529 | JGI IMG/M metagenome (GOLD analysis project Ga0315904, IMG submission 203529) | Freshwater fungal communities from buoy surface, Lake Erie, Ohio, United States - Buoy 12 MA120 | ecosystem: Environmental > Aquatic > Freshwater > Lake | place: USA: Lake Erie, Ohio...
TGTTTGTGTTGTTGGCATTAACTCTGTAGTAGTTTACGCTGGAATTATATGTGGACATTTCTTATTTGTATTAAAAATGATAGAATAAATTTATACAGGATAGCCTGCGTCTTTTAAATCTGTTTGTGGATATCCGTTCTGTGCCCGAATTGTGTTTTGGTCAAAACTTTGACTGGCAAATAATTTGAACAATGTATTCGGCGTGAGATTTTGACTTCCATCACCGTAGGGATTGAGCTCCGCATAAGCAAAAACGGGCCTGCTGTTTTGATTTACAGGGAAATATTTTACAACGGTTGTAAGCTCGTTCTTGTCGCCTGCCTGTTCGCTATACTTTATCCACCCGCTTATCAATGGGTTGATGGTGTATTTTATTGATTCGTATGGCGTGTTAGCGGGCGTTGCCGGGCTTCCAACAGCACTGATTCTTTCCAAAGAACTTCTTTGTGATTGATTAAATCCTTTGTCCACTCCGCCCGAAATCCTCCAATTAGCCCAATATGGCAAAAAGAAATTACCACTCTCCACAGGAACAGGAACTCGCATAATAATATTGTCCCTTGTTGAGAGAAGAATATTCGTCTTCCCGCAATAAACAGGAGCGGTGGATGATACGGTGGCGGTGACATCTTCCGTCAAGGTGAGGGAAGTATCGCTTCCTATGGTAAGTATTTTACCAAGAAGAGCGGGCACAGCCGTTATCCTATCGTAGGCAAACAAATATTGTCCTTCCTCAAAATCTGTATTAAACTCCGTTCCAATTCCCGTTATAACATTATTACCCGCAGCGTAATATATTCTGCCCGTTTCAAGGGAAACAGGCGTAATGACATTTGTTAGACTCGAAGCAGTGCCTCCTGTTGCGCTATTAGCAACGGCAAGGTTTTCGGCTGTGCTTTGGGCAAATGTTATGCCCGCAAGGACTCGGTTTGCTGGAATTACTGCCATGTTAGTTTCTGGTATTCGTTAGGGAGCAGATATAATTGCAAATCTAACATATTTTAGTTAGAATTTATTTGTGTCAGACTCAAAATCAACTCTTCATTGTTCAGCAGATCAGGCCACCTGGTTCGTATATCCTCTGGAATGGCCTTCATGTAGTAGTTCACATCCTCACGGGACAGTTTTTGAAAGTTATTCATTTCTACAGGAAATATTTCTATAGGGAAAAACTGTCTTACGTATTGCATAGCTACATCAACATCCGCATCCTCTGGCAGCGGAATTATATCCTGATAAATGTCCTCTATTTTTGTACGTACAAGAAATCTATAGAAAGGCTCGTCTACAAAAATAACGCAAGGCCCGTTTTCTTCCTGCCAATCTAAGGTAGAAATAATCAGGTCTATCATCCCGGCCTCGCCCAGGGGCAGGTTTCTTCCAAGACCGATCTGGTATCCAATCTTCTCTTTCACAATACAAATATAAAAGAAAAAGGAGGCATTGCCTCCCTTGTCTAAATGTTTCACAAATTGTTCAACTAATACTCTGTACTGTAGTTATTGTAAGTGAAGGTTAGCAGCTGGTTGGCCGTTACCTCATCACCCACTTGTAGGCTCTGCCGAAAAAGAACTTCCTGATAGAAAGCAAGCAATGTTTGCGTTTTTATAGAAGGCGTGGTACAGCCGCCCCCAATATCAAACTGTAGGGAGGCTATATATTTTTCGTAAAGCGACTGAGCGGTGTCCATTATTCTTCTCCTTTAACGCCCCTTTTGGCCTTATAGGTGGTGGTCTTTGCCGCCTCGTAGGTCTCCCGGAAGAAGTCAATTACGTGCTTCTGGAAGTCCTCGGAGTGGGCCGCATATTTGAATGCGTTAATGGCCGCCACTTCGTTATTGTCCATTGGGATGGGCTCTGCAAAGGTACAAATTTCCCGGCCATCATACCGCATCAATTTGTTTTCGGTGCAGATGAGTTTCTTGTTATTCAGAGCGTCATGCACGATGCTGATTTTGTTCACCTCATCCAGGCGCTTAAGAACGTCATTCAGCTCCTTAAACTTACCATCCTCTACAAGCTTAATCAACAGGGCCCGGCTTCCTTTTGTTTTGTTCACCAGATCGGGACGGCCATAGAAAGAACGCTCATACACTGAAGGCTGCATCAGCGTGTTCAGGCTGGTGTCGTTCAGGTCTTTTATTTTGTTAAGCAGAGCAAGCTTGGCCTCAAAGTTCTGGGTGATGGAGCTGCTTTCCTTCTCGGCGTCTATAATTTCAAACTTCCATATTTTACGCTCCAGGCCGGTTAAGGGATCATACTTCATCTGTGGATGAAGCTGCATAACAAAGAACCGCTCCCGGTCTCCCACCTTGTCTCCGTTGAATGTAATCTCCCCGGCAGAACTAAAATATGGCTTATTAAATCGTGGGTTGCCAGCTCCATCATACCCCTCCAGGAATCCAATTTGATATGGCTGGCGATTCCAGCGGATAGTCCAAGGGGAAGGGATGCCATGCTGTCCTATTTTTCTTACCATACCACTTGAAATGGCTCGCTTCATGTCTTGACTCGTTCCCTTCTCTTCAAAAACATTAAACCATAGCCCCGGGTTGAGACGAACTTTTACTACGTCTCCAGGCTCTAAAGAAATCAATTTTTCCTCCACTTCAGCGGGCCAGGAATTGATGTCATGTATGCCATCACGCGTTGTTGATACTATCATGTTGTTTTGTTTTATGTTATATATTTCGCAAAGTAACAAAAAAAGGGCCAACTTTTCAGAAGGCCCTAATTTTTTTCAGCTTAGGCTATTAGATGATAGCTCCGCCGAAGTACAGCTTGTTAGCCAGCATGGTTTGTGCAGCGAAGTTTTCGTTGTTAACGATTTGGTACTTCATTGCGCCAAAGTGAGCTGGGTCACGCTTGATGATCTGGTTCATCACTGGAGTGCCACCTGTGGTTACAGGAGCCTTCAGTTGAAGAACGCGGAACATTGGAGCGGTAACGGTGAACGAGGTGTTGGTCAGCTCGCGAGGAACAGCCACCTGCTCTTTCGGGATGATGGCAAACGAGTTAGCCCAGTATCCATCGCTCAGGCTGGTTCCGCCCAAATCAGGAGAGTACATAGCCTTGTGCGCCCACTCAGAAGCCTCGTTCAGGTTCACCTTGAATTTACCAAGGATGAAGTGGCCGAGAGACTTTTTCAAGCCAGGACGACCAGCGCCATCATTCATTTCACCGGAAATGTACTGAACAGCTCCACCAGTGAGAGGAGAAAGAGCGTTGCGCTGAATGCTCTGCATGAAGGCATATCCACCCCACAGATCGAGCTCAGTGCCAGCACCACGGTTCTGAAGACGGATTCCAATGTCCTCAAGGTCAGACATCTGAACGCCGCCAGCAGCGTAGTCATCGGTAAGACCAAAAGCCTGAGCAGCAGATACGAAACCAACAGTGGTTTTGTTAGAACCATAAGTTTCGCCGCGACCACGGGTGATGGCAGCAGATTTCCGGAGCATGGCAGTCATCATGGCATCGGCAAAGATGCGAGGAGCAAGGATGGTTTGACCACCTTCAAGCTGGAACATGAACGACTGGTTGTAGGTGTCCTGACCAACGATGGCAGAGCCAGTAGACATATACTGGAACTGTACGCCAAAACGAGACCATCCACGAACAGTACCGTTAGGGAAGTCTCCGTTAGGATCGTTTACAGCATCCTGCGGAAGCAGGGTGTCGCCAGAAGAAACGCTTGTAGAAGCAGTAACGCCAGATGTTGAGGTAACAGTAATAACGAAACCATCAGCACCTGGATTTACAGTGCCAACTGTTTGACCAATTGCGCCAACAGCCGTTACATTTAGTACTACAGACGGATTGTCAGCAGGCTGAAAGTTTTGGCCAACTGTTGCGTAAGGATAGTACGCAGTAGGGGTTCCATAGGCGATACCATTTACTGGAATGAATGCATTCTGGCCAGAACCAACAGGAGCTCCGCTAACTGTTAGCGTGTTCAGAACAGACTCTTGTTCAGCGTGAAACACCTGAGTGGTGTTGGTTTGTACGCCTACGAAGGCTTTGTTGTCAACGAGGTGAGCCATAAGGCCATTCTCGATGAGTTGACGATCAGGATAACGATCCAACAGGGTGGGCCAGAAATCCCTTACAAACGAGGTTGCATCTGCAAGACCGGAAAGTTGTGCTGCATCAGCAACGGATGAGGGGCTGGTAGCGTTAGCTCCAACAAACCCTCCAAATGAGGTGGCGGTAGGAAGTGCCATTTTTTTTAGTCGGTTTTAAAATTGTTAAAAATTACTTTGAATGCCCACTATCCTCAGGCCGCCAATGGATGGTCCGTTTTGAGGAACCACTTGCTTGGGGTCTATGGGAGCGACATTATTTGCGGGTACCTGATTGTTTAGCGTTCTGTTCATTGCTTCGATTGCCTCCTTTGGAGCTGCCCGCTTTGCCGCTTCCAACATCGCCGGAATCTGGCTCTTGAGCATTTCTAATTCGGCCATAGCAGCGGCAGCCTTCATGTTGGGCCACACATTGCCTTCCTTATCGAGACTCAATGGAACTTCATTGCTATACACAATATCCTTTATCTTATCCGCGTCAATGGCCGGGTACTGGTACCCCGGAATTTCCAGGGGCAGCGCCTCCGGCTTGATTGAGGTGAGGCCCGATTCCACCATATTATTGAACTGCTGTTGATAGCCGTCCAAGTCAAACTGGTTCGATACAGGAGCCTTTGCAGCTTCGATCTTTCCTTTGATCTCGTTCTGTTGAGCGATGCGCTGCTGGCGAATGCCCTCGGCTTGCCATGCAATAGCATCGTACTCCTCCGCAGAAAGCCCAAGATCATCGGGCATATCAAAGTCAATATCTGGATATTGCTTTCTCAGATGCGATTCAACGTGCCTGTCAGTTGTTGCCCAAGGGTTGGCTTCTTTGAAAGCCTCCTTGATTAACTCTGAGACAGACTTTTTAGAATAGTCCTCGTTAAGCATAGCAAGCGTTTCGGGCTTCTCTATGATTTCGAGAACGTCCTCAGGAAGCCTGTATTCCACCCGCGTGGTGGTTTGTGCATCCTGAAGCTTTTGCTCAAGCTCGGCAAGTTGCTGGCGCAGGGCTTCTATATCATCTACCTGCTGCTGCTCTTGCTGCGGCTCTTCTGCTACTACTGGCGCCTCAAGCGTATTCTCCTGGGGCTCCTGGCTCTCCTGCTGGTAGTTCTCCTCCGTATCCAGGCTCACCTTCGTAACCTTGAACGGGTTGTCCGCCAGCGGGAACAGGCTGTTCTCCTGCGGCTGATCCTCCTGATAGGAGAGACCCTCCGGGCTGTTGTTCATTACCTCCTCCATACATTTTATCTATTTCTAATTGTACTTTTTGCAAAATTACATCAGGATTTTGAGTATTCATAGGATTTGCAAACGCAGCCTTTGCATACTCACCTATCACTGTGCCTACAATTTTAAGCAGCTCCAGCTTCTCTTTGCCCTGCTGCGCCTGTTGATTGCTCAACATTTGCCTTTCTGTGTTGGCCTGATCGATTTGCTGTTGCTGCATCATTTTCTTCATCTCTGTCCGCTTTTGCTGAACGGCCAGATAGCCCCATGCCTGCTTCATGTTGTCAATGATTTGCAGGTAGGCATATTGGTCCATCGTAAGAATTCCGGCGGCCATTGCCTGCTGGGCTTTATTGTAAAGGTCCTGCCATTGCATATCTGTTGGCAAAGGTTCGACAATAAGATTTGGAATCTTCATGTTCGGGTTGCCGGGAGGGATGACAAACTGTCTGCTGTTCATCACTCCGGCCTCTCCTGTCTGGAGAACATCCCACATAAGGTTTTCCCACAGGCTGCTGTATAGCCTAATCTTGGCGTCCATCAGTCCAGACAGAACATTCTCACTACCCTGAAGCAGCATTTGGCTCACTGCCTTACCCTGCTCTGGGCTCACCCCACCACCTGTGTCTATTTTAGGAACACCAACAATGTCGTGCAGCAGGTTAATCTGCTGCAATAGCAGGCTCCACAACACTTGCAAATTACTACCGCCATCATTCCCTATCATGGCTATAGCATCTTTAACAGAGGCATTGTGGAACCCACGGTAGGCGCTGGAAGACACAACGCCAAGTCCACGCTCAAGGAGCGTAGTCATTAAATCCTCAGCCGTTACAGCGTCCCCCTCCTTCATGGCAAGATCGGCCAGGGCGTCCTGGTCCACTCTTATCATCCAAGGAAGAAACTCTTTAACGTATGTTTTAAACTTTTTGAAGGTGTCTTCGATTGCGTCAACGTGTGGCTTGGCACGGTCAATGATGCTGATGGTTTCGCCACGCACCATGCTGCTCTGGTGCCATATAAATGACCCGTAAACCTTAGAAGCGTTTACCTTAAATGCGTCCTCGTTGTTTGTTACGATAGGTTGACGCACCCCAGGCTTAACCCCGTAGTCGTACAGGTAGCCAGAGCCGCATATGTACTTACCCCCGAAGAGATTCTGCACCTTAGCTGTGTAAACGTCACCATCTTTTCCGGGAGACTTCTTGGTATATCCATTATACGCCCTCCCGTTTTTGACATTTGTATAAAGTAGGTCTGTGGAGACGAACTCAAAGTCCATGACGAGAACATAGTCGGTGTATGTGTTTGTAAAAGTGGTGAGATAGTTGTTGTTGTTGTTCGTCCAAAAGTACAGCCAGTTGTACAGAATTGAGAACTGCCCTCCTCTCAGGTTGTTTAACTGGTCGTCTGTGAGGAACTCTTGCGCGTCCACTCGAACTTGCTCAAGAGGTACAGGACGAATTCTATAGCTCCATACAATATCACGCCCGTCAGGATAAAAGGACATACTATGACCGCTATTAAGCGGATCAAGCCACTCGATTTGACGCTTGCCATTTACTCTATTTATATAATAGCCCATAGTTCCCGTAATGCAGTCGTCATAGTCTGCCATACGGGCTAATACCTCAATGTTGCTTTCCTTACAGACTTTCTGCAAGGCCAACTCCAGATACATTTCTTCTACGAACTGAGGCATACAGTTCATCATAATTTCCAGCTCCGTGTTGTCCAATGGAACATCGTCCGGCGTAAGGCCGAGCGGCTGGAGATATTGAGAGATTTCTGCCCCCTGCTGACGCAGCATCATCGCCACCTTCATCTTAGCCTCAATCTCCTCTCTCTGATTCATAGAGAAAGCATCTATCATGCTGACGGTGGGCTTAAACTTTTGCCGGTTAAGCTTTCCAACAATACTTTCCAGGATAGTTGAGGTAAGCTTCATGTTGCGCAGATCAGCGCCCAGCAATGTTTGGCTATCATTCGCCCCCAGATTATCTATAGGCTGAATGGTGCGTAGGTAGGACTGGTTGCCTACAGAATATTGATAGTTCTCCGCCCATTTCCTGCGCGGGAAGTTGGGCGATTCGATTTGCATCAGATGCCAAGACTCCAATCCCTGGGCAAAGCTTTTGCCAAACTCGTTGGATTTCTTTTTCTCGAATGGAGCCGTTAAATCTGGTGCAAACATTTATTGTCCAAAATTATAGTAAGGTGTTGTCCGAGGCAGTTGGCTTACCATATCCATCCTTCTTCTCATCATGTCTGGATTAAACATATTTTGATAAGCACCACTTAGAATTGGATATTTTTTAAGAGGCTCTTTATATGGGTCATACCCAATATCCTCGCTCATATTAAACTGACCTCCAAGGCCAGTTGCTGCTGGGGATGGTGCTGGGGATGATGCGGCAACTCTTGCATTTGAAACATTCATTTCATCGCCAAGACTAACATCTGTTTCGGGATTGAATCTTACCGACTCTACGGTTGGAGGCGCCGCTTTATCTTTCATCAACTTCGTAAAATCAAACCCGCTCGCAGGCATCATAGAAATCGCCCCCTGCAAAGGAGCCATTCCTGCTTGTGCTTTATATTGACGAGCTGCCGCATCCATTGCCGCAAGCTGACGCTCACGAAGCTGTTCTCTCTGAACTCTTCTTGCATCAGCAGACATAGCTATAGAACCAAGTTCTCTCTGAGCCTGCTGCTGTGTTTGCGCTCCACGCATAGCAAGATTACGCCTTGCGGCTTGTCCTTGTACGTTCAGCTTGGAAAGGAGGTTTAACAAGTTGCTGCTCGTTTGGCTTCCTCTCTTTCCTGCGGCAAGAACATCTCCTTGCTGTTGGGCAATCCCCTCCACCTCCTGAGCGTACCCCGGAACACGGCTTGTAGCAGCCCTTGCACGGGCAGCATTAAGCTGCTCTTGCTCAAGAGCTGTAAGGCCAGGTGCGCCCTCAGCAAGAAGACGTTCACGTTCTTTTCTTAAACGGGTGGCCTCCTCCCGCATGGGGGATGCTCCAAGATAGCCTGCTCCTGCTCCTAATATAGAGGGAGCAAACTGCAAAAGCCCCGTCCAATCAAATTGTTTGTCTGCCATTTTATTGTACTATTGAGACGTTACTCTTCACTTCTATAAAGTTCAGCTTCTGAAAACCCTGTGCACTAAACGCAAATTTAGAATATATTATCCTACTTTCCATAAGTTTTCCTGCGAGTATGCCTCCGGGGGTGTTGGCCGCCCTTCTAATAGCAGCTTCCCAATCGCTTTTTCTTTTTATCCAATTACCAACATCAAGATAAGACTCAAGAACTCCCGACACGCCTTCTGTTTCGTCAGGGGCTTGTAGTTCCACTGAATTTGGCCTACTGCCAAACACTTTTATTTGATTCCAACGCTTTACGTTAGCAGGGCTTTCATTCGTGACAATGTTTAAAACAGGGTCTTTATATTCGCCAAAAATAAAATTGTCATCGGGGGCATTAAGCCCTACAAGGTCCACATCCGTTGCAAGCCCTATTCCTCTTTCAGGGTATTTGCCAAAGCCATTGTTATAACTGCGCTCTCCTTGGAATGTTTTGTAACGCTCCGAGAACACAGCCGTCTCTCTTAACTTTCCTAAAAGAAGAATCTCGTCCGTCACTTGGTCATACCACGTAATCAGAAGCGGATTGTCATTGTACGTTCTTCTTAAATAGTTGGCAAACGAGAATGTCATTCCAAGGCGTTCAAGCCCTGCGTTTGTGTAGCGTATCAAATCGTTCACCACATCGCTCCACCAATACACCGCTCCAAGAGGCGTTTTGGTTATGCTCATTGGCCTTGTGGTTCCGTATTGACCAAGCAATGGCCTTTGAGAGGCGAGATAGGACGTGGTGGTGGCTACGTTGTCTGTTCCGTCCACATTCGAAAGCTGAATGGCATCGTAATAGAACGAGCTCACTCCGTTTGCTCCTATGGCTAACATCACCCCCGGCTCTTTCTGTGTTGCGTTTGTAACGACAAGAGACGAAATCGGCCCGTTCTCTACAGGAGCGAGGCGGAAGTCAAGGGAGTTAAATTGATTGAGGCCGTTTATTTGCGTTCCCTGAACGAAAGGAGACGAGAAAATAATTCCATTGTCTATTGTCACCTCCCGTTGGTTTTCGTTCACAATTGCGGGCTGTCCTTTCTGCCATGTCCAGTTTTCGGCACTGTACGAATTGGGGTTCATGGAATAGAAAGCCCCTGGAATATTTAACCTTGTAAGCCACCTTGGGGTTCTTATTGAATACCATGCCGACGACTGCGGAAGAAACTTGTTAAAATATTGCGATGGGTCGTTATTCACCGCCATGATGTATGTCGTGGTGGCTGTTGGCCCAGAATATGGCGATATACTTTGTGCGAACGAGCATAGATAGCAATCTCCATTTACATCCCCTTGAATACTACCAGAGGAGGGTAGCTGGGACCTTTGAATAATTGTGTTATTTTGATAGAATATTGTTTCCGCAGGATTTTTCTTTAAATACACTTCAACATCGTACAACACGGGGCGAAAGTTATCATACCAAGGGTTTAAGTCCCACCAATAATTTCTTGACCTAAAGCCAGAATATCCTCCTTCATTAGGAACGGCCCAATCAGAAGCGAGCAATACTGGGTAAAGTCCCGTATTCGTGTTTTCAATATAAAATAACCCATTATTTTCCTTTACTACCTTGTATGACTCTACTGTAGATGTTCTGCTTGCAATGGGAACCGCAAACGCTGCCGTCATAGCTGCGTCTGATAAACTGCTGGGCGTTACCTTTTGCAAAAACACCTGCTGACCCAACTTAACATACAGCTCATCCCCCTCGTTGTAAACAACGGGAACGCTCGCCTTGTTAATTGCATACCCCTTAAACTTTAATGATGGGCCTACGGTTGGTGCGTTCTGCCCATTGACAATTCCACTTCCTCTGTATTCTACAACAGTGCTTGGAAGGGGGAAGTTTGTGAAAAAGTGAGGCCAATAAATATTTCCTTGATTTATAAATGTATTTCGCTGTCCTGCAAAAAACGGAAACATCAAGGCGATATCTTTTCCATCATCTCCCTCATACCAATAAAGAATAGTTGTTTGCGCTCTGTGAAATAACTCAACTGTTTTATCTCCACTTGAAACAATTCGAAATGATTCTGCCCAAGGCGGAAGCGTTCCAGATACAGTGTATCTCACCTTGTATATATTTAGCGACGCATCATCATAGTTTTCTTTATTGAAATCTGGGAGAGGGTTTCTCACTTGTGTCCCATTCACTTTATATATATCGTAATTCCCCTCCGCATCGCTGCGTTCTATAAAAGCAAATGGGTTATTTCTCACCCTCATTTCAGGTATAGTTATTTCTTGGTTTTCAATTACACCAATTGGCCTTCCTGCTACATCTAACAACTCTATACCTATTTCATACGTTCCGCCGGGGCGAAAAATACCCTCAAGCGTAGTCTCATTTATTATCTGCGATGTAGTACTTGGCGCCGTCACAGAAACCACTTGTAAGCTCAAGGTCATCCCTTGCCAAGAATTTCTGTCAAGAATGTAGTTGGCGTGATTGAGCCTGTTCTGCGCTATTGTATTGGTGGCAGACCTTAAAGGAACGGAGTCGAACCGCTGCTCAACAAGGTCTGTGCTTACGGGTGTCCTAATGAGCGCTGTCGTGTCAGCCGCAAACATCTTTAATGACCTTATATTTAGGTCAATAACACCAGTGAAGTTGGTTGATGCAGTGAGTGGGTTTGAGCTAACGTTTGGTTGATTTGTTGGAAGCGAATAGTTTGCCTGTGTGTTATCCACGCTACCCATTATAAATGGCACTCCGTCATTATTCACACGATAGACAAACACCACTTTCTTCACCGTGCTTGGCCGAAATGGAGTGCCAGGCGCAGTGTTTACGGCTAAAAAATTGTTTATTTCTATCGGGGGGACCTGAACAACAATTCTTTTTTTGTAAAAAACAGGCTGCGACCAAGGAGCTAATTTACTCTCCTCGTTATTGTCATATACGTAATAATAGCTAAACTGAATGCCATCCGTGTTTACAAAATCTCTTCTCCATGCTGCAAGGCGACTTCCGTCTGCGTCTGTATCGTTTGTGTAAATGTTTTGAATTTGGCTTGGGGAAAATCTAATAGAGGACAATAAATTCCCGCTTCCCGCTATCCTATAAACATCCAAAACAGCAGCAGGCGGTCTTTTCACCTGAAGGTAGTTTGTCCGAGCAAATTCAGAATAGTAAATACTTGAAGCATCTCCAGGCAATGGGGCGTTCTTCATCGTCCTTATGCCCTTCTCGATGTTTATAACCCCAGGCTCGTTCACATTGTCCGTCCAATAAAGGAGGCCCTGAATGACGGCAATGGAAACATTATAAGTGTCTGCGGGTTGGAAGTTCAAAAGAACCCCATTGTTGTTCCCCAAAACGTCCACACCCAAAATCGTGTCCACAACATTTGTCGCACCATTGATGCGATAGAGGCCGTGCTTCTGCTCGCTATTGTACATAGCAAAGAACACACAGTTGGTTTCGAGGTCGGCATACACGCCCACCACCTTATTCACTCCTGAAGGAGGCGTAAAGGAAAGCTCCTTGTTGCCAAGAACAAGCGTTCCGCCGGAAAGGTTGGTGTCCTCGGTGGAGGCTCCGAAACGGAGGTTGGTTGCCATCCGTGCCTCGTTGGGCTTTATCACCCTGTCGTCCACATCGGGGTTCACCCGGTCAATCCTGTGTATCATTTGCTATCTACTTGCTTCCTAAAATTAGGATATGTTTTGTAAAAATACTCATATTCCTGATACCACTGAACGCCCCGAAGAAAGTCGTTCCAATTAACTGCTTTATATTGATCTGTTTTTTGGTCTTTGTATTTAATACCAAGCTCGTTAAACAAATCAATTACACCTTCAACCTCCTTTGCCTGTTTTTTGTATTGACCAAGGATGTTCTGCCTTGTTGGCTCTGGAATACTTTTAAACTTCTCAATAAGCTCATCACGCATTTTTTGAATTGCTTCCTTTTTTACTGGATTAGATTCTTTTATTTCTGGAAGCTCAGATCCAGACATAATGAGGAAAAACATTTGACGCATTTCATCCGTCTTTAACCCAGTCTTTTCCACAAGGTCATCATTTTTATAGCTCTTCAACAGGCTTTCGGCATACATTGCTTTCGCCGTTTCCTTATCAGGGTTTGATATCATCTTGTAGTTCGCATAAGGAACCGCCTGTTTTTCTATCCCCTTCTTTAGGGCTTCGACATTGCCTTGTTTAATTGCAACGCGCACCTTCTGAGCTTCAAGCTTGTAGTCCTTTCCAGCCGGATCAAGCTTTTCGCTCATTATTTCAGAAGGCAACTTGTACGCGTCTCCTTTAACATTGACGCTAATACCAAAGAATGACATTGGTACTAAACCCATTGCCGTAATAATTTCGTTTTTATCCTGAGTTTTTGCAGCTTCTTGAAGAATAAGTGGGACGGCAAGACCACCCAATGACTCAAGAACACTATATCGTTCTCCAAATGCTGTAATCATTTCACCATCCTCCTCTGGATTGGGTTGAGCCATTTTGTATTCCATTAAAACTCTCGCAGAGGGTGATGCTTTGCCAGCTATAAAATCCATTATAACGCTTTTCCAGTCCGGGTCATTCATCGTTTGCCCCAACCTTCTAATCTCACCAGTACTGCTTTTCTTATACTCTTCAGTAACAAGTTTAGTTAAAAAGGACACCCATTGGCTTAGACCTCCAGTTAGATTAATCGAAGTGTTTTCGTTAATGTTTACATTTACAAATTTACCCCTTGGATCAACCTCAACGTATGTATCCTCATCATCATCATTATCCAGCCATAGGTACAGCAACGTCATAATAGCTGCAAGCGAACCCATTGCGCGTCCATACTTTATCAAAGCAAATTTTCTTGCGGCTGGCGGCATAAACATAGCCTTGGCTGGAAGAAACCCAAATATAAACCTGGACCACACAAGGCGTATTGAGAAAATCACCCTATTTATAATTGTTGCAGCAGATTCTGCTCTGCCCAGGTTTGGCCTACCAGTGCTTATATTAATAACATCAGCAATTGCTTTAAATTCCTCTGGATGTGTTTGATATGTAATTGGCACATCAAGATCGCCCAAAGATTGTATGACTTCCCTAAATGCAGCCACCCGCATATAGTTTAAGAAAGCATTGTATGCCACCTCGCTTCGCTTAACAAGGTGGAGGCTAAAATCTCTTTTAAAAGGATTTATATCTTTTCCGGTGAGCGCTTTAATTGACTCGAATACCGGTCTTTCATAAAAAGGTATTTGATAAACAAGGTTATTAGCAAAAGATTCTTCAGCAGCCTTACCCTTTACCGTTTGTTCAGCCAAATATAAGCCGGCGGCCTTCATAATAGGATAGTCTGGCGAGGACTTAACTCTTGCAATCCACTCCTCATATTTTTGACCAACTTCTGTTTTTTGTGCTATGTCTCCAAATGCAGACTCAAACATAAATCTAAACGCACCAAGAGTTGTTATTGGGTTTTGTGAAAGAACCTCAAAAAGCCCTTGCCTTAGCGGAGCGCTCATATCAAGTCCCGAAACCGCACTTTTGGGTGCGTCCCAAATTGCAGTGGCAAAGTCAACCGCTTTTATTGCCCAGTGCCTTTCTGCCAATGCGGCTTTATAAAACTCCTCCTCATATCGCTCATAAAGCAATTGCTTCTGAACCTGAAGGTCACGCATCTCCTGATCGTACTGATCGTCTGTGAGCTTTCTGGTAGTGGTAACTTTAGGACCAAAGTTCTTCGTGCGTATGCGCTCTTCCTTTTCCTCAATAAGCTTGCGTATTCTTTTCTTTTCGGCTTCAAGCAGCTTCTTTACGGTGATTCCGTGCTGATCCAGAAGGTCCTGAACTATTTTCTTCCTGTCCTTTATCTGGTCGTTCAGGTCGTCAATAATAGCATTTTCAATCTTTGCTTTGGAAACAACATCTTGTCCGGTGGCTCTTAGTTTGGCAATGCGTTCGTCCATCTTACGCAACTGCGCTTCCTTTGCTTTAATGGCCCGGGACAGTTCTGCGGCCGCCGTAATTCCCATCTGGTCCTTCAGATTTTTTATCTGGTTCTTAAGGGCCGTTGCTTGTGAGCTATCAGGGCCTGGAGCCGTCCGCGCTCTTGTCGTTCCCGTCATTAAATCGGAGAGGTCTCTACGCAGTTTGTCCAGTTTAATATCCTCTTTTGTTTTCTTAAACCCAAGCTGCAATTTAAGGGCGCTTATTTTGTCCCTTAAGTCTTTAAGCCTTGGGTCATTGTATTGAACCGGAGGTTGCTTTGGCTGATAGGTTCCGTCCAGAAGGCTGTCATATTCATCCTGAAGGTCTTCAAGTTTCTTATCGAGCGGCGACTTTTGTGGGCCCTTCTTAAGGTCCTCAAACTGCTTCTTAAGTTTATCTCTCTCGTCCTTTAACTTTTTATACTCATCGGTGCGAGGAAGGTTTTCAATTGCTGCCTTCACTTGTTTGAAGGCGCTGAAATCTTTTTCTTTTATGCGACGCTCATATTCCTGAATAGAACGCTCCAGGTTAGCGATAAGATTATTAAGCTGCTTTTCTGCACTTATTTCCCTACCTCTTGGATCAATTTTATCCAACTGGTCTTTCAGTAAATCACGAAGTTCCTTAAGCGTAGTAGCCTCCTCGTCGTAAACAACTTTGGATTTCTCTCTCACCTTACGCTTCCCTTCCTTTATTTGCTGCTCCAGGTCCTCGATTTGATTCTTAAGGCTGGTTTTAATTCTGTCAAGACTGCTTCTTAAGAACGCCTCACTTTCCATCTCGCTGATGGCAAGCTTCTTCAGCCCCTCGTTAATTTGCTCAACGAGGAACCTGGCCTCTGGACTTTGTGGGTCTCTCTGGTATCCGGTCTTTAGCGGCTTGTTGCCAGACAGAACGGCTTCAAGCTGGGCCATCTTAAGGCCGAGTTGCTTCATCTTCCGGATTTCAACCTCAAGGTCTTCTTTAGAGCCTTGTGTTTGCTGTCCGTATTTTGTGATGGCGTCACGGATATCCTGCCAGCTGGTGCCGAGCGGAAGCTCCGCAGCCATGTCCTTCAGGATTTCCTTAGAGACAAGCTCCATAAGCTTCTTATACCTGTCAACATCGTCTTTATCCAGAGGATTATCTTCCAGAACGCGTTCAGTGTAATCACGAAGCGTCTTGTGGGAGATGACGATTCTTTCGTCGTCTGTAACCTTTACGGATGGGTCCTTTGTATTGGCCCGCATAAAGGTCATGTATTCACTGTCTATTTGCTTCCTCTCGTCAGCATCAAAGCTCTTGTACCACTTTGTGCTTTTGATGTATTCTAAGCCCTTTTTTATTGCATCGTCTTTTGCTGCCTTGTCCGGCTTATCTATTTTCTGGAGCTCGGTGGCCGCCATTGTAACAGCCTGCTCCCAGATATACTCCCCATCTGTTTGCTCCCCGGCTCTCAACCCGGCAGATGCCTGGCCTTTGATTTTCCGGGAGAACATGGACGGGATTTTTGCGATATTGTTGAGGATGTTACGAACAATAAACGACTGGTCGGACTTTACTCCGGTATCGTTGCCCTTTTTCTTTTGCTCAACTTGCTGAACAAGACCAGCCATTGTCTTTTCACGCTCGAAAGCCTCACGGTCCAGCTCCAGCTGCTTTTCCTTTTCCAACAGTTCCTTACGCTGCTTTTCAAGCTCCTCAAAGGTGGCCTTGGTTTCAGCCGGAATGGGGCCATACTTGGCGCGATACTTAGTCTCCACCTCAATCAACTCGTAGTCCTGATCGAGAAGCATTTGCCGGAGCCTAAAGGCAAGTCCCATTTCATAGGCGCTCTTTCTGGAGGCTATGTAATAGTTTTGTAGCTGCTGTTCAAGTTTAGCAACGTTAGCCTCCTCTGTCTCAATTTGAGACGCATTGTTTCTGCGCTTCGCATCTTCCAGCGCCTTGTACGCTTCGGTGATTTTATTATGCAGCTGGGCCTTGTAGTACACCATTGCAGTCACTTCCACAGGAGAAAGTGGACGCGAAAATCCGTTTGCAAACTCTTGTGCAAGGTTCTCTGGATTAACTTCGCCGTTCTTTACAGCCATCTCGCCGAGAGCTTTCATATTCTCAACGGTGGTGGTTGCTACATCAATTTTATTTCTTACCTCCTGAGGGATGTATTTCATTGCTATCCAACCAGCCGGAGATGTAGATGACCCTGCTGCTGTAGGCTGCATGATACGCTCAATTACGGGCGTGATAATGTCTGTAGCGTCCTTTTTGCTATAGCCCGCTTTAACAAGTTCATCTACGCCAGCACTAATGGCCGCCCGTTTGTCGTTACCAGACTCGCGGAACATTTGCCCTGCTTTTATAATAGCTTTGCGTACATTAGGATCGGTGGCTTTCGGCCCCTCACCCCGGCCGCCTTCGCTGAACTGTAGTTTAGCCCCTTCCTTTGGAATTCTTTTCATCGGAACTCCTTCAGATTCATTTTCTAAAGCATAATCTATAAGGTCTTTTTCATTGTCAAACTCGCCCCCATAAGCTTCTTCGTAATCAACAACAAACCCATTCTTTTTGTAAAAATTAATGAGGTCTTTCTTTCCAAGACCACCTGTTCCAAACGGCTTGGCATCAAGAGTTAAAGTAATTCCCGCTTTGTCAGCAGCGTCTGTAATGTCTTTCATAACAGACATCCCCTCTCCCTTTCCTTTGCTAAAAACTGCGATATCTTGTAACTCTACTTCTTTCAGATTGCCTTTATTAAATCTGCTAAATTCTAATGCGGCCCTGTCGTCATAAACAAATTCTTTTTGTAAAATAGGATTTACGACCAGAGGCTTTATGTCGTTAAGTATATTTAAAAAGTTATTCAGTATCTCATCTTTAACATAAGATACTTTTGGCTTTTCTTCTTTTTTTGTTTCGTTGTGTCTTTTAACAATTTCAGCTACGGCATCCTCTTTGGTTTCGCCCAACACATCGCCATATATACTTTTAAATGAATAAGGCTCTGCGCTTGGTCTATAAAAATTAGGATTACTCCAGCTCTTTTGAGACCTATCGTACCACAGCCTTCCTATTTCTCTATCATTATCAAAAACAACGTATTCGCCATCATTAGCAAAGTCATCGGATTTTTTAACAATAACATCTTTTACAGTTATGGCTTTTGGCACTTCCCTCCCACCCAGCGACGCCTGCATCTTCCCGGCCCCGATCTTGCGGGTGCTGGAAGGCATCCACACGTCAGGGTTAGCCAGAAGGTATTCACGCATCTCGTCGAACGACATGGACTTCTCCTTGCCGCCCTTTGTTACAATGAAATTGCAGGGCCTAAGGTTCTTTGCCATTCCTTATTTGTTTCCGAGTTCCTGATCGAATATTAACAGACCTCCTG
>Ga0315904_10005410_pt1 | contig 17737 bp, 18 predicted proteins | sample LakEriMetagenome_6_FD_203529 | JGI IMG/M metagenome (GOLD analysis project Ga0315904, IMG submission 203529) | Freshwater fungal communities from buoy surface, Lake Erie, Ohio, United States - Buoy 12 MA120 | ecosystem: Environmental > Aquatic > Freshwater > Lake | place: USA: Lake Erie, Ohio...
ACTTGGGCGCGACCTTCTTGCCCGCCTGGCCACTGGCCGGCCGGCCAGTGGCACGGGCGGCACCGCCGAAGACGTCGGCTGCAGAGAGCCCGAATTCATTCACCAGTGCCATGACTTTTGCGACCGCATCCTTGCGGGCATTGCGACGGGTTTCTTCGATCTGGCGATCGAGGGCTTCACGCTGGGCCAGAAGATCCTGAAGAGTGCTCATTGATTTGTCCGTAATACAAGGCGGGTTGAAGATCGAAACGAAGGCAAGGCAGAAATACACAATCCAGGGATTTGCGATCTCCGAGACTTGAAGATTGCGCATTTTTAATGCCAGGTAGAATCATAATTCTATCGAGTGATCCTTGCAAACCTGCCCGTGGGATTCAGTTTTCTGCGATTTTCAGCTTATGCCAAAAGCTAATGAATTACGACGCCACTCCCCTGACGGGTTGGCGAGTTAAAAGAGCAAAACCATGTCGGATGAACGCCAGATCTTTATTCCTGAATCATTCATTGAGATTTTCAGAACATCCCGTCACGGTCGTCTGCAGGCGACGCGCCAACACATCGAGAGTCGTTATGAGTGGTGCGAGGATCTGTCGCAAATGCTCGTGGATCCGACCCGGGAGACCTTTTGGGCGATGGGTCTGGACGAAAGCACAGTGCTCGAACGCACAATCCACGGCCTGCGCAGCGGTGACTCAGCCCTGAGTCTGAAGGAGAGCGCCTGGGTGATTCGCCGGCTTTGTGAATTGCTCAACTGGCCCCCGGAGGCGTGTCCACCCCATCAAGCCAACGACCGGGAGTCGAACGACCTGGCGGAGTAAGATGCAAGCCTGTGCGAGAGTGGTGAAACCGGTAGACACAGCAGACTTAAAATCTGCCGCGCGCCGAAAGGCAGCGTGCGGGTTCGATTCCCGCCTCTCGCACCATCAGCCATCGATGACGCCTAGATTCGGGTCAGTGGCCAAGCTCTGCGACAGGAATCAGCCGGCTCGCGAGAACATGGTGCCGAAACCGCATTGCCGTTTGGATGTTGTGGAGGCGCGAGCCGGAATCGAACCGACGTACACGGCTTTGCAGGCCGCTGCATAACCACTCTGCCATCGCGCCACGAATACCCGACGCTGGGTATTGAACTGAATCAGTACCAAAACAAAAGGGAAGCAACGGCTTCCCTTGCGGATACTGGAGCGGGAAACGAGGCTCGAACTCGCGACCTCAACCTTGGCAAGGTTGCGCTCTACCAACTGAGCTATTCCCGCGCACTGCCTGCATCGACAGAAGAAGGAGTATAGCTCGGAATCAGGACTGACGCAAATGCGGCCAGGCCTGACGCAGGTAATAGGCCATGGACCACAGGGTGAGACCCGCGGCCAGCACGATGAGCCAGGCGCCGATTCGGTCCACGGGCACCACACCCAAGAGGGGCTCGTTAAAAAGAAGCATCGGGATGGCCACCAATTGGGCGATGGTCTTCAACTTGCCCAGGGAGTGCACCGCAACGCTGGCCCGCGCCCCTGCACTGGCCATCCACTCGCGAAGCGCCGAAATCGTGATTTCGCGGCCGATGATGATGACGGCCACCAGCGTACCCACGCGATTGAGCTCAAGCAGCAGGACAAGCGCGGCGCACACTAAAAGCTTGTCCGCCACCGGATCCAGAAAGGCACCAAAGGCTGACTCCTGCCCCCAGCGACGCGCGAGCCAGCCATCGATACCGTCGGTCACGGCAGCGATGACGAACACCGACGTACCGATCAGGTTGCGGGTGCTCATGGTGAGCCCCTCGACGGGCAAGAGATAGACCGCCATCAGGAGGGGGATGGCCAGCATGCGCAGCCAAGTCAGCAGAGTGGGAAGGTTCCAGCGCATCGTCAGTGAAGGCGCCGGTAGATGTCTTCAGCCAGGGTGCGGGAGATGCCCTCAACTGAAACAAGATCGTCGACGCTGGCCGCCATGATGCCACGCATGCCCCCGAACCTCGCCAGAAGCCGTTGTCGCTTACGGGGGCCCACTCCATCGATCTCCTCCAGAGTAGAGACATTGCGCGCCTTGGCCCGGCGCGCACGCATGCCGGTAATCGCAAAACGATGGGCTTCATCCCGGATCTGAGCGATCAGCATCAGTGCAGCCGATTCCTTCCCCAGATCTCGTGAGGGTCGACCATCGGCGAAGACCAGGGTCTCCAGGCCGACCTTGCGCTCGGGGCCCTTGGCCACCCCGACGAGCAAGGACAGATCCAACCCCAACTCGGTGAACACCTCACAGGCCACGCCCACCTGCCCTGCGCCGCCGTCAATCAGCACGACCTGGGGCATGTGCTCTTCCTCGACCTTGCTGTATCGGCGCTCCAGAACCTGTCGCATCGCGGCATAGTCGTCACCGCCGGTGATGCCCTCGATGTTGTATCGCCGGTATTCGCCGCGCCGTAATTCATGCTGCTGATAGACCACGCAGGACGCCTGGGTGGCCTCCCCCATGGTGTGGCTGATATCGAAGCACTCGATACGGAGCGCTTCCAGGCGCTCGTCGTCGAGCCCCAGTTCGAGCGCGAGCGCACGGGTGCGCGCCTGCTGTGAACCTTCTTCAGCCAGCGCGCGGACCAGGGCAATCCGGGCATTGATCTGCGCCTGTTCGAGCCATTTGCGTCGGGCCCCTTGAGGCTGACGGATCCACTGCACCGGGTGCCCGGCCTGTTCTTGCAGCAACGCGGTCATTTCGCGCGCGAACATTGCGTCAACCGCGCAGACGATCACCGCGGGGATCTGACCATCGCCATAGTGCTGGCTGATGAAGGCCTCGAGGAGTTCACGCTCCATCACGTCTGCGGTGCTGGCTGATCCCTCGCTCTGCCTTGAGCGCTCGGCGCAGCTCTCCGTGCTGTGGGGTGCCTCATCGCTGCCCTCGCCTTCGGACAGACCCTCTGCCGCAGCAGCGGAAGCGTCGTTGACCTCCATCAGCCGCGCGCCCGTCGGGAAATGCGCCTTGTCGCCCAAGTGGCGCCCTCCCCTGACCATCGCCAGATTGACACAGGCACGCCCACCATCGAAGGCGATCGCGATCACATCGACATCGGTGTCGGTCACGGTCTCCATGGACTGCTGATGCAGCACACGAGACAGTGCCGTCATGCGATTTCGAAAGACCGCAGCCTCCTCGAAGCGCAACTCCGCCGAAGCCTCATGCATGCGCGCCTCAAAGGTCTTGAGCACCTCCTGATGCCCGCCACGCAGAAAGTGCATGGCCGCATTGACATCAGCCTGGTAGTCCGCGGGCGCAATGGCACCCACGCAAGGCGCGCTGCACCGGCCGATCTGGTGCTGCAGGCAGGGGCGCGAGCGGTGATTGAAAACCGAGTCTTCGCAGGTGCGCAGGCGAAACACTTTCTGCAGCACCTGAATGCTTTCCTTGACCGCCCAGGCACTCGGATAGGGGCCGAAATACTGGCTGCTGCGGTCGGTGCCTCCCCGGTAATACGCAATCCGGGCAAAACGGTGGGCGGAGAACTTCAGGAAGGGATAGGACTTGTCATCGCGAAAGACGATGTTGTAGTGGGGGCGCCCCGTCTTGATGAGGTTGTTCTCAAGCAGCAGGGCCTCGGCCTCGGACGCGGTCACGGTGGTCTCGATGGTCGCTACCCGCGAAACCATGTGCGCAATGCGCGGGCCATGCCCGGTTTTTTGAAAGTAGGACGACACCCGCTTTCTGAGGTCGCGCGCCTTACCCACATAGAGGAGCTGCCCATCGGCTGCATGCATCCGATACACGCCCGGCCGATTCGGCAGACTGGCGATGTAGGCCCGAATGTCCTGCACTCAGGCCTCCGGCGGCTCAGCGCTGCGCACCTGCTGCTCGACCACCACAAAGGCCAGGGCGCTGTCGACCTCATCCGAGATGGACACATGTGCCACCAGAGCGCGCTCCTTCATCCAGGGTTCGAGCGCCTTGCGAGGCACGGCCACCGGCTTGCCGCGACGATCATTGAGCACCTGCAACGACAACAGCGTCATGGGCCCGCGAAGACCAAAGCCAATCGCCTTGGAGAACGCCTCCTTGGCGGCAAAGCGCTTGGCCAGATACCGGGCAGCCCGATCGGGGCCTGGCGTGCCACGGCTGTATCGTCGAAAGTACTCCGTGAGTTCGTCGGGCCCGAGCACCCGCCTCGCAAAGCGATCGCCCCAGCGTACTTGCAGATCGCGGATCCGGGCGATCAGCACGATATCGGTCCCGATGCCGTAGATCATGGGATTCAGAGAATCGGCCTGGCCGCCTCGGTGATGAGCCGCTTCATTTCACGCACAGCTTCACGCAAGCCCGTGAAGACTGCCCGCGAGACGATGGCGTGACCGATATGCAGCTCATGGATGCCCGGCAGAGCCGCCACCTGGCCCACATTGACGTAATTGAGCGCATGGCCCGCATTGAAGCGCATGCCCAGTGCCCTCACCATCTCCCCGGCCTTGGCGATGCGGGTGAGCTCCGCCTGGGCCTGCCCGCCCAGGGCGTCGCGACCGTGCGCATGGAAGGCATGCGCATAGGGGCCGGTGTGAATCTCGCAAACGCGCGCACCCACCGCCGCCGCCGCCTGCACCTGCCGCTCCTCGGCATCGATGAAGACACTCGTGGTGATACCGGCATCACTGAGCCGGGCAATCACGCTCTTCAGGCGATCCTGTTGAGCGCAGAGATCGAGCCCGCCCTCGGTCGTGATCTCATGGCGCCCCTCGGGTACCAGCATGGCCATCTGAGGTTTGACTGCGCAGGCAATCTCCACCATTTCGTCGGTGGCGGCCATCTCGAGATTGAGCTTGATGTGCGTCATGGCTGCGATGCGCTTCACATCATCATCGTTGATGTGCCGGCGATCCTCGCGCAGATGCACGGTGATGCCATCGGCGCCCCCCAAATGGGCTTCGACTGCAGCCCAGACCGGATCGGGCTCATAGGTGCGTCGGGCCTGGCGCAGGGTGGCCACATGATCGATGTTGACGCCGAGTTCGATGAGCTTCAAAGCAATAAACCAGAAAGGTCAAATAAAGGATGCGCCCGCCCGGCGAAACGTCGGCCCGCCAGGCTATAGCCGCTGTAGATCCAGCAGGATCTGCCGGGTTCGCAGCTCCTGGCCCTCCAGCAACCGGGCGAGCAGGCTTCGGTTCAGGCGCTTTGCATCTGACAGCGTACGGGCGTCATCGTACCGCCCCTGGGCCATGTCGAGCAGTGACTGCCCCTGATAGCCACTGCCTGGTTCGCTCAGCGTAAGACTCGCCGACTCGGCTGAGACCAGGCCGCGGCCCGGCAACAGACCGTAGCGGTGTTGCGCCATCACCGGACGCTGATCGATGTCGCGACTGAGCTCGGGCCCATAACCGATTTCTTGCAGCAAGCGCCACTCAAAACGCCGCAGGGTCGCTTCGAGTCCGTGATTGAGGCCCAGGGCCATCAGGGCTTCGGAATAGGCCTGAAAGAGACCCGGATGGGGATCATCTCTTGCGAGCAGCTTGACCAGCAGCTCGTTGAGATAGAAAGCACACAACAGGGCTTCGCCCTGTGGCACAGGCAGTCCGCCCAGCCAGTGCGCAGCCGTAAGTGTGCGCAGTTCATGACGCCCTGAAAAATCGATCTGAAGGGGTTGAAACCCCATCAAGGCCCCACGCAAGGCAGACCCGGGTCGCTTGGCTCCCTTCGCGATGCACCCGATGCGTCCGTGATCGCGGGTCAACACCTCCACGATCAGGCTGGTTTCGCGCCAGGGTTGGGAATGCAGCACAAAGGCAGGCTGATCACGGACCCGTTCTGCCGCGCGGCCCGTGGGGCGTGCGGGGCGTGCAGCGCTTGTCACCGGGTTCGAGCTGCTGTGGGGAGCGCAGCAGGCCTCACCTTATTCGTACCCGTAGGTTCGCAGACGCTGCTCATTGTCTGACCAGCCCGCGCGTACCTTCACCCAGACCTCGAGGTAGACCGAACCGCCAAAGAGGCGCTCGAGGTCTTGTCGGGCTTCACTTGCGATGCGCTTGATCCGCTCACCCGATGCTCCCAGGACAATCGGCCGCTGGGCCTCGCGCTCGACAATCACGGCTGCAAAGATGCGCCGCAACTCGCCCTGTTGCTCGAACTGCTCAATCGCCACGGTGCTCTGATAGGGCAACTCATCGCCCATCAGACGGAACAGCTTTTCGCGCAGGGCTTCGGCGGCCAAAAATCGCTCACTGCGATCCGTGAAGGCGTCTTCATCGTAGACCGCCGGGCCCTCAGGCAGGCGCTGAGCGCATTCGCTCATCAGCTGATCGAGCTGCTTGCCGGTGCGCGCACTGATGGGCACCCAGGCGACCACCTTTTCGAGGGTGGAGAGCTGCTGCAAAAGCGGCAACAGTCGATCACGGCCGCCCGCCTCATCGATCTTGTTGAGTGCCAACACCACCGGTTTGCCCTGCGGGACGAGCGCCAGTACCTGCGCATCGGCGGGGGTCCAGCCGTGGGCATCCATCACCAGCACCACCACGTCAGCCTCCAGCGCCGCCTGGCTTGCGGTTCGATTGAGCACCCGGTTCAGTGCGCCGCGATGGCGGGTCTGAAAGCCTGGGGTGTCGAGCATGAGAAGCTGGGCCTGCTCGGTATTGACGATGCCCACAATACGGTGTCGCGTGGTTTGGGCCTTGGCTGAGGTGATGCTGAGCTTTTGGCCCACCAGACGGTTGAGTAGCGTGGATTTACCCACATTGGGCCGGCCGAGGATGGCGACATAACCACACCGATGCGGCACGGCGGCCGTTGCCTCAGGGCTGGGCATCATGGGCAGGCCGAGGATGCCGCGGCAGAGGGTGCAGCGGCTGCAACCGACGCCTTGCGGGGCTTGCGAACGCCGGCTGGCGCGAGCATCTGGGATATCTCAAGGGCTTTCTTGGCGGCTGCCTGCTCTGCGGCCCTGCGGCTCGCGCCACTGCCCAGCGCCTGCACCCCGAGCTTGGGCACGGCACACTCCACTTCAAACAGCTGGTTGTGGGCCGCGCCGTGCGTGGCCACAACGGCGTACACAGGTAATGGCATCTTGCGGCTTTGCAGCCACTCCTGCAGCAAGGTTTTGGCATCCTTGCCCAGCGTGTGCGGGTCGACATCACGCAGGATCGGCTCATACAAACGCTTGACAACGGCCAGCGCAGCGTCAAAACCGGCATCGATCAGTACGGCGCCCAGGACCGCCTCAAGCCCATCAGCCAGGATGGACGGCCGGCGACTCCCTCCGCTGCGCAATTCACCTTCGCCCAGACGCATGCTGGCACTGAGTTCGATTCGCTGCGCGATCTCGTAGAGGGTCTGCTGGCGAACCAGATTGGCCCGAACCCGGGACAGATCCCCTTCATCGATGGTGCTAAAGCGCTGATACAGCAGCGCCGCGACCGCGCAATTGAGCACACTGTCGCCGAGAAATTCAAGCCGCTCGTTGTGGCTGGCTCCGTGACTGCGATGGGTCAAAGCCTGCTCAAGCAGGCTTTGATCTGTAAACGCATAGCCCAGGTGCTGCTGGATCGGCTCGAGGTTCATGGCAGAGAATCAGCGAACATCACGAGGGGCGCTGCCCGCGTCGCCGCGGTAATCGAGCAGCAGACTCACCGGCCCGAAAAGAGGAATTCGCTTCTCGTAGGCAAACGACACCGAGTACCCTCCGGCGGGGCTGGGGACGATGTCGAGATCCTTGCCCGTGATAGAGGAAATATCATCGATGGCCGCAGCGCGGTCGAACGCACTGCGGATCGCCTGCGGGTTGGTGCCATCGCTACGAGCCTTCACGACCGCTCGCTTGACCATCAGATACTCGCTGACCGTGGGGTACAGCCGCAGGGTCAGCATCGCACCGAAAGTGATGAAGGTGCCCAGAACAAGCAAACCCAGCAGGCTGATTCCGGCTTGGTGAGCGCGTCGGGCCAACCGGTGGGCGGACCGGCCTTGGGGACCGATGAAAATGGACCCGACCGGTGCACGGACGGGCTCAGCGTCCGGTACCACTCGCCTCAATGAAACCGTCCGATTCGACTGAGGTCGCTGAAGTTCATCCAGACGAAAAACGCCTTGCCCACGATATTGGCCTCGGGCACAAAGCCCCAAAAGCGGCTGTCCAGACTGTTCTCGCGGTTGTCGCCCATCACGAAGTAATGCCCCTCGGGCACCTTGCAGGTCAGACCGGTCCGGCTGTAGTTGCATCGGTCACGAAACGGGAAGGCATCGACGCCTGAGATGAAACTCGATTTATCCAATTCTGTCAATATCTTATGCTCGGTTTCTCCGAGTTTTTCTAGATATTGTCGGTAATACGTCAGACGATCGGCATCGAAAAACTCAGGGGCCTCCTTGAGGGGAATCGGATTGCCATTGATGCTGATGCGGTTGCCCTCGTAAGTGACTGTGTCGCCGGGCAAGGCAACCACTCGCTTGATGTAATCGACCGAAGGATCCTTGGGAAAACGAAAGACCATGACGTCACCGCGCTCGGGGCTGCCAAGACTGATCACCTTGGTGTGGATGATGGGCAGGCGCACCCCGTAGGTGTACTTGTTTACCAGGATGAGATCACCGATCAGCAAGGTGGGCACCATGGATCCTGAAGGGATCTTGAATGGCTCGAACAAAAACGAGCGCAACAGGAACACCAGCGCAATCACAGGAAACAGCCCCGCGCTGTATTCGAGCCAGACGGGACGGGGTGTGCCCGCCTTGCGTCGGGCAGGCGCCAGGACCAGTCGGTCAAAAAGCCATGCCGCGCCGGTGATCACGAAAAGAACGAACAGGATCAGGGCGAAATTCATGCGCGGGTCCGAAAAGCGGGATCTTGGAGGTCTTGAAGGTGGGTCGGCTTCAGCGGTCTTCGACCTGCAGAACGGCCAGGAAGGCCTCCTGCGGGATTTCCACCGACCCCACCTGCTTCATGCGTTTTTTGCCGGCCTTCTGCTTTTCGAGCAGTTTTTTCTTGCGGGTGATATCCCCGCCATAGCACTTGGCCAGCACGTTCTTGCGAAGGGCCTTGACGTTTTCTCGGGCGATGATGTTGCCACCGATCGCCGCCTGAATGGCCACATCGTACATTTGCCGTGGAATGAGCTCTCTCATTTTGGCGGCCACCTCGCGGCCCCGATAAGGCGCGTTGGCCCGGTGCACGATCAATGAGAGCGCATCGACCTTGTCCCCATTGACCAACAGATCGAGCTTAACCACATCTGCGGCCCGGTACTCCTTGAACTCGTAGTCCATGGAGGCATAGCCCCGAGAGACCGATTTCAGCTTGTCGAAGAAATCGAGCACGATCTCATTCATGGGCAACTCGTAGGTGAGGTGCACCTGCTTGCCGTGGTAAGTGAGGTTGGTCTGAACCCCGCGCTTGTTGGTGCACAGGGTAATCACTGCCCCCACGTATTCCTGAGGTACAAACACCGTGACCGTCACGATCGGCTCACGGATCTCCTCGATGCGACCGACATCAGGCAGCTTGGCCGGGTTCTCAACCTGCAGGACCGTGCCATCACGCAACATCACCTCATAGACCACCGTGGGCGCGGTGGTGATGAGATCCATGTCGTATTCGCGCTCAAGCCGCTCCTGCACGATATCCATGTGCAGCAAGCCCAGAAAGCCGCAGCGAAATCCGAACCCCAGGGCCTGGGATACCTCAGGCTCGAATTGCAGCGCTGCATCGTTGAGTTGCAATTTCTCGAGCGCATCGCGCAGCGCTTCGTACTGATTGGCCTCGATGGGGTAAAGCCCGGCAAAGACTGAGGGTTTGACCTCCTTGAAGCCAGGCAGCGGCGTGGATGCAGGCAGCTTCTCGAGAGTCAGGGTATCGCCGACCTTGGCCGCCTTCAGTTCCTTGATGCCGGAGATGACGAAGCCCACCTCCCCAGCCGAAAGATGCTCGCGAGGCGTGGACTTGGGCGTAAACACCCCGACCTGTTCACACAGCACCGAGGCGCCGGTGGCCATCAAGCGAATGCGGTCTTTGGGCTTGAGCGCGCCGTTAACCACCCGCACCAGCATGACGACGCCCACATAGTTGTCAAACCAGGAGTCGATCACCAAGGCTTGCAGAGGTGCCGAGGCATCCCCACGCGGGGGGGGCACACGGGCCACGATCGCCTCGAGAATGTCATCAATGCCCATGCCGGTTTTGGCACTGGCCGCGATGGCATCGGTGGCGTCGATCCCGATCACATCTTCGATTTCGGTGCGCGCCTGATCAGGATCGGCCTGAGGCAGATCCATCTTGTTGAGCACGGGCACCACCTCAACGCCAAGTTCAATGGCGGTGTAGCAATTGGCCACCGTCTGAGCTTCGACACCCTGCGAAGCATCAACCACCAGGAGCGCGCCTTCACAGGCCGACAGCGACCGACTGACCTCGTAGGAGAAGTCGACATGCCCCGGGGTATCAATCAGATTGAGGAAGTAGTCCTGACCGTCACGGGCCCGGTAGCGCAAGGCTGCGGTCTGGGCCTTGATGGTGATGCCCCGTTCGCGCTCGAGTTCCATGGAGTCGAGCACCTGCTCGGACATCTCGCGATCGGACAGCCCCCCACAACGCTGGATCAGGCGGTCGGCCAGGGTCGACTTGCCATGGTCAATGTGAGCAATGATCGAGAAATTACGAATGTTCTGCACAGCACAGCGCGACTTGAGGTAACCCGGCATGATAGCCGAAGCGGTTCACTCCAGCGGGCTGCTACGGTGCCGCAGGCGGAATCGGCACGAAGCGCGCACTGTCTGCACGGCGAACCAGCATGACATGCGTCTTGGTTCGATCCAGGCGAGCCACCTGCTCGTTGAAGGCCTTCGCACCTGTGACATCCTGATTGTTCAAGGACAGGATGAGATCTCCAGCACGGATGCCCGCCTTGGCGGCTGATCCCTCAGAAGCGTCCACCACCACCCCACCGCGCACGCGCAGCTGGGACTTACGCTCTTCCGTCAGATCGGACACGACCAAACCCAAAGCATTCGGTGCGGCAGCACCCGATCCCCCCTGTCCGGGAGCACTGCTGCGCCCGGATCCTGCGCGGGCCTGGGCCTCGGGCAACATTTCGGCAACCACAACTGCGAGCTCACGTGTCGCGCCTTTACGCCAGACCTGTAGGGCCACCCGTGCGCCCGGGCGGGTGTTTCCCACAAGACGGGGCAGATCCGAGGAGCGGTCGATCGGTTTGCCGTCGAATCGCAGAATGATGTCACCCACCTCGAGCCCAGCCTTGTCGGCAGGCCCCCCCGCCTCCACGTTACGCACCAGCGCGCCGGCCGCACGGCTCAGACCCAGAGGTTCCGCCACATCCTTGGTGACTTCAGCGATGCCCACGCCGATGCGACCTCGGGTCACGCGGCCACTGGCTTTGAGTTGATCCGCAACGCGCATGGCCTCATCGATCGGGATCGCGAACGAGATTCCCATGAAACCGCCTGTGCGGCTGTAGATCTGGGAATTGATACCCACCACCTCGCCGCGCATGTTGATGAGCGGACCGCCCGAATTGCCCGGGTTGACGGCCACATCGGTTTGGATGAATGGGAGGTAATCGCCGGTATCTCGGCCCTTGGCCGAAACGATCCCTGCCGTGACGGTGTTCTCCAGCCCAAAAGGCGATCCAATGGCCAGAACCCACTCGCCCACCCGAAGCCGCATCGGGTCACCGATCTTGAGTGAGGGAAAGCCGGTACCCTCGATCTTGACCAGCGCCACATCGGTGCGTCGATCAGAACCGATCAGGCGGCCTTTGACTTCGCGCTTGTCGGTGAGCGTGACGTAGATCTCATCTGCGCCCTCGACAACATGGTGGTTAGTGAGCAGGTAGCCATCGGCACTGATCAGGAACCCGGAGCCCACCCCACGCTGGACTTCCCCGCCGCCCTCACCGCCCCGTCCACGCGGCGCTGGCCCCTGACGGGGGGGCATGAATCGCCTGAAGAATTCATAAAACGGATCGTTCTCATCCAGCCCTTCGGGCAATTGGGGCTGGCCGGTACTGCTGCCGGGGCGTCCTCGCTCGGTGGTTCGGATGTTCACGACAGCCGGTCCTGCCCGTTCGACCAGATCGGCAAAGTCGGGCAGCTCGCGAGCTTGGACCGTTGTCGCAGCAAGACTGAGCAGACCTGCAAGAGGCAGTGCTGCCGGGACTGAAACGATGCCCACCAGGGAAAGTGTCAGTGCACGAAGGGATCGGAGCATGGTCGGGATATCAGGACGAAAATCAGACGGACAAGAATCGCTCGGAACGACAATCACGCGGAAGTAAACTCACTCGGAGCAGAACGCTGCTCCGGGCATCCCCGAAGCTCAGGCAGCCGCTGGAAGGTCAGGCAGCAACCGCACCGGTACCCCGCTCCACCCAGATCAGCCAGACATTCAGCCGGCGCCACTGATCGGCGCTCTGTGCGTCCTTGCCAAGCAGCAGCACCCGCGTGCGGTCGGGGCCAAACAGGCACCGCGCAAGCTTAGAGCGCTCACTGGATATTGGGGCCAATACCAACACGATCAAGCCCGGCAATCGACTGATGGAATAAAGATCAAACGGCACCCCATCCAGACTGACTCGGCCGGCCTCGGTCAGCATCAGCAGGCTGGGCGCATTGCGCGACCACGCCGCACGACACGCCATCCACACAAACCCCAAGGCGGCTGTGGCAAGGAGCGTCGTCAGGAAGGGCAACCCAGACAACGCATCCGGATCGGCCTGGTGCGAGATTGAACTCAGCCAAACCGGTTGACCAGTGAGCAGGCACGCGACGCTCGACATCAGACCCAGGGCTGGCATGCACCAGGCGAGCGCTTGGAGCCGCCGCCCGGCACGACCGCGTTCGACCAAAACGCTGCAGGCAACGGACACGACCGTCGGCTCCGCCTGAAAAGAATGATCTGGGATGGACGAGCCCGGACTGAGTTGCAGATCAGACCAGACGCTTAACAACCAGCGAGCCGTTAGTCCCACCGAACCCGAAGGAATTCGAGATGGCCACGTCGATCTTCATGTCACGCGCCTGATTCGCGCAGTAATCGAGATCGCACTCCGGGTCTTGATTGAAGATGTTGATGGTTGGCGGCGAGATCTGATGATGCACGGCAAGCACCGTGAACACTGATTCGATTCCGCCCGCGGCACCCAGCAGATGCCCCGTCATGGACTTGGTGGAATTGATGACCAGCTTGCTCGCATGCTCGCCAAAGGCCAGCTTGATGGCTTCGGTCTCGTTTTTGTCACCCAGCGGCGTGGAGGTGCCATGAGCATTGACATACTGGATCTGATCCGGATTGATGCCACCGTTGCGCAAGGCCGCCAGCATGCCCCGCTTGGGACCCTCACGGTCGGGCGCTGTGATGTGGTGCGCATCAGCACTCATCCCAAAGCCGGACAACTCGCCATAGATGCGAGCCCCGCGCCGACGAGCGTGCTCATATTCTTCGAGCACCAGGACGCCGGCCCCTTCTCCGAGCACGAAACCATCGCGGTCCTTGTCCCAGGGTCGGCTGGCTGTGGTGGGGTCATCGTTGCGCGTGGACATGGCCCGCGCAGCGCAAAAACCCCCTATGCCCAAGGGAGAGACGGTCGACTCGGCACCGCCCGCCACCATCACGTCGGCATCGCCGTATTCGATCAGACGACCTGCATCGCCAATGGAGTGAAGGCCTGTGGTACAGGCCGACACCACCGCGTAATTGGGTCCCTGAAAGCCATGCATGATCGACACCTGGCCTGAAACCATGTTGACGATCGAGCCGGGGACGAAAAACGGCGAGATGCGCCGCGGTCCGCGGTTGGTGAGCTCGGTGTGATTGTCTTCGATCATCGGCAGCCCGCCGATGCCCGATCCGATGATCACACCCACCCGCTCGGGATTGACGGTCTCGACCGTGATGCCCGCATCCTTGACGGCCTGACTGGCCGCAGCAATGCCGTAATGGATGAAGGTATCGAAATGACGAGCTTCTTTGGCCGGGATGTATGCGTCTATCGCAAAGTCCTTGACCTCGCCCGCGATCTGGGAGGTGAAGGCACTGGCGTCGAAGCGCGTGATGCGGCCGATGCCGCTGCGCCCCGCGATCAGGTTGGACCATCCGGTGGCAATGTCATTGCCCACCGGGCTGACCAGACCCAGTCCGGTCACCACGACGCGTCGACGGCTCATCCGAGCAGCTCCTGAAAATCAGGCCTTGGGGTGGGCCTTGACGTAATCGATCGCCTGCTGGACGGTGGTGATTTTCTCCGCCTCATCGTCAGGGATCTCGGTCTCGAACTCATCTTCGAGGGCCATCACGAGTTCGACCGTGTCCAGCGAGTCGGCTCCGAGGTCATCCACGAAGGAAGACTCGTTCTTGATCTCGGCTTCGTTCACGCCCAGCTGCTCGGCCACGATCTTGCGTACGCGTGCCTCGATGTCGCTCATGCTTGTTCCTCAGGTTGGATAAGAAGGTTTGGGCGAAGGGGGATGCCCAGACTTGGAAAAGGCGGGATTCTAGCACTGCCCCGCCTGACGAAATTCAGCTCATGTACATCCCGCCATTGACATGGAGGGTGCTTCCGGTGATGTAGCCCGCTGCAGGCGAGCACAGAAAGCCCACCACAGCCGCCACTTCGGCCGCATCGCCAAACCGTCCCAGCGGGATCCGCTGCATCATGACTGCGGTTTGATCTGCGTTGAGGGCTCGGGTCATGTCGGTATCGATGAAACCCGGGGCCACGCAATTGACCGTGATGCCCCGGCTGCCGATCTCCTGCGCGAGCGCCCTCGACATCCCGGCCACGCCGGCTTTGGCGGCAGCATAGTTGGCCTGGCCTGCGTTCCCCATGGCACCGACCACCGAGGTGACATTGACGATACGCCCCCAGCGCGCACGAGTCATACCCCGCAACACGGCCTGAGACATGCGAAACACGCCAGCGAGATTGGTCTCGATCACGGCGTTCCACTCGTCGGCCTTCATGCGCAGTGCAAGGTTGTCGCGGGTGATCCCGGCGTTATTGACCAGTATCAGCGGAGCACCTTCCGCCTTGCCAATGGATTCGATCAAAGGTTCGATCGCCGCAGCATCGGCGACATTCAGGACGGCCCCTCGGCCCTGCCCTCCCGCCGCCTTCAGGCCTTCGCTGATCGCCTGCGCTCCCGACTCGCTTGTGGCCGTGCCGATCACGGTCGCACCCATGCGGGCAAGTTCGATGGCGATCGAACGTCCGATGCCCCGTGAGGCGCCCGTGACCAGGGCAATCCGACCCGCGAGGGGCGAAGCGGTGGTATTGGTCACCGAGGCCGGTGCTGAATCGGTGCTCATGCGAGCTCTCCCAGGGTTGCCTCAAGACTGGCGGCATCGAACACAAAGGAAATTTTCATTTCGGGCGCAATCCGCTTGACCAATCCACCCAACACCTTGCCCGGCCCGAACTCGATCACATGGCCGATGCCCATGGCTTGCAGCTGCTGGACCACTTCAACCCAACGGACCGGACTGAACGACTGTCGTACCAAGGCATCAATGATGTCGGCGGGCTGGCTGCACACGGCCACATCGACGTTGTTGACCACCTGAACGCAAGGGGCTGAAGGCGGCGCAGCCTTGAGCGCCTGCGCCAGACGCTCGCCCGCCGGGCGCAACAGACTTGAATGGAACGGCGCCGAGACCGGCAAGGGCATGGCGCGCTTGGCGCCTAGCGCCTTGGCCGCCTCGCAGGCGCGCTCCACGCCCGCCTTGCTGCCCGCAATCACCACCTGCGCGGGAGCATTGAAGTTGGCGGGCTCGACCACCTCAGCCACCAGCGGATGGGCCCTGCCCTGACTGGACAACGCCTGCTGTGCGGTAGCACAGGCCTGTCGCACCTGATCATCGGTCAGCCCAAGAATGGCCGCCATTCCGCCCGTGCCCACTGGCACTGCCTCCTGCATGGCCTGCGCACGTAGACGCACGAGCCGCAGCGCCGCGGCGGGTTCGAAAGCACCGGCTGCAGTGAGTGCGGTGTACTCGCCCAGGCTATGGCCTGCCATGGCATCGGCTTCGGGGCCGCCAGCTGCCCGCCAGGCGCGGTAGCAAGCCAGCCCGGCCAGCAGCATGGCAGGTTGGGTATTGACAGTCAGCCCCAGCGCTTCGGCGGGGCCTTGAGCAATCAATGACGAGATCGATTCGCCCAGGGCGGCATCGGCCTGGGCGATGAGTTCGGCCACTTCCGGACGTGAGGCCAGCGTGTCGAGCATACCGACCGCCTGTGAGCCCTGACCCGGGAACAAATAAGCGCGCTTCATTCGTTAAGACCGTAAGAAATGATCGGAAACCGAGGGTTCAGACAACAGATTGAGAATCAGATCTGCACCAGGGCGGCCCCCCAGGTGAAACCGCCTCCCACCCCCTGCAGCATGACGCGATGGCCTTCACGGATCCGGCCATCTCGAACCGCAGCGTCGAGGGCGAGCGGCACCGAGGCAGCTGACGTATTGGCATGTCGATCGACCGTGACCACGACACGGTCGGCAGCGATCCCAAGCTTTCGCCCAGTGGCTTGAATGATGCGCACATTGGCCTGATGAGGGATCAGCCAGTCGATATCGGCCACGGTCAGGCCCGCGGCTGCGACCGTTTCGCGCGCCACTTCATCAAGCACGCTCACCGCCATCTTGAAGACCGCCTGACCGTCCATGGTGAGGAAGGGATGGCCAGTGAGCTCACCCTTGCAGACCGTGCCTGCAGTTCTCAGAATATGTTCATGGCGGCCATCGGCATGCAAGCGCGTGGCAAGGACGCCCGGCTTCGTATCCGCACGCAACACCACAGCGCCGGCCCCATCGCCGAACAGAACGCAGGTTCCGCGGTCATTCCAGTCGAGAATGCGTGAAAACACCTCAGCACCGATGACCAGAGCCGTGCGCGCGGATCCGGCGCGGATCATGGCGTCGGCAATGGAAACGCCGTAGGCAAACCCGGAACACACCGCCTGGACATCAAAGGCCGGGCACCCCACGATGCCCAGCGCCTTTTGCACAAAGCAGGCGGTGCTGGGAAAGATCATGTCGGGTGTTGAGGTGGCCACGATGATCAGATCGACCTCGCTGGCAGGCAGACCGGCCACCTTGAGGGCCTCGGCTGCGGCTCGCGCACCAAGCGCCGAGGTGGTCTCATCAGACGCTGCGAGATAGCGCTGCCGGATGCCGGTGCGCTCGACAATCCAGTCGTCGGAGGACTCAACACCTCGAGCAGCGAGTTCAGCCACCAGATCGGCATTGCTCACGCAACGCTGCGGCAAGGCACTGCCCGTGCCAATAAGACGAGAGAACACAGCGGAGGGAACGGGCGCAGACGACATGGCAGGCAGAAGACCTCAGTTAGGGCGTTCAGGGCCAATCAGGCAGAAGGAGGCTGTTGCGACACCTTGGGCAAGGCCTCGGTGATCCGTCGTATCAGGCCATTTCGGGCGGCATCATACCCGCGACGAAGGGCCTGTTCGAAGCCGAATGCATCCGACGACCCGTGACTCTTGATGACGATGCCGCGCAATCCCACCAGACTTGCGCCGTTGTAGCGACGATGATCCACACGGGTCCGGATACGCGACAGCACGGGAAGCGCCACGGCCGCAGCCAGTTTGGAGAGCACTCCGCGGCTGAACTCCTCGCGAATGATCTGCGACAGCATCTGGGCGAGACCTTCGGAGGTTTTGAGAGCGACATTGCCCACAAAGCCATCACAGACCACCACATCGGCCACGCCAGCAAAGATATCGTTGCCTTCGACATTGCC
>Ga0315904_10005411_pt1 | contig 17734 bp, 17 predicted proteins | sample LakEriMetagenome_6_FD_203529 | JGI IMG/M metagenome (GOLD analysis project Ga0315904, IMG submission 203529) | Freshwater fungal communities from buoy surface, Lake Erie, Ohio, United States - Buoy 12 MA120 | ecosystem: Environmental > Aquatic > Freshwater > Lake | place: USA: Lake Erie, Ohio...
TAACGCCATCTTTGAACCATTTGAAAGTATATTCAGTTGGGCTGAGATTAGTTGTTAAAGTATAACTACTTCCTGGGCAAATGGCAGTATTGTTAGCAACAGTTAAATCTTGACCTAAAACATCTTGTCCTATATTAAATGTATCTGAAGCAATAAAAATAGCTGAATCAGATCCAGAATCAGTACGGTCAGCAATAACTAATTTGATGTGATAGGGAGTATTAGGGATTAATGTTGCAAAAGCATTCAGTAATTTGGTTTGTCCATTAAAATTTGTTGCCGAGCCTGCTGCTGCAGAATCACCATTGTAACTTCCAAAATACTCAGCATTGGCAGATGGACAGGATGAATTGTATAAATAATCTCGTATTGTTACTACGGAAATTGGTAATGTTGTATTAGGAACAATAGCCAAGTTAGTAGTAACACCTGTGTTTACATTAGTCAATAAAAAGGCAAAAGCATCAGAAAACTGACATTGAAAATTTCCATATTCTTCTGAGGCAAAAAGGAATTCAAAACTAAATGTAGGTGAAATTGGTGTGAAATCGAATTCTAAAACCGTAGCATTAGTAGAATTCATGGTTATTCCCGATTGCGCTAATGTGCTTTCCAAACTAGAATCTCCAGGCCAGTTAGCATTTCCATCATTAAGCTCAGTAGCGTTTGGTCCCACTGCATTAGCAACATTACCTGTACTGAGAATAACTCCCGATTTCATGGGGAATCTTGGATTTGTGTTTTGAAAAAAACCAATTCCATTTGTAGAGCCAAAATTGCTTCCTGTTCGCGTTGTTACATTTGTTGCTGATACACAAGGGGAATTAATTAAAACTGAATTTACCAATTGAGTAGTAGAATACGAATTGGTATCCACTTTGATGGCTTGTGAGAAACAATTTGTAAAAATTGTTAGGGCGAGTATGAGTATAACTTTTTTCATGATACTTTTTTGTCTCTAATTATGAAAGCTTGTTTTGAAGGTTCAAATATTCATTAAAAATCGTTTAAACGCAAATAAAATCGATGAAAAGCATATTTTTTATTTTATTACATATAAAATTCGTACAAAAATAAACGTTGAATATCTACATTTTGATAGTTTAAAAAATGCAAATAGAATTTTTCCGGAATTTCTATATCGATTTCGAATTATCCTGAATACTTCCTATACCTAAATTCTTTTTCAAATTGTGGCAGATATGCTTACATTTGCTGACTCAAAAAAGGTAAAATTATGACTGCGTCGCTATCTCAAATTCTAACTTCTCCCATCAAGCAAGCTTTAGCGGAATTGTTTGCTAGTTCAGTTGACAAAATTGAATTTCAAACTACCCGAAAGGAATTTGAAGGCGATATTACAATGGTCATTTTTCCACTTTTAAAACAGATTAAAAGTAATCCAGCAGATTTAGGAAATGCTATAGGGAATTATTTGGTTGCAAATGTCAATGAGGTAAAGCGTTTTAATGTAGTTTCAGGTTTTTTAAATTTAGTAATTTCGGATAGTTATTATTTAAATTTCTTCCAGACGATTAAGGATGATTCGCATTATGGTTTCGGAAAATCAGATACTAAAAATAAGGCCTTAATGGTGGAATATTCATCACCAAACACAAACAAACCTTTGCATCTAGGACATGTCCGAAATAATTTGCTTGGATATTCTGTAGCAGAAATTTGCAAAGCGGCAGGCAAGAAGGTTTACAAGACCCAAATCATCAACGATAGAGGAATTCATATTTGTAAGTCGATGTTGGCTTGGCAAAAGTTTGGCAACGGAGAAACTCCAGAAACCTCAGGATTAAAAGGGGATAAGTTGGTTGGAAAATACTACGTTGCTTTTGACAAAGAGTATAAACAACAAATCACAGCACTTACATCAAAAGGAATTTCAGAAGAGGAAGCTAAAAAACAAGCCCCTATCATAATTGAAGCCCAAAAGATGTTGTTGGATTGGGAAGCTGGTGACGAAAAAGTAGTGCAACTCTGGAAAACAATGAATCAATGGGTGTACGACGGATTTGCACAAACCTATAAAAATCTTGGTGTTGATTTCGATAGCTATTATTACGAAAGCAACACTTATTTATTGGGCAAAGAAGTAGTACAGATGGGACTTGAAATGGGTGTTTTCGAAAAAGATCCAGATGGTTCTGTTTGGATTGATTTAACGGACGATGGTCTAGATAGAAAAATTGTATTGCGATCTGATGGAACAGCAGTATATATGACTCAAGATATTGGCACTGCCATTCAACGTGTAAAAGATTTTCCAGATGTGGGCGGAATGGTATACACAGTTGGGAATGAGCAAGATTATCATTTTAAAGTCTTGTTTTTAATTCTCAAAAAACTTGGATTTGATTGGTCAGAGAATTTATTTCATTTATCCTACGGAATGGTCGATTTGCCTTCGGGAAAAATGAAATCACGCGAAGGAACTGTAGTTGATGCAGATGATCTAATTGATGACATGACCCAAACCGCAAAAGAATTATCTGAGGAATTGGGGAAACTAGAAGAATATTCTGAAGAGGAAAAAGAAAGATTGTATAAAATAATTGGACTTGGAGCTTTAAAATATTACATTCTAAAAGTTGACCCCAAAAAACGAATCCTATTCAATCCTGAGGAATCTGTAGATTTTGCAGGAAATACAGGTCCCTTTATTCAATATACTTATGCAAGAATTCAATCTATTTTGCGTAAGGCAAATTTCGATTGGAGCACTACAATAGCTCAACTCGAGCTTCATGAGAAAGAAAAAGAGTTACTAAAACAAATTGAATTGTATCCAGAAGTAATTCAAAATGCAGCACAACAGCATAGTCCAGCATTGATTGCTAATTACACTTATGATTTGGTGAAAGAGTACAATTCATTTTATCAGACAGTTTCTATTTTAGGTGAAGAGAACACTACCAAAAAGATTTTTAGAGTGCAACTGTCAAAAAAAGTGAGCGATACGATTAAGTCAGCATTAGGGTTATTAGGAATAGAAGTTCCTGAGCGAATGTAATTTAGAATTCTACTCTAAAACTTAGATTAGGAGTTCTTCCAAGTGCAAATGAATTTACTTCATTAATGTCCTTTGAGGCAGCATCAACGGTGTAGTATCGGTTAACGATATTTGATTTGTTCAAAACATTCAGTACTGAAAAACCAATTTTATAATTAATACCAGTACTGCTTTTCCATTTATAAGTAGTCGAAAAATTAACTTGGAAAAAAGAGTCCAAGTTGCTGTTATTAGGTGAATTGTATTTGATTGATGGATTTAAAGTAGTTCCATTGCTTATCTCTTTTGTTGATGGATTAGTAATTGGTTTTCCAGAATGCCATTTAGAACCCAAGGCAATTTTAAAATTATTCTTTTCATAAATTCCAGCCCAAGATACAATATGTTCCAACTCAAAATTATTTGGAAAAACAGCTGGCGTATTTTCTTGAAAATAATAATTGTTAGTGTTAAACGAGTAACTCATCCAAGTAATGAAATGATTTATTTTTTTTTGTACTAACATTTCCGAACCCAAAACTTCTTACTCACCATTGATTTTTACAAATTCCAATTGATTTTGAAATTCTTGACCAAGACTATTGATTCCGATTACTTTTTTATAGAAATTTTCTAAGCTTAACAGCCAGTTGTGCTTTGCAAATGATAATCCTAAAGAGCATTGTTTGCTTCTTTGAACAGGAACAGTTGAATTGTTGGCAATAATCCAGCGTCTTTTATCAATTCCAAAATAATCCTTTTGTAAATCGATAATTTGAAAACAATTTTGACTTTTAAATTCTCCTAAAATTTCCAAGTTGAAATGAGGTAAAAATCCATAATTAAACTCTAAGCGAGGCTCAAAAAGATATTTTTTAAACTGCTCCGTATAGTTAACTCTCAAGCCAGTTGTTAGGTGTATTTTTGAGATGGAATCGTTAAATTTTCCCTCAAGTATCAACGCATGAGTTCGTAATGAATTTTTAATTCTCCTATAAAATTTAGGATTATTCACAGCATCAAGATTAACCGTTCCAATTTCATTAAATTGATATCCATTGTTAATTGTGAATTTGGAATTTATTTTATGATTGTTTTGAAGTTTAATACCACTATCGAATACCTCGTTTTCTTGTTTTACATTTTGGTTCTCTTCAATTTTATTTTTCTGAGCTTCCAGCTCATAGGATGAAGTGTAGATATTCAAGCTCGTCTTGTTTGAATCATTCCACTCTTTGTTGTATGAAAGATTTACACCAATGTTTTGTTGGTACAATACATTTTTTTCCGATTGATAATTTGTGCCAATGGTGGCAGATTGATTAACTCTAATCTGATCATTAATTGTTATAAAATCTAAAATTAGCGTATTCTTTTGACCTATTTTTTGGAGGTATTTTGCTGTGATATCAAAAAAATAGAATGTCTCGTCGTTTGAGAAATCGATACTTTTACTATTAATACTGCTATTAATGCTGGTATTTTGAAAAGCAATATTGTAATAGTCTTTATAAGTAGGAGTTTTTACAATATCCGTTGTTGATCTTCTGGCTGAAATTTCGATGTAGCCTTTTTTATTGATATTAAATTTAGAAAAACCATCAAGATTAATCATATTGATACCCGCACTATAACTGTTTTTTTCAAAATGGTTAGAGTTTGACGATATATCCACAACACTTGAAACACTTTCACCATAAAAAGCGGAGCTTCCATTTTTTATAATAGAAATAGTATGGGCTAAATTAGGATTGAAAACTGAAATTAATCCAAAAAAATGCCCAGTTTGATACATTTTAATTCCGTTCCATAAAAAAAGATTTTGATCGTGTGTTCCACCTCTTGCATTAATACTTGATACACTTTCGTTAACACTGTTAATGCCCGGAATTTGTTGCATTACTTGCAAAACATCGGCTTCAATTAGTCCAGGTAAAATACCTAGTTTTTTAGGTTTCATTTCATAGCTTCCGCTTTTGGTTTTAGTGATACCCGAAGTCAAATAATGATGTGTTGTAATATCCTCCAACTCAGAAATTTCTTGCTCAAGATAGATCGTCATACAATCTTCAGTTAATGATGGAATGTTAATCGTTTGTGTTTTATAACCAATAAAACTAATACTGATTTGGGTTGATTTATCTAATTCTAATTGAAAAAAACCTTTATCGTTAGTGATGGTTTTACTAGCGTTATCCATTGATTTAACATTTGCATTTTCAAGTACTGTCTTGGTTTCTTTAGAAAACACATAGCCACAAACTTTATGATTTTTGGGAGGATTTGTATTGAAGACATTGATAAACGTATTGTCTAAATTTTCAAAACTAAGGTTTGTTTTTGAATGAAGATATTTTAATTTTTCGGTTAAAGAAAGAGGGTTTGCTGGAGGAACTATTTCAAAAATAATTATTTCGTTATCTATATAATTAAAAATAACATGATGCTGTTTTTCTATAGATTGCAGAATTTCTTTTAAAGCAATTGCTTTGTTTTCAACCTGAGCTTTAGCACTCAAAGTAAAAACAAAGCACAGCAATAAAGGTATAATGCGTTTTAAAAGAGGCATCTATTTTTCTTCAATAATTATTTTATTTGTTTTAGTTTTTTGAACTTTAAGATGAAAAGTTGATGCAATAATTTCAAGACTCAAATCTAGATTGTCAGCAGGTATTTTCCCTGTAAAAAGATCATTAGAATGATGCGCTTTTATTTCAATCGAAACATTATATTGTCTTTCAATTTCCTCTAAAATAGGGTGTAGTTTTTCTTTATTGAAGATGATTTTATTCTCCAACCAATTGGGCTTAGATGTTACTGTTCTATAGTTTAGTTCGGAGTTGTTTTCGAAAGTAACAGATTCGCCTTGTTTCAAAACAATTTCTTTGGTTTTGTAGTTTACTTTTACTTTCCCATGAAAACAAGTAACCTCAAATCGGTTATTTCTGTTTTTTACATTAAATTGTGTTCCGAGTACAGTTACCTTACCCAGCGAAGTTACAACTTCAAAACGTTTGCCCTTGGCTACTTTGAAATAGGCTTCACCAACAAGTTCTAACTTTCTATTATTGTCCCAATTCCATTTTTTATAATTAATCTCAGAATCCGAATTGAGTACTACTTCAGAAGTATCAGGCAATAAAAAAGAGGTTCTTTCACCGTTAGTTGCAGTTTCGGTTGCAGAGGAAAAAAATTGAAACCCAAGAGTTGTACTCAAGGCAACTACTAGTATAGCGGCAACTTTAAAAAACCAACTTTTGTATAAAGGAATAACTTTTGTAGTTGCTTTTTTTGAATGTACAACGGTATTTAAGATGACATCCTCTTCAAAATGTGGCGCTTCAAGCAATTTTGAGTAGGCGGCTATTTTAGAATAGGTCTCATATTCAGGAGTTTTCTGAAAAGCAATTAATTCACTTTCAGTCATTTCTCCCGACAGCCACCTCGCTAATTCGTAATTTTCTTCCATTCGGTTTTAATTTGTATAGTAACAAATTACTTACTAAATACCCTACTTTATTTGTTCAATTTCAAGGCGTAATGAAACTAATGCTCCATGAATTCTTTTTTCGACAGCTTTAACGCTAATTCCAATAATTTCGGCTATTTCTGCATATTTTTTTCCTTCAATTCGATGCAATAAAAAAGCGGTTCTTTGAGCTTCAGTAAGATTTGAGATGGCATTTTCTAATTTTATTTTAAACTGTTCTTCTTCAAAAATATATTCGGGATTCACGTTTGTTTTGTCTGAGGCATTGTGATTTTTAGCATAATTTAAAACTACTTTTTTATGAGCAATCTGGTTCAGAGTAGCATTATTGGCAACGGTATAGAGAAATGATTTTGCCTTTTCTGGAGGCACATCTGAACAATTTTCCCACAATTTTATAAAGGCTTCTTGAGCCATATCGTTAGCTTGTTCTTCATTGCCAAACTTAAAATACAGGTAATTTCGTATTAATTTGATATTATTTTTAAAAAAGTTCGAAAAAATAATTTCGTTACAAATACCAACTATATTGGGTTTACTCATTATTAATGGTCAATTTCTTTGACTGTGAAGTTAAAAAAAAAAAATTAGTTAGGGTTTTTTTGATGAAATTTGTTTTATGAATGTCAGCAAAAATAATTATATGAAAATTTTTCATTTTTTAGTAGTAATTCTTCTAGGTTCAGTTGTTCTTTCGTGTCAATCTGATGACGAAAGTCAAGTTACTATTCCCGCAGGAAGTTTAACTAAATCTAATCCGCTTACTTCATTAGTATCAAGAGTTTCCCAAAATCCAACCTTTAAAGACAATGTTCTTGATGGCACTACTTTTTGTAGTGTTCAATTGCCAGTTACTGTGGTAGTTAATTATAATAATATTGTGGTTTCTTCACAAGAAGATTATAGTTTGGTGTCAAGTATAATTGATGAATATGAGAACGACGACGATAAAATCAATTTTATGTATCCTATTACAATGTTGTACAGGGATTACAGTACAATTGTTATTCACAACGAAAGCGAATTAATAGCACTTAAAAAAAGTTATGGCGAGTATGAAGATTTTCATGAAATAGAATGTATCGATTTTAAGTATCCATTTGTCATTAGAACCTATGATACCAATAGCCAGATTGCAAAGTCAATCTCAATTCAAAGTAATATAGAACTAATTAATTTTATTGAAAATTTAAAGGCTACCGATGTATATGAGATTGCATACCCAGTTTCGATGATTTCAGACATTGATGGTGAAACAATTACGATTAACAACAACCAAGAATTGAACACGGCTATTGAAAGTGTAATTCATTTATGTGATAATTCTACTGGAGAGCATGGAGATAGTGAATTGTCTGATATTATAGTAAAAGGAGTTTGGCATGTGTCTTATTTTGTTGATGATACTGAAGATGAGACTTCGGAATTTGAAGGATATAATTTGCTATTTCTGTCTAATGGAACAATAAAAGCTACAAAAGGGAACGCAACAATATACGGTACTTGGAGTTCCTATACCGATGATGGTATACAAAAACTAGATATTGATTTTGAAGGAACTACACTAGAAGAATTAGGTGAAGATTGGAAAATATCAGAATTTAATTACACCAGTGTCAAACTTAAACATGGTGATGGAGTCAAAATAGACTATTTGTATTTGGCTAAAAACTAAATTTCTTACCTCTTTTATCAATATTCAATTAACCTTTAACTATTTTTATCATGAAAAAAATAACACGGTATGCTGTTTTAGCATCAATATTCTTTTTGAATGTAGCCTCGATGTGTAGCTCTGATTATGATTCAACTTCCTCAACAGATTTTACTCCTATTATCAACACAGTTTCTCTTGGAACATGGAGAATTACAAGTTTCATTGATTCAGATGTTGACGAAACGAGCCATTTTACAGGGTATAACTTTACTTTTAACTCTAGTAACGGAAAAGTAACGGCTAGCAATAGTAGCAATACTTACACTGGATCCTGGTCAATAACAAAAGAGGATAGCAATGATGATAATCCAAGTAATGATTTAGATTTCAACATTGCATTTACTTCACCTGAAAATTTTGTTGACTTAACTGACGATTGGAATATCGTTTCTAGAACCGATACGAAAATTCAGCTTGTCAGTGTAAGTGGTGGCAGTGGAGGAACGGATTATCTTACTTTTGAGAAAAATTAGATAGTAAAATCCTTAAACTTAATAGCAACCAGTCTTTTAAGGCTGGTTTTTTGTTGCATCTTTTGATAGAGTAGAAACCAATGTTCGGAAAATCAATTCGATTACAATGGGATGTTTACAATCAATTTTAGAAAGTGAATTTTTTTTGCAAGTTTCAACTAATTTCGAACCAATTAAGAGTAGACAAAATAATTTGAAAATACATTAAAGAACAAGGGTTTAAAATCTTTACAATGAAAGGAAATTGAGCTTGATAGTGAATAAATAGTCTTTAGATTAGGTTATTAAAACGAAAAACCGTCTGAAAATTGGTAAACAGACGGTTTTTAAATAAACAAAAACAACTAAATTTATTTTCCCCCTTCAAGATTAAAGTTAATCGAAATCTTGATATTCTCTGCAAATTTATCTTTCACTAAACCTGGAATTTCTATTTTGTAATCTTCTGCTTTTACAGTAAAATTGCTTGTAGCAGTAATGTTTCCAGAATTCAGTGACAGATTAATTTTTGTTTTAATTTTTTTAGTAACTCCATGAATGGTTAAATCACCCTCCAAATCAAAAGTCGATTTTGTGCTGGATAATTTTGAAGCACTAAAATTCACCACTTTTCCTTTAAATGTAGCCTTAGGATATTGAGAAGATTCCATGTAATTTTCATTAAAATGTTCTTCCATTAGTGGAGCTTTAAATTTAAAAGCTTTAACTAGGGCTAAAGCCACAAAATCTCCAGTTGATTGATCAAAAATACAAGATACTGTTTTGTTAGTTCCAATAATCTCGACTTCGTTAGGCACAGAAGCATCAAATTTTATTTCGCCACTTCGGGTCATCATTTTTTGTGCAAAAGCACTAGTTCCAATGATGAAACAAACGATCAAGGCTGTTGTTTTTTTCATTACTTTCAGAATTTTAGTTTGGGTATTCATTATCAGCCCACAGTTGAATCATATTTATTGTTGCTTGTGGTAATTTTCCACCTTCAGGCATCACCGCTCCACAAGTTCCATTGATTCTACATAAAAGTTCTCCATCAGCAGTAGCGTCTACTACCTCTTCGTATGTAGTTAAGTTAGGAAATTCTTTACCATCATAATGACATGTAGTACATCTAGCCGACATTACCGACTGAATGTTTTTTGAATAGGTTGGATTAGTCACAACAGCTTCTATATCTTGATAGGTAGTCGAGTCGCAAGAAGTTACTACTGTAGACCCAACAAAAGAGATAATTGCTATTAATGGTATAGCTATCGATACAATTTTTATTTTTTTCATTTTCATTTTTTTAGGTTAAAAAACTCTGTACATGTTAAATCCAAAATAGATTCCTCCACCATTCCAGTCACCAGTAGTATTACTAAATAAGGAAGCATCATTCATTTGTTGGCTATTGGAGAACACTAATTGAAAGACATGACCTCCTGTTTCAATATCTAAACCTACTGTCAATGGATTATTATATGGAGAGTTGAATTCCTCTGGTAAATTCAATCGTCCTGCATATTCTAGATTTAAGCTTAATCGTTTGGTGAGTTTATATCTTCCTCCAGCGCCTAGCAGAAGTAAATCTTTTTGATCGTAAATACCATCATATAAATTTTTGTGAACCCAAATTGGTGCTAGTTGAAAAGAAAAAGATTCTGAGAATTTTCTTGAAACCAACAATTGTGTAGTATAGGCTAATCGATTGTTAAACTCCAATCCTGGCAAGGTCTCGTCTTTTTTTAGTGCCGTATTGATGTCCATAGTATTGTATCCAACTATGGTCAATGGAAAACCATCTATTTCTTGATTAGCTAGTTTATACTTAACCGCCATTTCATAGGTTTTGTTGTAAGTATGTCTTGAGGCACTAAATGCTAACCAATTGGTCACGCCATAAATTCCACCTAACTTAGTCAAGGCATTATCTAGTCCGAAAAAATTATTTATCCCCTCAGTCAAATCCCCAAATCGATGCGAAACAAGAAAATAGAATTCTCCTTTTACAGGTAGTTTTGTGGATTGCATATTACAAATTTGTAATCCCTTAAAGGCTGCCATTTCAATCTCTTTGTCTTTGGGTTTTATGCTGTCTAATTGGTTTAACAAATCATCTTGAGCAGAGACATGACTCATCATGAAAAAGGCAAATAGACAGAATACAATTTTTTTAATTTTCATTTACTTTAATTTTTTAATTACTAAACATTGATCTAATTTTAATTCTTGCATCAAATCGTCATAGCCAACAACTCTTCCTTTTACGGTGATTTTTTGACTTTTTTTAATGGTGTTGTCTAAAGTTTTTAAATTGCAAATAATTGAATTATCAACTATTATCTGAGCACCGTTCATTTCTGTGACAGTTCCAGAAATCGCTACGGCTTTTTCTAAATATTTTTTGTTTGATTCATCAATGTTTTGGGTAAATTCATCAGTTATATCTTTTGAAGAAAGAGTGAAACTGGCTTCCTCACTAGACAAATCTCTTGCGCCACCGTGCATAACATAATTATAACCAGCAAATCCAATTACTAGAATTAGTGCCAAGAAAATAACAATTACTAAACCCTTTTTTTTCATGATTATTCAACAATTATTTTTTTAACTACTTTATCTTCATTATTAGAAATTTCCATAAAGTAAATTCCTTTTGATAATTCCGATACATCTATTGTATTATCAGTATCAAAACCTTCCACATCAATTTCCTTCAACATCTTCGCATTAGTATCAAAAATTTTGATTTTAGAGATTTGTATCACTCTATTTTTAGAGATAGTAAAAATACCACTAGAAGGATTTGGATAAACAATAATATCATCAATTGATTTGAAATCATCGGTTCCCAATGAAGTAAAGGATACTGTTTTAGTTCCTTTGTTTGAATGCTGGACATTAGTGTTGGTTGAATTTGATTGGCCATATGCCCAAATAATTCCTAAAGAATTGGAATTGTAGTTAAAAATGTAATCTTTTGAATCACCTGTGTTAAATGGTCTAGTTACAACTATAGATCTTGATGAACCAACAACAGTGTTCGAAACCAAAGTTAAATTATTGGTTACATCAGTAGTAGCGGCATTATATCCTCCCGGAAGCGATTGGTCTAAAAGTATAGTAGAATAAGTAATACAATCAGTATTGCTAGACATTGAATTGGCATTAAGTCCAATTGAAAACCATCTTGTTGAAGGTCCCACAATTGTTATAGTTGCTAAAGAATTTGTTTGATCTAAATCAATTTTTATTGACATAGTATTAGTTCCAGTGTTTAAAGACACAACTCCAGAAGTTTTAGTTTGTGCAAATGATGAATGCATCACCGCCAAAAGAGCTAGAAGTAGGTAAGATTTTTTCATTTTTGGGTTATTTACTTAAAAGGATTATTAATTCGGTGTTTTTATTAAAAGTAGCAAAGTCAAGTGCGGTTTTACCATCACTGTCTTGTTTAGTTTTGTCAGCTCCAGCGTCAATTAGGGCTTTTGCTATATCATTCTTATTGAAAAAAACAGCATAAATTAGAGCCGTTTTTCCCTGAGAATCCGTTTGATTTAAATCGGCTTTAGCGGCAATTAAACTAGTAACGATTTCTATCTTTCCAGACATTACAGCAGCCATTAATGCGGTTCCCATTCCAGAATTATAATTAACATCGTCCACTTTTTTAGCTAAAAATAAAGCAACGTCTGTATTACCTCTGTAACAAGCCAACAACAACGGGCTTGATTTTCTATCATCAACAGTATTTATCAATTCTGGATTTTGTTTGTACAAAGCTTCAATTTCAGCTAATGTTCCTTTTCTTGCTATGTCAAAAACAGTAGTATTCTGAGAAAAACTAAGTCCAATACTTAAAAAAAACAGCACTATTAAAATATAAAATCTCATCATCTCATTAGTTAGGTTAAGTCGTATGTTTGGACAAAAAGGACATTTGAACTAAAATAAGGGTAAACCTAAAAGATAGTATACCGCCATTTGATGCTAAAACATTTTAAATAATTAATACCCTACCTCATTTTAAAAAAAATAAAATTTTAAAGTTCATCTACAAAAGTACAATTTTTACGCTGAAAATCTTTTGGTTTTATGAGTTTTTGGAGGGTACAGTTTCAAATAGAATGCAAACAGTTTATGAGAATCGAAAATTTTGTTTTTATTGAGAATACTATTTAAACTTCAAAATCAAATGCTTAAATTTGCGCTTCAATAAATCAAAAAAATTATGTTCACTAATTTAAGCGACAAACTAGATAAAGCCTTTCATATCTTAAAAGGGCATGGGAAAATAACTGAAGTTAATGTTGCCGATACCCTCAAAGAAGTACGTCGTGCTTTGTTAGATGCCGATGTTAATTTTAAAATTGCCAAAGAGTTTACAACCAAAGTAAAAGAGAAAGCGATTGGGGAAAATGTATTAACAACCCTTCAGCCAGGGCAGCTTTTGGTAAAAATTGTCAAAGACGAATTGACCGAATTAATGGGAGGAGATGTTACAGGCATTAATCTTTCTGGAAATCCAACAGTCATTTTAATGTCGGGATTACAAGGTTCGGGAAAAACTACCTTTTCTGGTAAATTAGCTAATTTTCTTAAAACCAAGAAAAATAAAAAACCATTATTAGTAGCTTGTGATGTGTATCGCCCGGCGGCTATTAACCAGTTGCATGTAGTTGGTGACCAAATTGGAGTTGAGGTGTATTCCGAATTAGGAAACAACAATCCTGTTGAAATCGCACTTAATGCAGTAAAATACGCTAAAGAAAAAGGATATAATGTAGTTATTGTTGATACTGCGGGTCGTTTGGCGGTAGACGAGGAAATGATGACGGAAATTGCTAATGTTCACAAAGCGATTCAACCGCAAGAGACCTTATTTGTAGTAGATTCCATGACCGGACAAGATGCTGTAAATACGGCCAAAGCATTTAATGACCGATTAAACTTTGATGGTGTAATTCTAACAAAATTAGACGGTGATACTCGTGGAGGAGCAGCGCTTTCCATTAAATCGGTTGTGGACAAACCAATTAAGTTTGTAGGAACAGGCGAAAAAATGGAAGCCATTGATGTGTTCTATCCCTCTCGTATGGCTGAGCGTATCTTAGGCATGGGAGACGTAATTTCCTTAGTAGAAAGAGCGCAAGAACAATTTAATGAGGAAGAGGCCAGAAAGATTCAGAAGAAGATTGCCAAAAATGAATTTGGTTTTGATGATTTCCTTACTCAAATTCAACAAGTAAAGAAAATGGGGAACATGAAAGACTTAGTTGGAATGATTCCCGGAGCTTCCAAAGCAATGAAAGATGTAGAAATAGAAGATGACGCTTTCAAACATATAGAAGCCATAATCTATTCGATGACGCCAAAAGAAAGAAGCAAACCCTCAATAATTGATGTCAAAAGAAAAACTAGAATTGCCAAAGGATCGGGTAGAAAGATTGAAGAAGTCAATCAATTGATGAAGCAATTTGACCAAATGAGCAAAATGATGAAAATGATGCAAGGTCCTGGCGGTAAAAACATGATGAAAATGATGGCAGGAATGAAAGGCGGATTACCAGGAATGAGATAAAGTAGCAAAGGTTCACAGTTTCAAAAGTAAATGAAATTCTGAACCTTTAATTTTAGAACAACAACAACATTTTTTAATTATAAACCATGCAACTACTAGACGGAAAAAAAACAGCTGAAGATATCAAAAGCGAGATAGCAGCAGAAGTACAAAAAATGAAAAACAATGGGGAAAAAGTACCTCATTTGGCAGCAGTAATTGTAGGAAATGATGGAGCCAGTCTCACCTATGTAGGAAGCAAGGTTAAATCATGCCAACAAATAGGATTTGAGTCCACCTTGGTAGTTTTGCCTGAAGACACATCAGAAGTAGAATTACTAGATAAGATTAAGGAATTAAATGAAGATGCTGATATTGATGGATTTATAGTACAGTTGCCTTTACCTAAGCACATCGACGAGCAAAAAATTTTAATGGCTATCGATTCTGATAAAGATGTAGATGGTTTCCATCCAACAAATTTTGGAAAAATGGCTTTGGACATGGAAACTTTTATACCCGCAACTCCTTTTGGGATTATGCAATTATTAGAACGCTATAAAATTGAGACTCAAGGAAAACATACCGTAATAATAGGTAGAAGTCATATTGTTGGTCGCCCAATGAGTATTCTTATGGGCCGAAAAGGATATCCAGGAAATGCCACAGTTACCCTTACCCACAGTCATACAAAAAATATTGAAAACTACACTAGAGAGGCAGATATTATCATCACAGCCTTAGGAGTTCCTAATTACCTTAAGGCCGACATGGTTAAAGAAGGTGTAGTAATAATTGATGTAGGCATCACAAGACTGGCTGACGAAACAAACCCGAAAGGATACGTTATTACAGGGGATGTTGACTTTGAAAATGTAAGCAAAAAAGCATCCTATATTACACCTGTTCCCGGAGGTGTGGGTCCTATGACCATCGCAATGCTATTGAAGAATACACTTTTAGCTAGAGAAAAAAGAAAATAAATTGAAAGGGCAGTCAAATTTTGATTGCCCTTTTTAATTTCAAGTAGCTAGAGGTAATTTTTTCGTTCGGATAATTGTATGTAAATTTGCAGACTCTTATCAAAAACGGAATCGAGTAAATGGCAATCAACGAAGCAAAAAAAGTAGCTTTTTATACCTTAGGTTGTAAACTGAATTTTTCAGAAACTTCTACTATTGCCCGAAGTTTTCATAACGAAGGTTTTGAACGCGTAGATTTTGAAGAAGTTGCCGATATTTATGTCATCAATACCTGTTCCGTAACAGATAATGCAGACAAACAATTCAAACAAGTGGTAAGAAAAGCTATGAAGCTCAACAACAAAGCTTTTGTTGCTGCTGTGGGTTGTTATGCGCAATTAAAACCAGAGGAATTAGCTGCGGTTGATGGTGTGGATTTAGTTCTCGGAGCTACCGAAAAATTTAAAATCACCGATTACATCAATGATCTAACCAAAAATGATTTTGGAGAAGTTCATTCTTGCGAAATTGCTGAAGCCGATTTCTATGTAGGAAGTTATTCCATTGGCGACAGAACGCGTGCCTTTTTAAAAGTGCAAGACGGTTGTGATTACAAATGTACCTATTGTACGATTCCATTGGCTCGTGGTATTTCTAGAAGCGATGCCCTCGATAATGTTTTAAAAAATGCCTACGAAATTTCAAAACAAGGAATTAAAGAAATTGTACTAACTGGTGTCAATATTGGAGATTACGGAAAAGGGGAGTTTGGCAACAAAAAACACGAACATACTTTCTTGGATTTGGTTCAGGCTCTAGATGAGGTGGAAGGAATTGAAAGATTACGAATTTCTTCTATTGAACCGAATCTATTGAAAAACGAAACGATAGAATTTGTTTCAAAAAGTAGAACGTTTGTGCCACATTTCCATATTCCATTACAATCGGGAAGTAATGAAATACTGAAGTTAATGAAACGTCGTTACTTACGTGAAGTTTATACCGATAGGGTAAATAAAATTCGTGAAGTGATGCCACATGCCTGTATTGGTGTAGATGTTATTGTTGGTTTTCCTGGTGAAACGGATGAACATTTTTTGGAAACCTATCATTTTCTGAATGAAATGGATATTTCCTATTTACATGTGTTTACCTATTCCGAAAGAGACAATACTGAAGCCGCTTCTATGGGAAATGTTGTTCCAGCAAATGTTAGAGCCAAAAGAAGTAAGATGTTACGAGGATTATCTGTAAAAAAGCGTCGAGCATTTTATGAAAGCCAAATCGGGACCAACAGAACGGTATTGTTTGAAAGCGAAAATAAAGAGGGGTACATTCACGGATTTACCGAAAATTATGTAAAAGTAAAAACTCCTTGGAATCCCGAACTTGTTAATTCATTACACGATGTTACCTTAACGAAAATCGATGAAGAGGGTAGTGTGAGGATTGAGTTTGTGAATCACTTAGAATTAAAATCCACAAATTAATTTATAAAAAATAAACCCGATATATTTTAAAAATATATCGGGTTTATTTTTCCGAGAACAAACACTTAAATTTTAATTCCCGGAGGTAATAAATCCTTATAAATAGGATTTTTTCTAAAGAAAAGAGCAATTTTTGGAAGAATAGGAACGACTTTCAATTTGCGTTCGTAGGCTATTTCCATGATGTTTTTCAGTAAATCAGTAATGAAAACTTCGTTGTCAAAACCATCAAACACGGTAATACGAGTTAAAAATATTTTTTTCTCTTGAAAAGAATATTCTACAGAAATCAATTTTCCATCTACCAAAGTTTCAAACTGACGAGCAAAGGTGTTATCTTTAATCTCAATTTTTTCTAAAAATGCGGTTGCTTCCATAATCTGATAAACAAAAAGGATTATTTTTACGCAAAGTTACTATTATTTAACGAGTTTAGAGTTATAAAATGTCTAAAATTCCAGTTTATTTTATGCCAGGTTTAGCAGCAAGCTCTACTATATTCGAAAGGATTTCTCTTCCTTCCACTGAATTTGAAATGGTGCTTTTGGAATGGGAAATCCCTTTAGATAATGAAACCTTAGCCAATTATGCCAAACGAATCGCTACAAAAATAAAACACAAAAATCCAGTTTTAATTGGAGTTTCTTTTGGAGGAATTTTAGTGCAAGAAATGTCCAAATGGATTGATGCAAGAAAAGTAATTATCATTTCGAGTGTAAAAAGTAATGCAGAATTTCCTCGGAGAATGAAAATTGCAAAAACCACTAAGGCCTACAAGTTGATTCCTATGAATTTGCTTTTAAATGTTGAAAGCCTGGCTAAGTTTTCATTTGGGGATAAAATTACTCAAAGGCTTAAATTGTATGAAAAGTTCTTGTCCGTAAGAGACAAACGGTATTTAGATTGGGCAATTGAACAAGTAATTTTATGGGACAGAACTGTTATAGACGAAAAAGTCATTCACATTCACGGAGATGCAGATGAGGTTTTTCCCATAAAGTACATTAAAAAATGTATTGTAGTAAAAGGAGGAACACATATTATGATCTTAAATAAATT
>Ga0315904_10005412_pt1 | contig 17734 bp, 17 predicted proteins | sample LakEriMetagenome_6_FD_203529 | JGI IMG/M metagenome (GOLD analysis project Ga0315904, IMG submission 203529) | Freshwater fungal communities from buoy surface, Lake Erie, Ohio, United States - Buoy 12 MA120 | ecosystem: Environmental > Aquatic > Freshwater > Lake | place: USA: Lake Erie, Ohio...
AAGTCGAGTTCTTCGTGCTCGATGAGGTGGACCGCATGCTCGACATGGGTTTCCTGCGCGATGTGAAACGCATCGTTTCGCTGCTGCCTGCGAAGCGCCAATCGCTGTTCTTCTCCGCCACGCTCGCGCCCAACATCGTCGATCTCGCACGCACCATTCTGCGCGATCCCGCGCATGTCAGCATCACCCCGGAAACGACCACCGCGGAGAAAATCGACCAAAAGGTGTGCTTCATCGCGCGTGAGAGCAAGCGTCCGCTGTTGGAACAACTGCTGCGCGGCCAGTCGAATGCGGCGGGCCAGAAACTCACCATCGTATTCAGTCGCACCAAGCACGGCGCGAACAAGCTTGCCAAGAGCCTGTGCGCGTCGGGTTTTCCTGCGGATGCGATCCACGGCAACAAATCACAGGCGCAGCGCGAAAAGGCTCTCGAACGTTTCAAGAAAGGCCTCACGCCGGTGCTCGTCGCAACCGACGTCGCCGCCCGCGGCGTGGACGTGAAGGATGTGGGGCTGGTCATCAATTTCGATCTGCCCAACGAACCGGAAGCCTACGTCCACCGCATCGGCCGCACCGCGCGCGCCGGAGCCGAGGGAAGAGCGGTTTCGTTCTGTTCGGAGGACGAACTCGAATACCTGCGCGACATCGAAAAGATCATCAAGATGCCGATTCCGCGATGGGACGCGCACGACTGGCACATCGAGTCGCTCGCCGACCGCCATTCACGCGGCAAGTCCGGTGCAAGCGCCGTCGCAAAACCATCCGGCAACGGCGGACGTGGCAGGTCACGCGGTCGCAGGCGTTGATGTGTTTACAAATCCTTCAACTCATCCGCGACGACCTCCGCCGTTTCTTGTATTGTGATTTCACGGCCTGCCTCGTTTTCAAGGCAGGTCATGGTCACGCCATCCAATCCGCAGGGAGTGATGGCAAGAAACGGCGGAAGGCACTCGCGGGTGATGTTGATGGCGAAACCGTGCATGCTGATCCATTTCCTCACACCCACGCCGATGGATGCGAGTTTGCGGTTCTCCACCCACACGCCGGTCATGCCTTCGCGGCGTCCGGCGCTCACACCAAAGCGGCCGCAGGCGCGGATCAGCGCGTCTTCCAACATACGCAGATGCTGGTGCAGATCCCTGCCGCGCGGCGTGAGATCGAGAATCGGATAACCCACCAGTTGGCCGGGTCCGTGATAAGTCGCCTGGCCGCCGCGGTTGGTCTCGAAAACCGGGTGGGGGAGCGACGTGGAGTCGCGCAGCGACGATTGGTCGCGCAGGCGGCCGATGGTGTAAACCGGCGCATGTTCTAACAGGAGAATGGTTTCGGGACCGCCTTCGAGAATGGCGGCGACGTGTTGTTCCTGAAGACGAAGGCCGGCTTCGTAGGTGACGGGGTGGGGGAGATGGAGAATCCGGAGCATGTTGGGATGCGGCGACCGTTGATCGACGCCATGTCAGACGAACCGGCGCTCGAGTAGCTTGGCCTTGAGTGGATCCGAAGCCTGGAGGTGGGCGATGGCGATGGCCAGCGCGTCCGCCGCATCCGCGGGCGGGGTTTCCGAGAGACCTAACAGGGCGCGCACCATGAAGGCGACCTGCGATTTGTCGGCGTTGCCGTTGCCGACGACCGCGTTCTTCACCTTCTTGGGCGGGTATTCATAGACTGGCAGTCCGTGGTCCGCCGCGGCGATGAGAGCGGCGGCGCGGGCCGCGCCCATGGTGATGGCGGTCTGGTGCGACTGCACATAGATGATTCCCTCCACCGCCACTTCGTCGGGCTGGAATTTTTGGATGATGTTCACCAAGTGCGTGCGGATCGCGGAGAGCGCGGCGGACTGCGGAATGTTTTTGGGGATGGTAATCACATCGAAGGCGAGCACGGCGGGTTTGCGCGGATCGCCCTCCAGCACGGCGTAGCCGGTGTTTCTAACGGCAGGGTCGATGGAGAGGACTCTCATCTGATTGGAAAGCTGGATTACTTACTCTCCGCAACCCGTATTCTCACGAATGCGCCTGCCTGCTCAACGCCGCTTTTTCCCTCCGCCGGTTTTCTTGCGGCGCACGGGTTTGCCGGGAGAATCGTCAAGCAGGGCGGTGTAGATGTAGTCGAAGTTCTCCAACCTGCGGCGCGGGATTTTCTGGTCGATGAAGATTTCCACGGACTTCGCGTAGTCGAGTTCGTCGGCGGTGAGGATGGTGAAGGCGTCGCCCTCTGCCTCGGCACGACCGGTGCGGCCAATGCGGTGGACGTAGTCCTCGGCGTTTTCCGGGACACGGTAGTTGATGACGTGGGAGACGCCGGAGATGTCGATGCCGCGCGCTGCGACGTCGGTGGCGACGAGGATTTCATAATCGCCCGCCTTGAAACCGGCGAGGGCCTTCATGCGGTCCACCTGGTTGATGTCCGAATGCATTGCGGCGACTTTCTGCTGGCCGGTGGATTTGATGAGCGAGGTGAGTTGGTCCGCCTCCTTGCGGGTGCGGGTGAAAACCATCACCGAGTGGTAGTCGGTTTGTTTGAGCAGTTCGAGCAGGAGTTCGTCGCGCTGATCCATGGCCACCGGATAGAAGGCGTGGGTGACGGTGGTGGGGATGGAGGTGCGCGCGATCTCGATGCTGGCGGGATCGGTGAGGCACCACTGGGCGAAGGTCTGGATGGCCGGCGGCATGGTGGCCGAGAAGAACAATGTCTGACGGCCTTCCCATGGGCAGAGATTGACGATTTTCCGGACCTGCGGGAGGAAACCCATGTCGAGCATGCGATCCACCTCGTCGAGGATGAGCACCTTGATTTCCCCGAAGCGCATGGTGGTGCGGTAGAAGTGATCGACCAGCCGTCCCGGAGTGGCGACGACGATGTCCGCTCCGGCTTGGAGTTGTTCGGACTGGGTGCCGAGGCCGACGCCGCCGTAAAGCAGGGCGACTTTCATGCCGGTATGCTTGCCGTATTTCTCAAACTGCTCGGCGACCTGATGGGCGAGTTCGCGGGTGGGTTCGAGCACGAGGATCTGGGGTTTGCCCATTTTCTCGATCTTCGAGAGCGTGGGCAGGGCGAAGGCCGCGGTTTTTCCGGTGCCGGTCTGTGAGGCGCCGATGAGATCCCTTCCCTGAAGAATGATCGGAATGGCCTGTGCCTGGATCGGCGTCGGGTTGGTGTATCCGGTTTCCTCAACGGCTTCCAGAACGGCTGCGGAGAGCCCAAGTGTGTCAAATCCCATGCGGCGGCCTAGGTAGTGGCCCGCCGTGCCGGGGTCAAGGGGGGATTCATGGCTGTCGGCTTGCCATACGCCCGCCGATCCGGCATGCTGCCGCCACTGCATGGGGTGCGTCACCAAACCCCGCCTCCGCCGGATACCATGTCGAAACCAAGCAACAAACGCGGAAGTTCCCGTGCGAAGTCCGTGGAAACGGATGACGCCGCCACGGAATTCATGGAGTTGATGAACAAGGATGTCATGGAGTTGATGAACCGGGATATCCGTGATCTGGAAATCGCCCGCTCCCTGCGGAAACTCGGCAGTTGCAAGGTGATGGAATGGGATTTCAGGGATGTGCTGCCCGCAGTCAACAAACTGGCGCATCAGGAGGTGGACATCGCCGGTTTTCTGAAACGCACCGCCCACTACAAGGTGATGGAGTGGGATTTCAGAAACATGCTTCACCCGGAAAACAAGTCATCCGGCAAGACAGGCCGCAGGATTGATCCCGAGCAAATGCAGGCGCTCATTCTGCGCTTGAAGGATTTCCTGCAGTATGTGGCCGCCAACCTGATCGACTCACCGGAACACGCGCAGATCAAAGTGAGCGAGTTGTCTCCGGGCGTGCTTATTTACAAACTCGTGATGACGAAACGCGATGTGGCGATGTTGATTGGCACGGAAGGCCACACGGCCGCCGCCATCCGCAACATGATGAAAGCCGAGGCGGCCCGCCACGGAGTTCATGTGCTGCTGCGGATTCACTCTCATGAGGAGGAAACCGCCATGGCGTTCGACCGGAAAAACCCGTCTTGATACCCGCGCCCGGCTGAAAACCACGCATGTCTTGACAGCCGCCCCCCCATCAGGCGGGATTTCTCCCCCCATGGCAAAGCTTTCCATTCGCGACCTCGACCTCTCCGGCAAACGCGTGCTCATCCGCGTTGATTTCAACGTTCCACAAGACAAGGCCACCGGCGCCATCACCAACAACCAGCGCATCGTCGCCGCGCTGCCGACCATCAAACATGCTTTGGATAGTGGCGCTTCGGTGATTCTCATGTCACATCTCGGCCGTCCGAATGGCGCGAAGGTTGAAAAATTTTCCCTCAAACCCGTCGCCGACGAACTCGCAAAGCTGTTGGATAAACCCGTCACCTTCCTCGCGGATTGCGTCGGACCCGAAGTGGAGGCAGCCTGTGCCCCCGGCAAACTCCAGCCCGGCGATGTCGTCTTGTTGGAAAACCTCCGCTTCCACATCGAGGAAGAGGGCAAGGCGAAACAGGAGGATGGTTCATCCATCAAGGCCGATCCCGCGAAAGTCGCCGCCTTCCGCGCCAGCCTGACAAAACTCGGCGACGTTTTCATCAACGACGCCTTCGGCACCGCCCACCGCGCGCACAGTTCCATGGTCGGCGTGGACCTGCCACGGAAGGCCGCCGGTTTTCTCATGGAAGCCGAACTCAAAGCCTTCAGCGCCGTGCTCGACAACCCGCAGCGCCCCCTGCTCGCCATTCTCGGTGGGGCCAAAATCGCCGACAAGATCCCACTCATCAACAACCTGCTTGAAAAGGCCGACAAAATCATCATCGGCGGCGGCATGGCTTACACCTTCCTCAAAGTGAACCGCGGCATGGCGATCGGCTCCTCGCTTTTCGATGAAGTCGGCGCGGGCATTGTCGCCGAACTCGAAGCCAAGGCCGCACAGCGCGGTGTCGAACTCATCTTCCCCGTGGATTTCGTCTGCGCGGACGGTTTCAACCCGGACGCCAACACCCGGCCCGCCACGCTGGAGAGCGGTATTCCCGATGGCTGGGAGGGCCTCGATGCCGGACCGAAATCCATCGACCTCTACCGCGAGGCCATCCTCGCCTCCAAGACCATCGTTTGGAACGGACCGGCCGGAGTTTTCGAGTTCGATAAATTCGCCGCCGCCACCAAGGCCATGGCGGATGCCATCGCCACCGTCACCGAAGCCGGAGCCATCACCGTCGTCGGTGGCGGGGACACCGCCACCGCCGCCAAGAAATTCGGCGTCGCCTCCAAAGTCACCCATTGCTCCACCGGAGGCGGTGCGAGCCTCGAATTCCTCGAAGGCAAGGTGCTGCCCGGAGTGGCAGCGCTCAATGATCTCTAACTGAATCCAAATCCCCGACACCACCCGACATGAACCGCAAGCCGATCTTCGCCGCCAACTGGAAAATGAACAAGGGAGCTTCCGAAACGGAAGACTTCCTCAAGAGTTTCCTCTCCAAACTCCAGGGACAGGATTTCCCCTGCGAAATCGTCATCGCGCCGCCCTTCGTGTCGCTGGCGAAACTTGCCGACCTGCTGCACAACGCCAACGCCGGCCAGAACGCGCACGCCATCCAGATCGCCGCGCAAAACTGCTCGCAGTTCGATGCCGGAGCCTACACCGGCGAGGTGAGCGTGCTCATGCTGCGCGAATTCTTCGTCCACTATGTCATCATCGGCCACAGCGAGCGCCGCGCGATCTTCGGTGAGACCGACGCCGTCATCAACGCCAAGATCAAGAAAGCCCGCGAGACCAATCTCAAGCCCATCTTCTGCATCGGCGAAACCCTTGCCGAGCGCGAGGGCGGCATGCTGGAAACCGTGCTGCGCACCCAGGTCACCGACGGCCTTAAAGGCGTGCCGGAAAAAGACATGCTCGAAATCGTCATCGCCTACGAACCCGTCTGGGCCATCGGCACCGGCGTCACCGCCACCTCCCAACAGGCGCAGGACGCCCACGCCTTCGTCCGCTCCATCCTCTCCGATCTCTACGGAGCAGATGTCGCCGCCAAAATCCGCATCCAATACGGCGGCAGCGTGAAACCCAACAACGCCGCCGAGCTCATGGCCTGCCCGGACATCGACGGCGCGCTCATCGGCGGTGCCGCCCTCGAACCCCAGAGCTTCCTCGAAATCATCCGCAACGGCTGTGGCCAGGCGGGTTGATTTCCGTGAATTCCGATTCCATGGCGATTATGACCGTTTTACGCATGCTGTTGTTAGCATTCATCCTGTCGGCCCTGCCAGCGGGTGCCGATCACGTCATCGTCACCGGTGGGCCCGCCCTGCGAAAATGGGAAAACCTGCGCGTTCCTGTCGATCAGCACGACCGCTGGTGGGCGAATTTCGTGCGCGCCTCCACGCTGCGCATGGCGGAGATCCGCAAGGCCTACGGTAGCGAGGCTCCACTGGTCTGGATGGTTTTCCAACCCGGCTACCAGACGCGTGGCCGCGAGGACGGCAAACCCTACACCCAGTGGATTACGGAACTCGCGTCGGAACGCGGTGCCAAACTCATCTGGTTCAACAGTTCCTCCGGTTTCATCCAGGCGATGAACGCCCGTCCGCGCAACTCGATCGTCACATTTGATTTCTTCGGCCATTCGAACCGCCATGCCTTCATGTTCGATTATGGCAACGACATCATGGCGGTTTCCACCGCATGGTTCCATGAAAGCGAAATTCCGCGCCTCAAATCGTCCATCTTCGACCGCAACGCCTATTGCAAAAGCTGGGGATGCCACACTGCGGAAAGCATGAGTCCGGTCTGGAAAAAACATCTCGGCGTGCCGCTCGAAGGTGCCCGCGGACCCACCAACTACATCGTTGTCGGTCAGGGAAAACTGCCCGTCGTCAGTGGCAGCTGGGCGCGTTGAGCAGCGGCTTGGCAGACGGCCCGCGGCCATGACAAAATCCTTGCGTCCTGATAGGTGATCCGAATGGGGAAATCATATGGTTGAAAGCAGTGTGATTGGATCACACCCGGCTGACGTCACACGATCAATCCGCGTCACTCCATCTAATTCCGGATTCAATCCCCGATGATTCCCGCGCTAGCCGCATTGTTGGTGGCCTCTTGCGTTTCCAGATTCAACCCCGATACCGGCGAGGTGGCCACGGTGCTCGGGCATGAGATGGTCATGTCACGCTCAACCAGGCCTTCATGCCGAAGGCGAGGCAGCATTACCAAAGGTGAATGGTGCAAGTTTCTCCGCCATGGCCGCCGTATCGCCTCCATGCTTCCCCGCCTGATCCGACTCGCCGCCGCGGTCACCGCGATGACATCCATCGCGACGGCCCGCCCGAACGTGCTGGTGATCCTCGCCGACGACCAGGGCTGGGGTGACCTGTCGCTGAATGGCAATTTGGATCTGCGCACGCCATCCATCGACTCGCTCGCGGCGCAGGGTGTCCGTTTCGAACGCTTCTTCGTCCAACCGGTGTGCGCACCCACGCGGGCCGAGTTCCTCACCGGACGCTTCTTCTCACGGACCGGCGTGCGCGGAGTTTCGACCGGAGACGAACGGATGGACCCTGAAGAACGCACGCTAGCCGAGGTGCTGCGCGACGCGGGATACCGGACCGCCGCATTTGGCAAGTGGCACAATGGATCGCAGTCACCCTATCATCCGAATGATCAGGGATTCGAAACGTTTCATGGCTTCACCTCCGGGCATTGGGGCGACTATTTCGATCCGACTCTCGAAGAAAACGGCAAGCTCGTGCGCGGCGAAGGCTACATCACCGACCACCTGACCAACCGTGCGATCCAGTTCATCAGCGAGAACCGTGCCCGCCCGTTCTTCTGCTATCTGCCGCTCTGCACCCCGCACTCGCCGATGCAGGTGCCCGACCGATTCCACTCAAACTTCAAGGACATCGAGCCGAAGCAACCCCACTGGCAGAACAAGAGCGAACCGGACCACGCCCGCGCTGCGCTGGCGATGGTCGAGAACATCGACTGGAATGTCGGGCGCTTGCTCACCTGCCTCAGCGACCTCGGACTGCAAGACAACACGGTCGTGCTCTACTTTTCCGACAACGGCCCGAACGGTTGGCGCTGGAACGGTGAGATGCGGGGCATCAAGGGCAGTGTGGATGAAGGTGGCGTGCGCGTGCCCTGCCTCGTGAGATGGCCCGCCGCGATCCCTCCCGGAACGCGGATCGACACAATTGCCGGCGCGATTGATCTGCTTCCCACTCTCGCCGCCGCCACAGGCGCTCCTCTCGGCGAAACCAAGCCGCTTGATGGCATCAACCTCCTGCCCCTGCTGCGCGGTGAAACCCCGGAATCCATCAACCGCCTGCTGGTGACCGTGCAACGCCGCAACCGCGATGTGGACTGGAGCGTGCGCGGCCAGCGTTTCCGGCTGACGAAATCCGGCGGCCTGTTCGATCCCGTGGCCGATCCGCGGCAGCGCAACGACCTAACAGGCGCGCATCCTGCCGAGGCAAGCGCCATGCGCGCCTTCGCCGAAGCCTATCTCAAGGAAGTCGCGCCCGCGCTCGGACCCGACCGCCGGCCGTTCACCGTCGGTTACTCCCCGGTCACCTGGCTGCCCGCACGCGACGGCGTGCCGCACGGAGGCGTTCGGCGCAGTGGCAATGCGCCCAACTGTTCGTTTTTCACCCGCTGGACATCCACCGACGACGCGATCACATGGAACGTCGAACCCGGACACGCGGGTCGCTACGAGGCATGGCTCCACTACACCTGCCCCGGATCAAGCACCGGCTCGGTGGTCGAGCTTTCGTTTGGCGAAACAAGCGTGCAGGCGACGATCGACACGCCCTTTGATCCGCCCTTGCGCGGCAGTGAAAACGACCGCAGCCCGCGCCATGGTTCCGAATCCTTCGTGAAGGATTTCCGCCCGCTGCGCCTCGGCATCATCGACATGCCCGCCCGCCATGCCGAATTGCGCCTGCGCGCCCTTCACGTCGCAGGCGAAGTGGTGGCTGATGTGCGCTGGGTCGAACTACGCCGCACCGAGCGTTAGCGCCACTCCGCCTTTCACATTTCAAGAAAAGTTTGACCCGGATTTGCGGTTGATCGAGCGTGACAGGGTGGAGATTGATCTGATTCGTCCCCTTCGCATGTCCTCCATGGCTCTGCTTCTTGCCTGCGGGATTGTGTTCCCGCTAGGCCCGCTCTCCTGGGTCCTGACATTGCTCCTGTTGTTAGCCCTCTGGCGGGCCGCACCTGAACTCAATGACGAAACGGCTGAAGCCATTCTTCTCATCGACATCCGCAACAGCAAGCCGTTTGCCGTGTATCGGAACGGAGGCGCTTGTCCTTTCCGGCGGGTCGCCATAGACATTTTCCGGAGATGATCGTCTGGAACGCTCTTCGAGCGCGAAGACAACCATGAAAGCAACCCAATGGATGTTGGAAACCATATAACCGACAGTCGCTACCGGATTTCCCTGTGCTGCCTCGTTGCCGCAGTATGCTGCGCGGTGGCGAGTCTTCTGGGGTGCTATCTGGTGCTTGTGATGTCGCCGCAAGGCAACGGATGGAAGGGACTCGAGGATCTCATCCGCACCATCCTTTGGACTTTTGGCGGGTTAATCGTCGCCGCTAGCATTGCGGTCGCGTCACTCGGGTTCGGTATCGCCTGTGCCCGCCAGCGGAAACGGGCTTTGTTCTGGGTCGTGCCGCTCTGGCTTGCCGCCTCATTCGGGTTGGTCGCCGGATTGATGCAGTTGACGTTGCTGGCGGATGAACAATTCCACTTCATCCCGGGCGGGAAGCAGGACGATCTGATGGCCCTGATAGGGGTCTGGCTGGGATTCCTCAATCTGTTCTATCTAGCGTGCTGGATCGCCTCGGTGCTGTGCGGGTGTCGATTCCGGTTCTTACCCTGGTGGCCGGTCCCCTTGTGGGCGATCGCCCTGACTGGCGCGCTGTATTTGGTCGGGTAATCCGCGCGTTTTTGTCATGCAAAATGATATTCATCCGATCCAACCAAGGTAAAAAACGAACGCTTTGATCGGCTTTATTTGGCAAATTCCCGATTCCCTCCGGCCGAACGCCTCAGAAAAGCCCATGCCCGGAAAAAATCCCGGAATTTCACCAGATAAGGCTTGTCAGGTCTGCCGATCTCTGTTTTCACAACCGGCCCGGAAAACAATCCGGACAGCATAATAAATTCTTTTGAGCGAAAACGATCCCTCCATGCTTCCAGACAACGTCATTCCGTTCGAGGAAGCGCGGCCGGTTTCGCGATTTCCCGGTTCTCCCATGAAAAGCCATCTCCTCGACAAGGCCTCTGAAATCGTCACCGATCCCCTCGTTCTCATCAATCTGGTCTCCCAACGGGTGCGCCAGTTGAACAGCGGTCGCTCGCCACTCATCCCGACCCGCCCCAGCATGGGCGTGGCGGACATCGCCCTCACCGAAATCATCGAGGGCAAGATCAAGCTGGTCGAGAAGGCGGAGGCTTGAAACCTCCGCGCCCTCCCGCCGCAGAGCTTCTGCCATGAGCGCGGAAATCGCCACCAACCGCAAGGCCGGCCGTGATTTCCATATTCTTGAGAAATACGAAGCGGGGATTGAGCTGAAAGGCACCGAGGTCAAATCGATCCGGGCCGGGAAAATCAACATTTCGGATGCCTTCGCGCGGGTCGAGGGCAACCAAGTTTTCCTTTACGGCTGCGACATCCAGCCCTGGCAAACCGCCGGCGAGTGGTTCAACCACACCGCCAAGCGCCCGCGGCGGCTGCTCTTGCACAAGCGCGAGATTCTCAAACTCGCCTCCGCCACCGCAATCAAGGGCTGCAGCCTGCCGCTGTTGCGCATGTATTGGAAAAACCGCCGCGTCAAAGTGGAACTCGGTGTCGGCAAGGGCAAAACCCATTCCGACCAGCGCGAAGACCTCAAAAAGAAGGTCGAACTCCGCGAGGCTCAGCGCGAAATGGCGCGCTTCAACAAACGTTGAGGCGGGCATGATGATGGCTCTGGCGATTTTTACACCGATGAAAAAGACCATGACATGTCGTTCGTCCATCATCGTAGCGGGTTTGATGATGCTTGCCGCCGGGCCGCGCGGGAAGGGATGTTGTGCGGTTTCCAGAGGCGGAAGTCATGTGGTGAATGCCAACCAGACCGTCATCATGCTATGGGATGAGAAGAGACGCATGCAGCATTTCATCCGCAAGGCGGATTTCAAAACGAATGCGAAGGACGTGGGGTTCATCGTGCCTTCACCATCGCGTCCGCAACTGGATGAATCGGGCAACGGGGCGTTTGTGAAGCTTGCGGAAATCACCGCTCCACCGGTTCCACAAGGCGGAGGGTTTCCGCTCGGTTGCTCGGTGGCGGCTTCCGCTCCTCGGAATTACAGCAGCGTGCGGGTGATCGAGGAAAAGCGTGTGGCGGGTTTTGATGCCACGGTGCTGACGGCGCGTTCAGGTGGCGATTTGGTGGATTGGCTCAAGGAGAATGGTTATGCGTATTCGCCTGCGATCGCCGAGTGGGCGAAACCTTACCTTGGTGGAGACTGGCATTTCACCGCGCTCAAAATCGCCAAGGACGACTCATCCCAGGGCAATCTCAAGGCGGCGGCCCTGCGAATCAGTTTCCACACCACGCGTCCGTTGTTTCCCTATCGCGAACCGGACTCGGGCGATTCACGAAACGTGTTGAACGCGCCGGATCGCCTGTTGCGCATCTATTTCATCGCGGATGCGAGGTTTCGCGGTGAGATCGAAGGCGGAATAAAATGGAGCGGAAAAACAGTCTGGTCCGCTGACATCACGGCGCATCGTGCGGATTTGCTGCGCGAACTGGATCTTCCCGGAGAGACGGGGCCAGCGAAGTGGTGGCTCACCGAGTTTGAGGACCGCTGGCCCTATGCGAAGGCCGCGGGCGACTTGTATTTTTCGCGCGATGCCGATCAGAAGGCAAAATCGCGCACGGCAGCCGTCTCGGAGAAACCGGGTGATGCAGTGATGCTGGCGGTGCTAGCCGCAGTTGTCGTGTTGCCACTCAAGCGAGTCTGGCGAGTATCTTCACGACAGCCGCACCAGCAGTGAGCCCATGTAATTCGCGCAGCGTGTCCGGTTTGCCGTGTTCGATGAATTCATCCGGCCAGCCGATGCGTTCGACGGGGGTTTGGATGGCTGCGGAATGAAGATGTTCGATGACTGCCGCGCCGAAGCCGTGCATGAGGACGTGGTCCTCGAAGGTGCAGACGACACGGCATTTCCGCGCGTATTCTTCGATGACCGTGGTGTCCAGCGGCTTGATGAAACGCGGGTTGATGAGGGCAGCCGAGAGTCCTTTTGCCTCCAGCATAGCTTTTGTTCGCTCCGCCATTTCAAACATCGTGCCAAGCCCTAACAGTGCGACGTCCGTGCCATCGGCGACGACCTCGGCCTTGCCGATTTGCAGAAGCTGCGGGCGTTTCTTGACCGGAGTGCCGCGGATCGCACCGCGCGGGTAGCGGATGGCGGAGGGGCCTGCATCATGGGCGGCCATAGTATGCAGCATGTCGGCGAACTCGTCCTCGTCCTTCGGCTGCATGTGAATGATGCCGGGGATGTGGCGGAGGTAGCCGATGTCGAAGAGCCCGTGGTGCGTGGGGCCGTCGTCGCCCGAGAGTCCGCCGCGGTCCATGCAGAGTCTGACGGGGAGTCCCTGAAGCGCCATGTCGTGGATGATCATGTCATAAGCGCGCTGCATGAAGGTGGAGTAGATGGCGAGGAAGGGGCGGAAGCCTTCGGTGGCGAGGCCGCAGGCGAAGAGCGCGGCGTGTTCTTCGGCGATGCCGACATCGAAATAACGGTCGGGCAGTTCGTTTTTGAAAATCTCCAGCTTGGTGCCGCCGGGCATGGCGGCGGTGATGGCGACGATCTTGGGATCTTTCTTCGCGAGATCGGTGACGGTGCGTCCGAAGATGTCCGAGCAGGTGGGTGTGGTGCTGGTTTCGGTGGAACCGTCGTCGATCTGATAGGTTCCGAGGCCGTGGAACTTGCCGGGGTTGTCGATGGCGGGCTGGTAGCCGCGGCCCTTCTCGGTGATGATGTGGAGGACGACGGGCTCGTGCAGGGTCTTGAGATGCTCGAAAGTTCTAACAAGCAATGGCAGGTCGTGGCCGTCGATGGGGCCGTAGTAACGCAGTCCGAATTTCTCGAAGAGCACGTTGGGGAAAAGCAGGTTTTTGGCACTTTCCTCCATCTTGTGCGCGAGTGTGCGCGCCGCCTTGCCCGCGACTTTTTCGACGAACTCTGCGGCCTTGGCGCGCACGGCGGCGAAGGTGTGGTGGGTCTGGAGGTCGTTGAAGTAACGCGCGATGGCGCCGACGTTCTTGTCGATGGACCATTCGTTGTCATTGAGCACGACAATGAAGCGGCGGGTGGTTTCCGCGATGTTGTTGAGCGCTTCGAGCGTGGGGCCGCAGGTGAAGGCGGCATCGCCGGCGACGGCGACGACATGGTTGTCACCGCCCGCAAGATCGCGCGCCGCGGCCATGCCGAGCGCGGCTGAGAGGGCGGTGCCGGCGTGTCCCGCGCCGTAGGCGTCGTGTTCGGATTCGGAACGCAGCAGGAAACCGTTGAGCCCCTTGTAGGTGCGGATCGTGTGGATCTGTTTTGCACGGCCGGTGAGCATTTTGTGGACGTATCCCTGATGCGCGACGTCGAAGACGAACTTGTCCCGCGGTGTGGAAAACACCCGGTGCATCGCAATGGTCAGTTCGACGACGCCGAGATTCGGACCGAGGTGGCCGCCGGTTTTCGAGAGCGAGGTGATCAGCGAATGGCGGATCTCCGCGGCCAGGGAAATCAGCTCATCGTCGGCGAGGTTTTTGACATCGTCCGGCGATTGGATGGATTGGAGCAGCGGGCCAAGGGCGGGTGGCTCAGAAGAGGCGGATGTCATCGTCGTCGTCGGAAACATCCGTCTCGGCGGATGGTGGTGGTGCGTCTCCAGCGTCTTCGCGGATTTCGTTCCGGGCGCGCAGGGTGATCAACTCAATGCGTTCGCGCGCGCCCTGCAGCAGGGTTTCGCAACGTTCGAGAAGTTTCGATCCCTTCTCATACTGGGTCACCAGTTCCTCGAGCGGGAGTTGCTCGTGTTCCATGGCCTCGACGATGGCTTCGAGACCCGCCAGGGCGTCCTCGAAGGAGGGGCCGTCGGTGGTTTCACCGGTGCTGTTTTTGCGGCGCGCCATGTTTTCTAATTCTCGCTGCTGCGTTCCTGGGGGCGGATCGCCCGTTCGCTGTAATATACCATATCCATACCTACTAGAGGCTGGCGGTAGGGATAACGTTTGCTGATGTCCTGGATTCTGGGAGATTTGTCAAAGATGGTGAATCCGGGGGGATGGGTGGCGAGCAGGACGTGGCCATCCAAAACCAGAGGTGTGAAATCCTTGAAATGGTTCGCCACTTCCGAAAGCGGTCCCGATCCGTGTGATGAGGGTGAGATCAGAATGCCGACCGCGGGAGTCTGGAGGTCCGCCGCCTTGCTCTCGAGTTTTGCGAAGCCCTCGCGCGTGGGAGGCAGCCAGATGCTGATGCGGTCTGCATACCATGCCACGGCCCACGGTTGGTCGGAGAAGACGATTTGTTTTTCGCCCACCCATCCCTTGATGCCTGAAGCCTTGCTGTTGAGGGCCGGCGCGTAGTAGGGCGGCCACTGCGGCACCCCGCCGCGGTCGCGCAAGTGCATGCCGACGCGGACCTTTTGCGGCAGCGCGAGAATCAGCGGCAGGGCGCAAATGAAAACAATGACGAAGTGATGGACGTTGCGCAGCGCGGGAGTGGCGGCGACGATTTCAAGCCGGCTCCATAGGATGGAAACGAAGGCCAGGCCGTAGGCCATCATGATCGGCGCGAAGAGCAAATGGAGTTGGTTTGGATCGAGTGGCTTTGTAGTGATGCCGAAAAACGCCAGTCCGACGGCGGTGGTGATCCACATCAGCAGGATGGCCCAGCGGAAATTGGCGATCGACTTGCGCTTGAATGGGTGGAGCAGCGAGAGGAAAAACAACGGCGCGATGACGATGCCGGCCAGCAGCGGGACAATGTCGGTGGCTTGCAGCAGGGTGGTGCGGAGGATTTTCGACAACAGGCCTTCAAGCACCAGAGGCTCGGCCTCAAGATCAATGTTGCGCATCACCTCGACCTCCGTGCCGCTGCCGAGGCCGTTGTAAAGCGTTAGAAACGCGGTGCCAAAGGGCGATCCGGTGATGCCCTGGTTGCGCAGGACCGGGCCGATGGCCGCCACGATCACCAGCGCGAGAATGGAGAGACCGACAATGCCGCGGGGACGCAGGGCGACTGCCGCGAAGATGATATATCCGAGCGCGATCCACACGGTCATCCAGTGCGTCAGCGCCAGCAGCGTGAAGAACACGCCGGCGATGACCGCAGGTGTCATGGCAATCCGCCCCTCGCTGGCGGCTTCCACAGCCCGATAAACGAAATAAATCCCGCAGGAAAACAACAACAACATCAGCATCTGCGGCAGTCCGCTCAGAGAGTAGTTCCAGAACGTTTCGCAGAACAACATCAGGATGGCGCAGACACCGGCGATTTTGGGGTCGAAGATCCGCGCGATCAGCAGGTAGTTCATGCCGATGGCCATCAGGAAAAAAAGCGTGGAAACCGCGGCGATGACCCGGTCGAGCTCATAGACCATTTCGTTTTCCCCCATTTGCCACGCATCGGGATCGTCCGCGCCGATCATCTTGAGCACCGCGGCATTGAGCAGCGGGTTGAGCGGAGAATGATAGGTGTCCTGGAATCCGACCAGCGAGACCGTGCGCTTTTCAACTCTCTCGGCTTGGTTGTAGGCGACCGGGCGGATGAACTTGGTGGTGAAACCATTGCCCCGCGCGATCTCGCGGGCGATTTGCGCCTGATCCATTGCCTGGGGCGAGTTGAGCCCCCTGAAGAGAGTGAACAGGTTGCCGAGCGTGAGAATGATCAGTAGGACGAAAAACAGACTGCGGCGGATCAGGATGCCGGTGTCGAGTTGAAGGGCTGCAGAACTCATGGGTGACGGGAAATGGGGCGGGTGGCTTCAGATGCCCAGTTCCTTCAGCTTGCGCTGCAAGGTTCTGCGGCTGACACCAAGGAGATCCGCGGCCTGGGTGCGGTTGCCGCGTGCGGTGGCGAGGGCGGCGCGGATGGTGTTGGTTTCGAGCGCATGCAAGTTGAATTCCCCCGCTGCATCAAGGGAGTTTTTGGCGGGGGCCGCAGGCTGGATGCTGACCGCCGCTTGGGAAAGGAGAAACTGCGGCAGGTGCCTGAGATCAATCACGGCGTCATTGCTCATGACCACGCCATGCTCGATGGCGGTGCGCAGCTCGCGCACGTTGCCCGGCCACGGGTAGGTGACCAGCCTGGCCAGCGCCTCGTCGGTGAGCGGCTTGACCGGGCGGTCGTTTTCCTTGGCGAATTCCTGCAAAAAAGCGTTGGCCAGCAGCACGATGTCCTCGCGGCGCGCGCGCAGCGGCGGCATTTCGATTTTCACCACGTTGAGGCGGAAAAACAGATCCTCGCGAAACTCCCCGCGGTCCACCATTTCGCGTAGGTTTTTGTTGGTGGCGGCGATCACCCGCACATCCACCTTGAGCGGCGTGTTTGAGCCTACGCGCTCGATGGTGCGCTCCGAGAGCACGCGCAGCAGCTTGATCTGGGTGGCGGCGTCGATTTCGCCGATCTCGTCGAGAAACAAAGTGCCGCCGTCCGCCTGCTCGAAGCGTCCGATCCGGCGCTGGGCCGCGCCTGTGAACGCGCCCTTCTCATGGCCGAACAACTCGCTCTCCAGCAACTGCGGCGAGAGCGCCGCGCAATGCACCGTGACCATCTTCGACGCAGGCCGTCCTGATAGATGGTGCAGCAACCCGGCGACCACCTCCTTGCCGGTGCCGCTCTCACCCTCGATCAATATCGTGGCCCGCGTCGGCGCGACCTGTTGGATGATCTCGGAAACTTTCGTGATCTCGGGCGACTTGCCAATCAAGCGGTCGAGCTTGTGGGATTTTTTGACCTGCTGCGTGAGTTGTTTGTTTTCGGTTTCCAGAGTCCGGCCACGCAGCGCGCGCTTGAGCAGCATTTCCACCTCGTCGAGATTGAGCGGCTTGGTGACGAAGTGCCACGCGCCGCGGCGCATCGCTTCCACGGCCGTGTCCACCGAGCCGTAGGCCGTCATCATGATGGCCACCGGCGGTTCGGGCAGTGCGAGCGCCGCATCCAGCAAATCCATCCCCGACTCACCGCCCATCCGCAGGTCGGTCAGAAGCAGTTGCACGGGCTCGCTCTTTAGAATGGCCAGCGCCTCCGCCGGACTGGCGGCGGTGTAAACATCGAACTCCTCCTCAAGCGCGCCGCGCAAGCCGTCGCGGGTGGATTTTTCGTCGTCAACGATCAGCAGGGTGGGCAGCATGGATTGAAGATTGTGGATTAAGAGTTTATCAATCGACGTCGATCATTGGCTCGTCGGGGCTGCCGAGGAGACGAACGGTTCGTTCGGCGCGCGGCAGGTGGATGATGACACGGGTGCCGCGGCCCTCCTCGCTTTCGAGGGCGATCTCCCCGCCATGTTCGCGGATGATGCGGCGCACGATGAGCAGACCCAGACCGCTGCCTGACGACTTGGTCGTACGGTAGGGTTCGAAGATCGCGCCCATGTGCTCCGGCGAGATGCCGGTGCCGTTGTCCTCGATGGAGATGACATATTCGTAATCATTGTAGCGGCTGCGGATTGCGATGCGGCCGTCGTCCGCGGGC
>Ga0315904_10005416_pt1 | contig 17730 bp, 11 predicted proteins | sample LakEriMetagenome_6_FD_203529 | JGI IMG/M metagenome (GOLD analysis project Ga0315904, IMG submission 203529) | Freshwater fungal communities from buoy surface, Lake Erie, Ohio, United States - Buoy 12 MA120 | ecosystem: Environmental > Aquatic > Freshwater > Lake | place: USA: Lake Erie, Ohio...
ACTGAAGCCTCACGCCCGGTAGCCAATCATTTCAAACATTCCGAACGCGCGATAATCCCGTTCGTTGTTCGTGATGATGTGGCGGATGCCGGCACGGTGGAAAGTGGCGGCCAGCAGTGTGTCGAGAAGGCGTTTCCGGCCGAGGCCGTAGAGTTGCAGCCATGAGAGGAAATCCGTCCCCGCTTCGCTGCTAGGAAACACCCTCACGACTTCCGCGGCCTGCCACCAGTGGGTCGCACGGTGGATCGCTTCGGCCATTCCCAACGGACGAGGCATGCGTTTGCCGTCGGTCACGATGTGGATGAACTCGGCCAAAGTTTGCGGAGCGACTGCAAGATCATGGCCTTTTGCCAACAGGTCCGTGAGCAAGGCATCCGCCGTGAGATGAAACGGATGCTCGCGCACTTCCACCGCCATTGGAAAATCCGCATCAATCCCGTGTGTCATCGAGCATTTCCCCCAGAAGATCGTCCTCCGCAGTGATCGCTTGGATCGGCCCGCCGACGCTGGCCGCTTGCCGCTCCCGCAGGGTCGTGCGGCGCAGCATGTGCTGCTGGCGATACAGGTCCATCGCCTCCCGGATCAGTTCTGACGCCTTGCGGTCCACCTTGCGGGCGTATTGCCGGAATTCGTCGTAAACCGGCTCGGATACGTTGATGGTGATGGTTTTCATATGGATCTTGTAATGTATGGAACCCGACCCGTCAATCCCGCCGACACTTCGATGCGGAAGAATTCTTGCCCGCGAATGCGCCAATCCCTACCTAAAGCCCTCGCCGCCGAATCCCAGCCCCGAACCCATGCCACACACCATCCCCGTCGAGCACACCGATCCAATCAACGCGCAAATCCTCGCGATTTCCGAGGATCTCGTTTCCGGATTCCAGCGCCAGCCGTTTCATTTGATCGCGGAGAAATCCGGCGTGCCGCTGGAGACGGTGCTCGTCCGGATCCGGGCGATGCTGGAGGCGGGCGTCGTGCGCCGCGTGCGCCAGACGCTGCTTTCCACCAAGCTCGCCCACGGCGCGCTGGTCGCTTGGAAGGTGCCGGAGGAAAAACTCAACGACGCCTTCGACTTCATGGCGAAGGACGATCCGTTTTCCGGCCATGTCGTCATCCGCTCCACCGACACGGACGTTTCCGGCTCCGGCTACCGTCTTTGGACAACGCTCAAAGTGCCGGTCGGCGAATCACTCGATCACCACGCCACCGCGCTGCTGCGCCTGACAGGCGCCACCGAGTATCTGCTGATGCCGGCCAACGGCGTGTTCGCGCTCGGCGTCGGCCACGTGCGCCGCAAGACGCTGGAACCCGGCGACAAGTCGGACGAACCCGCGAAAATGATGACCACCGCCACCGTCGAACTCACACAAGAGGAGTGGAACGTGTTGCTTGCCTTGAAAGAGGAACTCACAGCCGTAGAAATCTGTGAAACCCCATGGGACCGCCGCGCGGAAGCCGCGGGTGTCTCGCTTGAGCGCTTTTTCGAAGTGGGTGAAACCCTCAACTCGAAAAAAGTCATCGGCCGCTTCTCCACCTTTCTCGAACACGTCAAGCCGTCGGCCACGGGCGAGCGCGTCACGCGTTTCAACGGCCTTTTCCACTGGGCGGTGCCGAAAGGCCGCGAGATCGAAGGCGGCGCGGAGGTCGGCCGGCATTTCTGCATGACGCATTGTTACTGGCGCGAGGGCGGGCCGCAGTTCGGCAACGTCAACATCATGGGCGTCGTCCACGGCACCGAGAAGGACCGCGTGCTCGAGCACAAGGCCGCCATCGACCGTCATCTTGAATCCGTCGGCATTCCGGTCTCCTACACCAACGTCTTCTGGGGCGGCCGTTCGGAAATCAAGCCTTCGGAAATCTCACCGAAGGTCTATGCCGAGTGGCACGCGAAGCACGCGGATTGATTCTGATACGAACGCAGGCTCGTTCGTGAGAACGAGGAGGGTGGACGCCGAAAACGAGAAGATCGCATTCTCACGAATGCGCCTACGGTTGGGTTCCGGCCCTGCCGGGTTGGGAAATCGGGCATGGCGGATGCAATCCGCCGCCACGAATCTGGTTTCCATGCTGGCGAAGTGCCGGGGATCGTGATGGGATGCCGCGGCGAGCGGAAAGTAGTAACATGCAGTCTTATCTTTTCAGTTGTGAGCACGCGACCTGCGCGGTGCCGGAGGCGTATCGGGAGCTATTCCGGGGGGCGGAGGATGCGGTGCAGTCCGGCGAGGGCTGGGAGCCGGGCGCGCTGAATCTGGCGCAGGCGTTCTCGATGAAATTCCGCACGCCGCTGGTGCATGGCGATGTGACGCGCCTGTTGATCGATCTCGAAAAGGACGGCGACGAGAGATGGAGCCGCTTCACGCTGAAGCTGCCGGAGGCGACGCGTGCGAAGATCGCGGATCGCCATGAGCGGCCGTTCCGCGCGAGTTTGCATCAGCGCATCACGGAGGATTTGAGACGGCATGCGGTGGTGCTGCATGTGCTGGTGCATGCCTCGGAGGAAATCGACGGCCGCATCCGTTTGGAAACTCCGGCAGCATCACCGCTGTCGGAGGCCGTGGCCTCGGCATGGCGCAACCAGATGCGCGCGGCGGAACTTGACGTGCTGCATTTCCACAACACGGAGCGCAATGCGACGGAGGCGTTTCTCGCGACGGAGTTCGCAGGCCAGCCCTACGAACAACTGCGGCTGACGGTGGCACAATCGTTTTTCCTGGAAGGCCGTCCGTGGCGCTGGGAGACCTTGAAAAAATTCCTGGTGGAATCCCTAACAGCCGCTGTGGATGAGGCGCGCGCGCTCAACGTCCGAGGATACCCTTCGACTGGTCCAGCGTGAGCGAGCGTTGTTCGCGCCAGTCGATGATTTCGGGTTGCGGGAAAACGCGGCGGCGGATGTCGGTTTCCGCGTCGGAGGGCCTGTCGAGATTTCCGGTACCGGCCTCGCGGGCGGCAGAGGTGGCGTAGCCGCCGGTCTTGTAGGCGTCCGGGATGTCGGCGCTGCCGCCGGCTTCGCGGGCGGTGCGGTCCTGGAATTTGGAGTCTTGTCGGAAGCGGCTGCCGTCGGTATCGCCGGCATAGGCTTTGCGGCCGTAGTCCTTGTTTCCCCACCAGGATTTTCTGGCGTATTCGCCGGCCTGATAGGACTTCTGGTTGTAGTTGCTCTTCTTGTCGAAATAACGCGAGGCTCCCTGCGATTCATAGGGGCTGCGCTTGTCCACGCGAGGCACCCAGTTGCCGGCTTCGTCCTGAGTGTAACCGTTGTTTTCATCAAGCCGCTGGCTTAGTGGTTTGAAGCCGCTTTCTGTGGAACTGCTGGCGGAGTCCTTGGCGCAGGACGCGACGAGCAACCACGGCAGCAGGCTTATGATGTGGAAACGTGTCATTGGCTGACGAGTTTCTTTTCCAACGCGGGATCGGGCAGCGCGCCGCGTTCGAGCGCTTGTTGATAGTAGGTTTTCGCATCCTCGATGCGGCGGTCCCGCGAACACAACAGCGCGAGGTTGTAATACGGCTCGCTGAGCATCGGGTCGGCATTGATGGCGGCCTTGAAGTGGGACTCGGCCTCGCCCTTGCGGCCGTTTTTATGACAAAGCAAACCCAGCAGGCTTTGGCTCTTGGCATCGGTGGGGGCGAGTTCGACGGCGCGGCGCACGGCTTTCTCCGCGGCTGACATCTCGCCAAGCAGGAAATGGGAGTATGCAAGCATGCGGGAGGCGTATGGATTGGCGGAATCCAACTCGATGGCGCGACGGAACGCATCCACGGCGGCGGCGGGTTCGTTCAAATTCAAATGCACCACACCGAGCCTGCACAGCGATGGCGTGTGGCCGGGATTTTGTTCGAGAATCATCTGATAGATTTCCCGCGCGGGCACCGGACGGCCTGCGACAAAGGATTTCTCCGCGGTGCGCTCGAAGACGGCGATGTCGCGGTTGAGCTCGTCGGTGGCGAGGCCGACGGTGGCGCGGTCTCGCGCGAAGGGCGAGATGAACTCGCCATCCACCTGGCGGTCGTCGATGAGGCGTTGTTCCTCGGGCGAGAGGGCGATTTCCTGCGCGTCGAAGAGTTCGATGGCCCGGGCCAGGCGCTCGTCCTTCGCACCCAGGTCCTTGGCGGCCTCCACCAGCAGGTCGCGCGCCTGGCGGCGGCGCTCCTGGATGCGGAGCTGGCGTTTGATGATGTCGCGCAGCACCGCGACTTCGGCGGGATTGGTGGAAGCCTGGCCGGATGCCAGGTCGCGCTCTTCGTTGCGGAGGCGGTCTTCGAGATCGGCGAGGCGCTGGTCCTGCTCGCGTTTTTCCTGATGGAGGCGGTTGATCTGTGACTTGGCGATGGCGAGGTCGCGCAGGGCGTCGGTGTAGGCGTCCTTGTCGGCGTTGCTCTCACGGAAGAGGCGGTCCACCTTTTCATTGGCCTCGCGGAGGTTTTTGGCGAGCGCCATGTTCTGCTCGATGAGTTCCTGAATGCGGCTGCCTTCGTTGAGCTTGAGCAAATCGGCCATCTGGTCGCGCTCGCGCAGCAATGTGTCGCGCTCGGTGCGGAGTTGCGCGAAGGCATCGCGGCTTTCCTTGAGTTCGCTCATCAGGCCGGCGATGCGCTGGTTGGCCTCGCCGAGTTCGGTGTTTTTCTTTTTGAGTTCCTGTTCGAGCGCGTCGAGTTGGCGGCGTTGTCCGGAGACGACGGAGTTGGAGACCTTGCGCTCGGTCTTGAGATTGCGTTCGAGATCGGCGCGTTGTTGCTGCGCGACCTGGAGATCGGCCTGGAGCGTGGCGATGCGGGCGAGCGCCTCGGTATGGGCGTCGCGGCTTTGGCGCAGGGCGAGCGCCATGGCTTCGCGCTCCTGTTCGAGCGACTCGATGCGGCGGTTGAGAGCGGACATTTCGTTTTCCATCGGCGCCGCCATGAGTCGCGCGCGCAGTCCCTCGACGTTGGTTTCGGCGGCGCGCAGGCGGGCTTGGAGGTCGTCGCGCTGGCGTTTCAGATCGCCGATTTGCGAGGCCTCGCGCAGGGCCTTGTCGCCGCTGCCGTCGAGCAGATCGCGCAGTCGGCGCACTTCGGCTTCGGCATCTTCGAGGCGGCGGTTGGCAAGGGTATCAACTTCAAGAATGCCGGGACTGAGCGGCAGGACTTCCTCCGGGTCCTTGAGTTCGCCTGATTTCTTGATGCCGCCTTCAAGCTCAGCCACGATGCTGCGGTCCTTGCGGATTTTCTCATCGGCGAGCGGGCGCACGCGCTTGGTCGCCTCCATGGTGGTGATGCTGCGGCCGCCGACCATTTCGGGTTTCCACTGCGGGTGATAGCGGCGGATGGCTTCGAACAACTGGTTGGCTTTTTCGAGTTTCTCCAAAGCTCCGGCAAAATCACCGGCAGCTTCCAGTTGCTCGGCGGAGCGCGCTGCGAGGTAGCCTTGGAAATAGACGTCCGACGGGTCGAACTGCGCGGGCGAGGGAGGCGCGGGAGTTTGCGCGTCGAGAACGGGAAATCCCGCCAGCAAGGCAAACGCGCCCAACAATCCGGCAAGGCGGGCGTGCGGGCGGAAGGCGGTCCTCTGCTGCATGGGACCGGCAAACTATCCACCGGCTCGGGGCACGGCAAGCAGGATTGCGGGGGGCGGAGTGGCGGCGGATTGCATCCGCCAAGCCCATACTTTGCAAGGTTTCGGGCATGGCGGTTGCAAACCGCCGCCACGTTCGATCACTCGACGATGAGCCGGATGTCCTCCGAGTTGCCGCGCAGTTCGGGGGCATACATGGCGGAAGCCTCGGCAGGCAGGGCTTTGTAGGAGCCGGGGGCCTCGGCGCGGAGTTGGTAGCGCAGCGTGTGGGTGCCGCGCGGCAGGGCGCGGATGAAGAAGTCCACGGTCTGGTCGCGCGGTTCCATGAAGGCGCGGAAGCCGCCGTCGCCGGAAATGAAGCCGCTCAAGGCGTCGAGTGCCTCGAAGCCCGCAGCCTTGGCGTCCGAGAAGATGAGGTATTCGTAATCGTTTTTGCTTTCGAGTATCAACTCCACCTCGATGCGGTCGCCGGATTTGAGACTTGCGCCGTCGGCGAGCGGTTCGCGGCGGAAACGTTCGACCTGTTGTTTGACGATCAGGCCGGTGGCGTCTGGGACTTCGGTTTGTTTTTCGAGTTCGACGAGTTTGGAGATCCTGCGCTGGACTTTCACTTCGAGTCCGGCGGCGCGGAGCCGGTCTTCGAGGGTGAAGACTTCGAGATAGGCGTTGGCGTAGAGCGTGCCCTTGCCGGTTTTTCTGAGTTCGACGACATGCTTGCCGGTGGTCACGGCATCGCCTGTCAGGGAAACCGTGCCATCGAAGGTGAAGAGATTGTCGCGGTTGATGGCGAGTTTGCGTTTCGACTGTCCGTTGATGAGGACTTCCACTTCCATCTCGGGCGCGTTCTCGCCGCTGGCCTTGAAGTAGGCGGCGATGGCCTCGATGGCATAAGCGGTGTCGCGGGTGGATTCCCAATAGGTCGCGTGCTTGCGGTTGTTGACGAGGTATTTGACGAGGCCGCGCGTGTCGGGGTCCTTGGGGTTCACGGCGGCGAGCAGTTTGAGATACCAGGCGTGCGCCTCGACCTCGCTGCCATACCAGAACCACCAGAAACCGGTGTTTTGCAGGTCAAGGAAGGCGGTTTGGTTTTCGGCGTCGCGCTTGAGAAATTGGGAGATCATGCGCATGACTTCATCGCGGCGGGCTTCGTCGCCCTTGCGGTGGTGTTCGAGTCCTAACAGACACTTGGCATAGACCGGGAGGTCGATGCGGTCGCGGTGGAGGAAGGCGAGCATCGGTTCCGAATCGCGCTTGGCCTCGCCGAGGATCATGCGGACGAAGGCGTCGATGGCGTCGGTTCTGGCTTTTTCGTAACGGTTGTCATCCTTGATCTTTTTGCCTTCCTTGCGCAGCGCCTCGCGTTCGACGTGGAGTTGCAGGGCGGCGACTTGTTTTTTCTCGTAGCTCATCAGCCAGGCGATGCCGGCGTCGAGCATGCGGTCGGGGATGTTCGCGCCGTTGGCCTTGGCGACGATCAATCCATGCACCACCACGGCGGTGGTATGCGGATAGGAGAACTCGCCGTGGCCGGAGAACCAGCCCCAGCCTCCGTCGGAGTTCTGCATGGACATGAGGCGGTCCACACCCGCGGCGACCATTTTTTCGATCTCCGCCTCATCGAAGACCGGGTTGCTCTGCCATTGTCTCCATTGCGCGGCGCGGTCCGCGGCGTTGCCGAGTTCCTGCGGATTGAGGTTGGTGCGCTTGGCTTTGACTTCGGCGAGATTGATGCCGAGATCCTTGAGCATGTTCTGTGCGATGACGGCGGGCACGAAGCGGTTGAGTGTTTGCTCGGTGCAGCCGTGCGGGTAACTGGCGAGGAAGGGAATCGCATCGACAACCGCACCGGCGATGGTGGGCGAGAAACGCACGGTGAGTTTCGATTGGTCCGGGCGGCGTTGCTCGGGGACTTCCATCAGGATGCGCGCGGAGTCTTTTTCCGGATCGACGGCCACGCTCCATGCGTCCTGGCGCGACATGCCGTGGACGAGCACCGGCAGCTTGCGCTCGACGGCATCGCCATCGTCACCGGCATCGGCTTTCATGCGGATGGTGGCCTCGCCCTCCTTGAGCGCCTTGATGCGCCAGTCAATGCGGGCTTCCGAGCGGGCGGCGATTTCAACGGTCTGCGCCACACCGTCGATGGCCTGGATGCCGCCTTCGAGTTCGAGCGAGACTTTGACGGTCTTGGGAGATTCGTGGTCGTTGTGGACGACGGCGCTGAAGACGGACTCGTCGCGTTCGACGAGGAAACGCGGGGCTTGCAGGCGGACGAGGAGTTCCTTCGATGTGATGATCTCCGTGCTGCCCTCGCCGACGGTGGTTCCTTTGCCGAGGTGCCAGACGCGGGCTTTCCAGGTGGTGAGATTGTCGGGGAATTCGAGCGGGATCTCCGCGCGGCCGTTTTCATCAGTCTGGATGGAGCCCGACCATTTCAATAGATCGGCGAAATCCTTGCGGACGAGGATGGGGGCGGTTGCGTTAGGTGCCGATAATCCATCATCGCCGAGCTTGCCCGCTGCTTCCATCTCCATCGGTGCTGCGGAAGCCATCGGCATTGCGGCGCCTCCAGCGACAGGATCCGCCATCATCATGCGGGCGCTGGCGCCTTTAAACTTCGCTCCAAAGCCTCCGCCGCTCCCAAATCCCATGCCATGATCGCCGAAGCGCCCGAGCGATTGCATGCCGGTGGTTTTCGGGCGTTGTAAATTTCCGGGCGAGTACGGAATCGAGCTGCCGTAATGCCCGCCATAGAAATTGTTTTTCCAGTTCCAGAAATTCTCGTGGATGGGGCCGATGTTGGAGCCGCCGGTGATGGCTTCGAGGGATTTGTCATAGATCGTGAGCACTGTGGTGCCGGTGACCGGTTTGCCGTCGGCGTCCTTGAGCGTGACGCGTAGGCTGGATTTATCGCGGGGTTTCACCCTGGGTTTGGCGGGTTCCAAGGTGACCTCGACGAGTTTGCTAACAGGCGGCAGCAGGATCTGCCTCACCGCATTGTGAACCTTCGCGCCGTGCACGCTGACGCCTTCGATGAACATGTTGGGCATGTCCTTGAGAGTGAGCGGAACTTCGACTTCGAGGCTCTTGCCATCGAGTTGGATGCGCCTCGCCTCGCGGCCCGCGCCGCCGGCGATGTGGAGGAACAACCAGACGTTGGCGTTCTCGCGGTCGGAGTTGACACGGAGTTTCACGGAGTCGCCGGGCTTGTATTCCGACTTGTCGGAAACCAGCTCGAGCGGACCGAAGTTCCAGTTTTTCGGATCGTCGCGGCCGGGGCTGTGGATGTTGAGGATGGTCGCGCCCTCGACAGCTTCGCCTTCCTTGAACGAGAGGCTGGCGGCTAGGCGGTATTGGCCGGTGGCGGGTGCTGCGAACTTGTGTTGCACCCGACCCTCGGCATCGGTTGTGATCGGCCATGATTGGGTTTCATTTTCAACCACGCGGCCTTCGGCATTCATCGAGAGTTGATAGATCTTTAGCGTGCCTTTGGCTCCGACGACCGGTTTGCCCGCGAGCGTGGAAGCGGCGATGGTGGCCTCGATTTCATCGCCGGCCCTGGCGTGGCCGCGGTTGGTCCAGACGACGACTTCAAACGGCCTGCGCGCGGCGATGACGGAACCGGTGCCGCGTTCCTCGCGGCGCGAAGCATCCACGACGCGGGCTTCGATGGTGTAGCGGGCGTCCATGTCGCCGTGGATTTCCTTGGCGGATGATGTGTCGATGTCCACCTTGGCGGTGCCGTCCTCGCCGATGGGCACGGTTTTTTTCATGATGAGTTCATCGGGTGTCCAGCGGTTGCCCTGCCACCATGGTGGTGGAGGCGGGAGGCAGCCCCAGCGGCCCCATGACGGGTGCCAGGAGGCCTCGGTGCCGCACCACCACGCGCCGCGTCCGAAGAGCCAGTCCCAACGCCACGCCGGGAACCATGGCTCGGTGACGCTGCCGCGCTTGACGATGATTTCGACGTCGGCCCTTCTAACAGGAGCGCCGTGGAAGTAGTTGGCTTTGACGGTGGCGGTGAATGTGTCGCCGAGTTTCACCGGCTCGGTGGGAGCATCGACCTTCACTTCGAATTCCGGCTTGCGGTATTCCTCGACTTGGAATGAAACGCCGGCGGAGATTTGATTATCTATCAGAAACTGCGCGTTCCATCCGCCGAGCGGCGCGTCCTTGGGGATGATGAATTCGGCCTCGACGGAGCCGAGTGCGTCGGTCTTGAGGTTTTCGATTTTCAAAGCTTCCTCGCCGCGGCCGTTGATGACGATCAGGCGGCCGGTTTTATCGGCCCAGCGGGACTCATCGGGCTCGAAGTAGCCGACGTTGCGGAGCTGGAACTTCACATGAGCGGTGTCGCCGGGTTTGTAGAGCGGGCGGTCGGTGATGCCGTAGGTGAGATCGCGGTTGCCGTTTTCCCACGAGGGCTCCTGAATATGATAAGGCTGGAAGCCGAAAAATGCGGGCGTGCGGCCTTCTTTGCGGGCGATGGCCAGCCATTGATAGTTGTCATCCCAATCACCGGGCTTGAGCAGTGTTCTGCCATCGGCATCGGTCTTGCGCTCGAACTCGCGCCACTTCACATCCGTGCGGCGTTCGAGTGGAAGTTTCCGGTCGTGGAAAATCATCCGGTAGCCGAAGTAATCGATGCCCGCCTCGCTTACGGGGGCGCCGCCATCGGCATCGGCGACCCACCATTGGAGTTTGCCGCCGACGGAGCGTTGGACGAGCACGGAGTCGATGATCCAGACAAGCGTATGGAACTCGTTGCCGTTTTCGATCTTGCCGGTGATCCACCATGCGCCGGCCTGCTTGATCGGGACCTCGAGCTGCGCGCGGGTGTCGCGGTGTTTGTCGCGGGGCGTGAGCTGGGTTTGCCAGGTGGCGGCGGGTTTGCCGATGTATTTGGATTTCTTTTCCTGGATGAGTTGGCTGGCGATTTGCGAGGGATTGGTGCGCTGCCAATCGAGTTCCTTGGGATTGCTCTTGATATAGGCGATGGTGTCCGCGAGCACGGCATCCATGTCCACCGGCGCGGCCGTTAGAGAGATGCCGGTGGCGTTGCGGAAGACAAGCGGGACTTTGGGTTGGGTGCCTGCGGGCACAGTCTCGGCGGATTCGAAGCGGCCCCAGTTGCCGGTGATCTGGGCGAGAAGTTTCTTGCGGTGGTCGTTGTTGCCCGGGCCGTGTTTGGCAATGGTTTGTTCGAGCACCTCGCGGGCCTTGTGGTATTGGCGGCGGTTGAGGAAAACCTGGGTGAGCGCGTCGCCGGCCTGTTCTTTTTGATCGAGGATCGAGCGATAGAGCGCGATGTAGTGGTGGGCGGGCGGCAGTTTGAAACGGCGGACGCCGTCGGAAGTTTTGGCGAGGCATTCATCCTCGGCGAGCGTGTCCATTTCAAGGATGCCCTTGGCGGAGTCCGGGTCCTGTTGACGCCACCAACCGAAGGAGGAAAGGGTTTCGACGCCGAACTGGGACTTGGAGAAATCAGCGAGGATCATCGTGATATTCGCAGCACGGGCGGGTGTGAGGCGGGCTTGTTCGGCAAGGGAGAACCGCCAGCGCTCACCGTCGTTTTTGGCGGCTTCCCATGAGGCGGGAACTTCAAAGAGCACGGGACCGTCTTTCGCCCATGGCGCGCCCTCGGTTCCGCCTTGCGGGCCGGGTTCGCCCCATTCAGGCAGGGTGTCGAGCGGCGCGAGGGTTTGGAGTTTCCATGCCTCTCCATCGCGCAGGACCGGGGTCATGTTCTCCCAGATGCCGGATTTCTTTGCATCGTCTTGAGAAACGGAAAGCGCTTGCCGAAACAGTTGAAGCGCGCGGATGCGATCGCGGTAGCTGGTGTTCACGGAAGCCCCGGCGGTCGCTTCCGGCACGGCATCCGGACCGCCCCTGCGCCCGCCCCACCAGCGGCCGGGTGTTCGTTCGAATTCTCCCGCGATCAAACGCCCGGAATGGGGGGCCTGATGAAAATAAGCCATCGCCGCATGCGTGAGCAGAGCCGGGTTTTCCGGGTGGGTGGCAATGACTTGTTCGACGAGCGGGTCGAATTCCTTCCACTCGTTCAATTCGCGCAGTGCGCGGACGGCTTGATCGAGATCCTTGCCGGACTCCGGATCGGAAACAGGCAGCAGTTTTTCGCGATAGTGATCGAGCGCCTCACGCCAAAGCCCGCGCTCAACCAGTTTGTCGCGCTCCTTGCGGAGGTTTGTGGCGTCCTGCGCCATGAGATTGAGGGGGAGGAAAACGGCGAAACAAACGCAAGCCAAGGTTTTCATGTCACTGAAGATGACACACGAGGCGGCGCATCCTTAGAAGAAAAATCAGCTCGGAGTGGACGCCATATTTCATGCTAAGCCGGACTCTTCCCGCGCGGACCAGATTTTTCTCGTCCTCGCGCCCCGTCCTCGCCCACCTTCCCGCCGCCATGCTCAAGGCCGGAATCGTAGGACTGCCAAACGTCGGGAAATCGACCCTCTTCAACGCCGTCACCCGCACGCGGAAAGCGGAGGCGGCGAACTATCCCTTCTGCACCATCGACCCGAACGTCGGCATCGTGACCGTACCCGACTCCCGGCTCGCCGTGCTCTCGAAAATCTCCGGCTCGCAGAAACTCGTGCCCACCGCCATCGAGTTCGTGGACATCGCGGGACTCGTCAAAGGCGCGTCCGAAGGCGCGGGCCTCGGCAACCAGTTCCTCGCCAACATCCGCGAAACCGACGCCATCGTCCAGGTCGTGCGTTGTTTTGAAAACGACGACATCATTCACGAGTTGGGCACCGTCGATCCGATACGCGACATCGAGATCATCAACTCCGAGCTGATTCTCGCCGACATGGCATCATTGGAAAAACGCCGCAACACACGCGAGAAAAAAGCCAAGGGCGGCGACAAGGAGGCGAAGAAGGAAGTCGAACTCATCGACATCATCCTGCCGCATCTCGATCAGGGGAAACCGGCTCTAACCATTCCGTTCAGCGACGAGGACGCGGTGATCGTGAAGGATTTCTTCCTGCTTTCCTCCAAGCGCACCATCTATGCCTGCAACGTCGCCGAAGACGAACTAGCCGCCGCCACCGAAAACCCGGACTCGCATCCGCAAGTGGCGCGCGTCCGCAAGTTCGCCGCCGAACACAGCGGCTCGGAAGCCGTCGTCATCTCCGCCCGCATCGAGGAGGAACTCAGCGAGCTTTCCCCGGAGGAATCCGCCGAGTTTCTCAAGGACATGGGCGTGAGCGATTCCGGCGTCTCATCCCTCATCCGCGCGGTCTATCACCTGTTAGGCCTGCGCACCTACCTCACCACCGGCGTGCAGGAAACCCGGGCCTGGACCATTCACGAAGGCGACAAGGCCCCCGCCGCCGCCGGCGTGATCCACACCGATTTCGAGCGCGGCTTCATCGCCGCCGAGGTCGTGCATTACGACGACCTCGTTTCACTCGGTTCCAAAAACGCCGCCAAGGAAGCCGGCAAGCTCCGCATCGAAGGCAAGGAATACGTCGTCAAGGACGGCGATGTGATCGAGTTCCGCTTCAACGTGAGCAAGTGAGGGAGCCCTTGTCCGCGAACGCGGGAAGACCACCCCGACGGATGAATGCCTGCATTTGCAGGCTGGTGGTCCCGACAGGAATCGAACCTGTACCTACGGCTTCGGAGGCCATCGTCCTATCCATTGGACCACGGGACCCGGCTTGACGCGCGGAGACGGCTATCGCTACCCGCCCCGAGGGTCATTGGCAAGGACAAGGATGGGGGAAGCCCCGTCAACGTGCAATCATGGCCCCCAGCATCGCCAGATAGACCGTCTTGCGCGGGACTTTGATGCGGCTTCGCATGGCCTCCGGGCCGGCGGCCTGCAGCAGGTCGAGCGTTTCGCGTGCGATCATCGCCGGCAGCACGGAGGCGGCGCGCAAACGGCGCGGGATGAGGCAGGCGGAGTAGCTGAAACCTTCATCAATCCAGCAGCGGGCGCGTTCGATCCAGCCCGCCCGCGCGGCTTGAAGTTTCTCGGCGTCGCCTGGATCGGCCAGCGGCAGATAACAGCGGCCGGCTGTTAGATCGGCCGGCATGTCGCGCAGGATGTTGACGAGTTGCAGGCCCTTGCCATAGGCGATGCCGCGCGCGATGAGGGTGTCTTGCGGAGTTTTGGAAAAGCCATCGCCCATGGTGAGGAATCCGAGCCGCGTCCAGAACGCGCCGACACATCCGGCGACGCGCCACGCGTAGTCTTCAAGCTCCTCATCGCTTGTTAGAGCGACGGGCCGCGCCGCACCAGCGGTGCCGAAGCGTTCGAGGTCGAGGCGTTGTCCGCCGATGATGACGGATGCGACTTCGCGCACGAGTTTCGTTTCCGCATCCGGCAGCCTTGCGAGCCAATCAAAAAGCGCAACGGATGCTTTCAACAAGTCGCGCTCGCGGGGATCGGCGAGGGCATCCACGACTGATGCGGGCCACTCGGGCGCGGGTTCCGCACCATCCAGCGCGCGCGAATATTTCTCCAGCGAGGACAAGCGCAGGGCGACCGGCACGTTTTCCGCATCGGCAAGCGTGTCACTGGTCCGCGCAAGCAGATAGGCGAGGCTCGCCGCGCCGCGCATCGGTGCGGGCAGCAGGCGCAGCGAGAGATAAAACGAACGCGACACGCCTTTGAGCAACTGTTGGCGCGCGCTTTCATTCATGGCGGCGAGGCAAGCATTTCCCTCAATCTCCGGCAAGACCCGCGGGCGGTGAAATCCGATCCCGCGCTTGCCCCGGATGCGGTACCGCTCCACATTCGCATCGCATGGATGATGACGAACATGCCTTTCAGGATCGCGAGGCTGTGAAGCTCGAGCGGCTTGAACTCGCGCTCAAAGCTTCAAACGAAGGCATCTGGGACTGGTGGACGGATCGCCGGGACATTTATTACTCGCGTCGGATTCTGGAGTTTCTCGAATGCGGGAGAAAGTCCGCGCCTCATCTTTTCATCCCGCCCTTCGACATGATTCATCCCGAGGAACGTGAGAAATTCCAGATTGCGGTCAACCGGGCAATGCAGGACGGCGGGCCGGAAACGCTTGCGGTGGATGCCCGTGTCCGGACCGGCAGCGGCGACTGGCGATGGCTGCGCATCCGCGGCACGGTGGTGCGCGACCGCGCCGGAAAAGTTTTCCGGATCGCCGGTTCGATGATGAACATCAGCCGTCGCAAGGAGGTGGAGTCGCAGGTCGAGGACGAACGTTTCCTTCTGCGCCAACTCATCGACCGCATCCCGGTGCAGATTTATTTCAAGGATCTCAACTCGCGCATCGTGATGGCGAACAAAGGCATGGCCGAGTGGATGGGATTGAAGGAGGGCGCCGAACTCACCGGCAAGCACGACAAGGATTTTTTCGACGAGGACCACTGGAAACCCGCCGAGCAGGACGAGCGCCGCATCATGGAAACCGGCGAGCCGGTGACCGGCCAGCTCGAACATGAAGTGTGGACTCATCGCGATGAAACCTGGGTCATGACCTCCAAGTTTCCGTGGCGCGACCGCTTGGGCCATCTCAAGGGCACCTTCGGCATTTCCAACGATGTGACACGCATCATCAAGGCCCAGCGCCACGCCACGGATCTTGCCGAACAGCTCAAGGCCAAGAACGAGGATTACGAGGAGGAATTGCACCTCGCGCGCGAGATCCAGCAGGCCTTGGTGATGATGGATTTCCCCGCGGTGGCGAATGACGCGGGGCAAGTCCGTTTCGGCTCCCGCTACATCCCGATCTCGGGCCTGGCGGGAGATTTCTATGAAGTGATTCCGCTGCGCGAAGACCTCGCCGGAGTGTTGATCTGCGATGTCATGGGACACGGCGTGCGCTCCGCTCTCGTGGTGGCCATGTTGCGCGGGCTGATGGAAAAACAACGGCCGCAGGCCGCGGACCCGGGAGCCTTTCTCCACGGACTCAACGAGGGGCTTGCCTCCATTCTCGATCGCGCGGGCGCCACAATGTTCGCCACCGCGGTCTATGGCGTGGTCGATCTAACAGCCGGCACCTTCGCATGTTCATGCGCCGGTCATCCCGGCCCGGTGATCGAGGGCCCCGGCGGCGTGCGGCAGATCGCGGTGGAGCGGCACGAACGAGGCCCCGGTCTCGGCCTGTGCCATGGCGCCGCTTATCCTGTGACGACCCTTCCGCTGGCGGAGATCCGCCGGATGATTCTCTTCACCGATGGCGTGCTGGAGGCGGAGAACCAGCAGGGCGAGCCGTTTTTCGAGAAACGTCTAGTTGAAATCATCGCCGCCCGTTCGGAGGACACGCTGGAGCGTCTGTTGGATGATATTTTGGAAAGCGTGCTTTCATTCTCACAGTCCCGGCACTTCGATGATGATGTGTGTTTGCTGGGTTTCGAGGTGGCGCCGCTTTGAGGATCGGCGGCCGGACAAATCCGCTCCCGGTGACTGTCCCATGATTTGGGGACATGACAGAATCCGGATTTTCCCGCATCTTGCGCACGTCGAGGGGAGAGGTCCCCGGTAATCGACAGGGTTCATGACAGAACACAAAACAGGTCGCGAGGGGTCGCGGCCTTTTTTGTTGTCCGGATCAGAGCAAGCCGAGGGCGGCGGCGATGAGGAGGTCGTCGTCGATGAGCCACTTGGCGGTTTCCTCGCCGGGTGATGAGGCTTTGGGCGGCATGGGCGAGGCTGAAACATCGAGTGTGAGGCCTTCGCCGCGAATGCGGCGGATGACGCCGCCGGCATCGTAAACGGCCATGTATGCGGCAAGCACCCTGACGGCGGCGCGGGTGACGGCGGCGTCCTCGTTGCGGCCCAGCATGGCGTCCAACAGGTCGGGAGTGGGATCGGTGGGCGAGGAAAGACGGGTGGCGGCGGCGACGGTGGCGCTGCCGATGCCGCGGATACCGGCGGCGGTGAGTTCCGCGGCGAGGTCGGTGGTGCGTCCTTCGAGGCCGTTGGTTTTGAGAGCCTCGGGCAGGCGGACTTCGAGGGCGGACGCGAGTGCGACCTGACGTTCGTGCAGGCGGGTCCAATCGGGCGAGCGGAGGTCGGAATCACCGTCCGAGCCGGTGCGGCGGCCGGCGACGCCGGTTTGCACGAAGGATGCGACGGCCTCCGCGGCGCGCAGGCTGGAAATCCTTGCACAGACTGGAACCAGTGCGAAGGCGGCGAGGCGGCTGGCTAACAGAACGTTGCCCATGGCCTGCATTTTCGCGCCGAGCAGCGCGTCGCGCTCGCTTTTCACGGTGAAGAATTCCATCGAGCGGCGCAGTGTGACTTCCAACTGCGGAATGTCCCATGGCTTGGTGATGTAGCGGAAGATGCCGCCCTGGTTGACCGAGCCGATGGCGGCGTCGATGTCGGCATAGGCGGTGGAGAGGATCTTGATGATGTCCGGATAGTCGTTGGAAATTTTGGATAGAAACCCGACGCCGGTTTCATTGGGCATGCGCTGGTCGGTGACGATGATGCCGATCTCGTTGGCGTGCTCGCGGAAGACGCTGAGCGCCTGCACTCCGTCCTCGGCTTCGAGGATGCGGAACTTCTCGCCGAAGAGCCGGCGGAAATACTTGCGCGTGTTGGCCTCGTCATCGACGAAGAGAATGGCGTAACGCTGATAGTCGTAGTCTTCGGACTCGTTGATCATGGCGGCGGATTGTTAGGAAAGTCAGGGATGTCGGGAACGCTTGAATGTTAAACAGAGGATGTGGATCGGTCGAGAACGGATTCGGATTCGGATTCCGGATCGGGGTCGGGTTCGGGTTCTTCGGGGGATTTAGGGAAAACGATGCGGAAGACCGTGAATTTGCCGGGCCGGCTGTCCACTTCGATGATGGCCTGGTGGGACTCGAGGATCTGGTGGGTGATGGACAAGCCGAGGCCCATGCCCTTGCCGACGTCCTTGGAGGTGAAGAAGGGGTCGAAGATTTTGGGCAGGTTTTCCGGCGGAATGCCGATGCCATTGTCGCGCAAAGTGACCTGCCAGCCCTCGCCGGCGGGCTCCATGATCACGTCGATGCGTCCGGGTTCGCCGCCGCTTTCCGCGAGGCGCTGCTCGATGGCGTCGATGCTGTTTTGGAAGAAGTTGATGAAGACCTGGGCGAGTTGGTTGGCGTTGGCGCGGATCACGGCGTGGTCCGGCATGGTGAGGTTGAAGGCGATGTTCTCACCCACCTGATGGCTGATCATGCGGCGC
>Ga0315904_10005417_pt1 | contig 17727 bp, 11 predicted proteins | sample LakEriMetagenome_6_FD_203529 | JGI IMG/M metagenome (GOLD analysis project Ga0315904, IMG submission 203529) | Freshwater fungal communities from buoy surface, Lake Erie, Ohio, United States - Buoy 12 MA120 | ecosystem: Environmental > Aquatic > Freshwater > Lake | place: USA: Lake Erie, Ohio...
TAGTGATCGGTCAGCCGGTCAAAATCGTCCTCGGATCGTATCTCCTCGACGACCATGGAGAGTTTTTTGGTAATGAGCGTCTCGAAAGCAGCGATGTCGGGGATACCCCCTGGCCCAAGCCCCCCGGCTTGGGTGACCCAGGAATCGACCAGTCGTCGGCAATGAACAACAATACCGACGGCTGGATCGGTCGATGCGATTCCAAGAGAGTTCGCTAACTGATAAACCTCGGGCGAGGCGCCAGGACGAATCATTCGCGATCCATGAATTCCTTAACGCCGTTGTGAAACTTCTTCCAATCGAATTTTTCGCCGATGTCCTTGGACCGGCCAGTTCGATTCGCAACGATCTGGTGGTACATGTTCAAAAGGGTCAGAGTCTTTCGGAATGAGAGTTGCTCTTTCTCAGCGAACTTTGCAAGCGAGTTCGGGATGGGAATCTGGAAACTTGGATCTTTGCTCTCTTTGCTCGCCTTGCCGGCCATGAGGTAATCCAGGGATACCCTGAAGACTTGGGCGATGTTGTACAAGTTCTCTGCGCTGACGTTTCGCTTGCCGCTCTCGAGTTCCGAGAGGAAGCTCTTGCTGAGTCCAACCTTGCCACAGAGGACCTCCTGGGTCCAGCCTAACTCTTGTCGTTTTTTACGAATCCGCTCTCCAACTGTCATAATTGATCGCCACCTTAGAAGGAATGAAAAAATCACAGGACTCGGTGTGAGCCCACGATTTTAAAGCTTTGTCCCATGCCTTTCAATCGACCAACCTATTTTTTTCCAATATAGCGAACCCCCTTTGGTCGATCGAATTCCGTCGATTTGCCATGAATTACTCGGGCTTGAGCATAACCCCCCTAGTTCCAGGGACTCTAGATTTGCTACCCATCGCTTCGGAAGTGCTGTTTTTCAATGGGCATTTCTAAGGAAAAACCCCAGTTTCGAGGGGAAAAAGCGCTGGATCGATCCAGTCGAGCGCCCGGATGGATGCCTTTGGATCATCAAAAAACCAGGAGTAAACCGCTGTGAATCATCGCAAAACGAACCCACGACCTCGAAGGCTTTGCAAGCCAGGGATCAATGCATTGGTCTGCTTGCTTGCGCTTCAGCTCGCCGGCTTTTGCTACGGGCAAAGCCGCCCTGAAGAAATCGTCGCCCAATCGAGCCAATTGCTGACCGAGACGATGTCCCAGCCACTCTCGAAAGTTCCTCGGGCTATGATCGAAAACGCACACGGTGTGGCGATCATCCCGAATGTGGTTAAAGGGAGCTTTATTGTCGGCGCAAGGCACGGAAAAGGAGTGCTTTTTGTCCGGGAACCGAACGGGACTTGGCACGCTCCAGTTTTTATCTCTCTGACGGGCGGGAATATCGGCTGGCAAGTCGGTGTGCAGTCGTCGGACATCATTTTGGTTTTCAAAACCGATCGTAGTATCCAGGGTGTGCTCAATGGCAAGTTGACCCTTGGAGCCGATGTCGCTGCGGCTGCTGGCCCGGTCGGCCGATCCGGTGGCGTTGGCACCGATGGTCAACTGCAGGCCGAAATCTACACATACTCCAGAAGCAGAGGGCTTTTTGCTGGCGTCTCGATCGACGGATCTGCCTTGCAGGTCGATCGTGTCTCTACCGGTGCCTACTACCAAATAAACTCGGTCAATCAAACTCCGGTCGTTCCGCCCGCTGCACAGCAACTGACCGAGACGGTGGCAAAATACGCAGAGCAAATCATCCAAGGAGCCGTAGCCCCTGCATCGGCCAAAGCCGTTGGGGTCTCCGAATCGGATTTGGTTCGAGGGCAGATCGTCCAGCTCGCGCCAGGACTGTTCGAACTGCTTGATCCGCAATGGAAGGAATACCTCGGCCTGCCAGCTTGGATGTTCCTCGGCGGGGCGGCTCCCAATCCCCAAGAAGTCAAGGCGATTCTCGGGCGCTATGAGGCGGTTGACAAAGATCCTCGGTTCGCAACCCTGGCCGCTCGCCCCGAATTCGATTCGGTCTTGAGCTTGCTCAGGCACTACAACGAGACGTTAGCTCCAACGAGGCAATCGATCCAATTACCTCCACCACCACCGGCTGACCCTCAACCCGTGCTGCCTTAGTGGTTTTCGTCTGCCGACAATCCATGAGCCGTTTGTATTGAACATGCGGCCGCGTCCCCCATTCGAGGGGGTGTTGGTCTTGACCCACCTGTCGGTTTTTTTCTAACCTTGTCCCCCAAGGTATTAGAGCTCCAATCGCCCAGGGGCCGCACTCGGGAATCGGAGACGCTTCGGGGCGTTGGCTCTAAGGCGCTGAAGAAAAGAGGAATCGCATGCGAAGAATAACCACACAAGCCCGCATCCTGCGGTTTGTATTACCCCTGTTTTTTTTCAGCGTGTGTTTGCCTATCGTTCGGGGGCAGAATATACCTTCGATTCTTCGACCTGTGGTTGCTAAGCCACCGGCGGTGGAGGAATCGGTTTTGGTTCGCCGGGAGTTGCCAGCAACGAGCAATCAATGGCTGAGTCTTCGTCAAACGCTCGCCTTGAATTTCAACAAACAACTCTTCGCGCATCCGGCTAAGGCCGACGCGATGTTGCTCCAGGTCGATCAGGAATCGGTCCTCTTGGAGTTTGACACCAACAAGCGAATGCTCAGGATTGAAGGGGCGGCAAGGCCCGTGGAGTCTTTGGCGAAGCTTGCGCTTGCACATACCCATGAGTCCCAAGTGTCGAAAGATCGTGCGTTTCGGATTCAGAAGCTCAATGTTCGCGGACAAGTCGCGATGGCGGCCTTCTCTAGCGGTAGGATCGCAGGGACAAGTGGCTCGGCGATCCAGTCCGGCGTGCGGCTCGCAAGCGGAGCTCAGGAACCGGTCAAGGCCCCTTCGGACGAGCCCCCAGATCGCTTGCCGTTGCCTCAGTTCGAGGGTGTGCAGATCGAGATGTTGCCTGAGCTCGATGCGGTGATTTTGAGAGGTCGCGATCAGCAACTGACGGACCTTTCGGAGATCATCAAAAGGCTCGACCAGGCTAGCCGCGAGAGCAAACCGACGATCGAGGTAGTTCCTCTGCAGCATGTGAATTCCGAGTCGATGTCAAAACTGATCGATGACATACAGGAAAAATTCATCGGGACAAGGCAGGGGCGAGTTACGGTTTCGCCTCTGGTTTCTCCCAACGCTCTGTTGCTCATCGGTTGGGGCGAGTCGCTCGATCTGATGAAGCAATTGATCCAGCAATTGGATCAGCCGACCAAGGATGATAAGTCCTTGGCTGTCCTGCCGCTCAAGCATGCGACGGCGTCGGAAGTGCAGACCCAACTCCAATCCTTCTACAAAGGCAAGGAGGGACTCGCCCCGGTGATCAATTCGTTTGCCGATAGCCGCAGCAATGCGATCATCGTCAATGGATCGCCAAGAGACATCGCGGAGATCAAAAAACTCCTCGAGCAGATGGATGTCCCTCGCAATGGGATGTTGCAAGCAGCCCGGGTGTTTCAGATTCGCTACAACTTGGCCAGCGACATCGCACAAGCCTTGGAAGATGCATTGGCCACTACGACAGCCGACCGCAATAAGACCCTGCAATTGGTCGATCAAAACGGAGAGCCCATCGCCACGGGAGGAGTTCTAGGCGCGACCAAAATCACGGTCAACGAACGCAACAACACGTTGATCGTCGCAAGTACACCCGAGACGCTCCCCTTGATCGAGCAATTCATCGAGCAATTGGATACGCCCGGTGCGGTGGCCAAGATCAAAATCTTCTCGATCAAAAATGGGGATGCTAGCAGCTTGGTCGAGACCCTCAGGGCCTTGATCCCATCGGCGAATTCCACGACCGGGGCCTCGGTAGGCCCACAGCTTTCGAGCAACCCGGACGACAATTCGCTCCTGGGGTTGCGTTTTACCGTCGACACCCGAGGAAATAACATTATCGCGATCGGCTCGGATGGGGATCTAAAGATTGTCGAAGCGCTGATCTTGCGCCTCGACGAGGCGGAAGCATCCAAGCGGAAAAGTACGGTGTATCAACTCAAGAACTCACCGGCGATCGATGTCGCAACGGCGATCAATCAGTTCCTGCAAAGCAAAAGGATCGTGGAGCTGGCAGCTCCGGGAGTGACCAATCCGTTTGACCAATTGGAACGCGAGGTAGTCGTCGTTCCTGAGCCGGTCCAAAACAAACTGATCCTCAGCGCCACTCCGAGGTATTACGATGAGATTTCGCAGTTGATTCAGCGGCTCGACGAGCAACCACCTCAGGTGATGATCCAAGTCATGATCGCAGAGATTTTGCTAGGGAACACCGATGAATTCGGGATCGAAATGGGAATTCAAGACTCGGTGCTCTTCGATCGAAGCCTGCTGGGGAACCTCGTCACGACCACGGCGACGACCACGACCTCGACCCCCGCTGGTGTCGTGACGGCTACGAGCCAAGATATCGTGGCCGCGACGAATGAGCCCGGTTTCAATTTCAACAACCAGCCTTTAGGCAACAGTGGGTCATCCAAAGCCCTGCAAAACGCGGGTACCGTCGGGGGCCAAGGGTTATCGAATTTCGCGGTAGGGCGATCCAACGATGAGCTTGGTTTCGGGGGGTTGGTCCTCTCGGCTAGCAGTCAGAACGTAAGCTTCTTGTTGCGGGCCCTTCAGGAAACCCGCCGCTTGGAAATTCTCTCGCGACCTCAGGTGCTCACGTTGGACAACCAGCAAGCGTTTATTCAGGTCGGGCAAAGAGTTCCGCGAATCGCTAGCACAAGCGTCAATCAGTTCGGTGTCCAAAACCAATTGACACTAGAAAACGTTGGCTTGATTATCGGAGTTACACCCCGAATCAGTCCCGAAGGCAATGTGGTCATGGAGATCGATGCGGAAAAATCAAAGCTCGGTCCCGAAGCCGAAGGTATTCCGATTTTTATCGCTCAGGACGGATCGGTCGTTCGATCCCCCCGTATCGATACCATCACAGCCCAAGCGACTGTCAGTGCCGCCGATGGAGAAACCATAATCCTCGGTGGGCTGATTGCCAGATCCACAAGAACACGGCATCGCCAAGTCCCCTGGCTAGGCGACATTCCCATTCTCAAGTACCTCTTCAGCTACGACTACTTCGACGAAAATCGGACCGAGTTGCTCATCATCATGACTCCCCATATCGTGCGAAATCCCGGGGATATGGAGCGACTCAAGCAAGCCGAATTCGCTCGGATGAGTTGGTGCGAAGCGGATATCTTCGCCATGCATGGGGACGTCTTTCCCCGAACCGGATTGATGCATGATTGGCAAGAGGAGGATGATTCCGTTCCGGTCATCTACCCAGACCTTGATCCCCGAGGCGCATTGCAACCCTCGGCTACGACGCCCCATGGATCTACCCTTGAATCCCTCTTAGAACCGAACCTCGGTTCCAGCGAGTATTCGAACCAACTGCCTGCCCCGACTCAGCTCACCCCGACGGAGAAGCCCCCGACGGAGAAGCCATCGACGGAGAAGCCATCGGCTGGACTTTTGAGATTGCCCCGAACGATCAAACCCTCACGTTAGATATCCCGCCTGCGTGTCTGCCCTGGTCCATCCTCATCGAACCGCATCGACAAACCTCCAAATACACCATGGCCCCCCTTCGCAGTACAAACACACCAAAGCCAAGGAACCCGCGATGAAACGTCGATACTCCTTTCGAAGGAGCCTGGGAATGCTGATGCTCTTGGCCGCGATACCATTGCCCTCGGGATGCCAATTCGCACCTAAAAAGACTCCAGCAGGTTGGAGTTGGACCGAAGAAGAAAAACCAGTTGTCCCTGAACGGATCTTGGCGATTTGGACCGATACGGTCTTGCGGCAGCCCAACCAACCAGGCGTTCGAGGATTCGGTGGACGGGTCTTTTTCTACGATAAAGAGCAAAACGACCCGATCGAGGTCGACGGTAAGCTTGTGGTCTTTGTTTTCGATGCGGACGATCAAGATCCTGAGAATCAAAAACCACTTCGCAAATACGTCATCGATGCTGATGATTTCGCCAAGCACATGAGCAAAACATCGATAGGGCCCGCCTATAGCGTTTGGTTGCCCTGGGGTGATGTGAAAGGTCCGACCAAAAAACTCAGTATCATCGCGCGCTACGAAGGTCGTCATGGAGGCACCACCCTTTCGGATCCAACGATGAAACTACTCCCAGGGGTGGAGGCCAGAACTCCTAAGACGACGACTCCCCAGGGAGGCTCTCCGAGCGACAAACCCTTAGCCCAAAACGCGGCGCGGAACTCAGCTCAGGATGCTCTGCCCCAGGTCTCCGACGCTTCCCAGGTCTCCCAGGGGGTCCAAAGAGCCAGTTACATCCAAGCCCCCAACAGCATCGCGCCCGATCTGATCCAAACGCCCGAGACCAATCGCCGCACCGAAACGATCGAAGTACCCCCATCTTTCCAAAGGCATTTTCAAACTTCCGATGCCACGGGCCGCAATGCTACGAATGCTTTACCATCGAACGCTCTCGAGCCACAAATCACTCGCTCTCAGGTTACCACCGAGGTCATCGATGCTCGGAGCCAGAAACTCGGTACGTTTAAAAAAGCCTTTTCCGAGTCAAGCGGATTGTCTAGTACAAGCGGATTGCCTACTGGCGGTTCGGTCAGTAGCGGGCAGAGTCGTCCGATGAACAAATCGATGACCAGCAGGCTCGAAGTCCTGCGCAGTGGGAAATCGATCAGCAAGAAAACCGCTGACCATGCTTCCGAAGAAGAGTCGGAATCTCCGAGCGCGCTTTCGAACGCGAATCCCTAATCGCTTGTTCGTTCGTCGCATCGGATTTCGTCGTACTCGTACTCAGCGAAGCGGTACTCAGTGCAACGGTACTCGTACTCGAGATCTGTTCGAACTGCAGCGCTGCCGATCGTTGATCGAGGCGGTTCGCGGTAACTTGCGGACCAATAGGTCGGATTGCTACACTGGGTCGATTTGAGTACGAGAAAACGCACGAACAAAGTGGTGCACCAAAGCCGGCGTCGGTGCGTTGTTAACTCTTAGAATCGTGGTCTCCGGCGGTATTGGTGACCACGGTCGAACAACCCTGAGCTTACCGCTCGCACGCCCAAACGAGTTCCAATCGGCAAGCCGATAAGCCCTTGGGCACCTAGAGGTCTCTGGGTGCGGAATTCCGCGACGTCATGGCTTGGAGGATTTCGATCGCACGAACCAATTGGGGGTCCTGAGTGATTTGTCGGTCGTCGGGGTCATCGACTTTGGATAAGGGGTGATTGGCAAGGGCTCCATTTCTCAAGGGATCACTGCGACGGCGCATTCTCTCGATGGCTTGGCGGTTTTGTTCCTGGCTCAGGAGAACCTCGGCTCCTTCACTAGGCAGGACTCCCCAAGGGTCCGAATCGGTATCCTTAGGTTTGCGGTGGATCCTCTGGCCGTTTGGGGGGAAATAGTAAGCGGTCGTGAATCGAATGGCCGCTCGGCCACCTTCGACCGGAATGATGCTCTGGACGCTTCCTTTCCCGTAGGATCGTTGGCCCACAATCACAGCGCGCTGGTGGTCCTTCAAGCATGCGGCGACGACTTCGCTGGCGCTTGCTGAATTGCTGTTGATCAGCACCGCGATTGGAATGCTGCTTGGAACGACCGTTCCTCGTTGCGCGTCGATCGATTCGATGCTGATTTGTCCTCGGCCCTGGGTCGAGACAATCCTCCCCTCGTCGAGAAACAGATCGCAGACCTCGATAGCAGCTTGTAGCAATCCCCCCCCGTTGTCGCGAAGATCGAGGATGACCGCATCGATTTTCCCCTCGAGTGACTTCAAAGCGGATTCGATTTCGCGAGCGGTTCTCTCTCCGAAGAGGTCTGAGTGAATGTAGGCGATTTGCGGAGCGAATTGGAGTTGAAAATCCCACGTTCCATCGGCGCGTCGCCGATCGCCTGTGACGCTCTCGACCTCGACAAATTCCCGTGTGGCCTGGATGTTCAAGCGCTCCCCGGCCCGATCGATCCCTAAAAGAACGTTGGATCCGACTGCCCCAGAAATCTTCTTGGAAACCTCCGAAGTGTCCATCGAACGCACGTCGATGCCATCGACTTGGACGATCAAGTCTCCTGGCATCAGCCCGGCACGGAAGGCAGGGGAATTGAACAACGTGGTTATGACGGTGATCTCGGGCCGGATCGGCGGGCCTTCGACCTGAACCCCCAGACCTGCGAAACGCTGCTCGAAGACCGCGTTGAAACGCCCGAGGGAATCCTCGGAGACAAACGATGAGTGCGGGTCGAGCGACTCGAGCATCCCCTGCATGGCCGCTTGCTTTAGGTCCGCTTGTGAAATCGGATCGACGTAGGAGTCGGTGATGATTTCGATGGCATAGGCCACATCTCGGCCGGGTCGATAGCGGGCTGCATTGAAGTAGCAAGCTAGGCACAAAGCTAAGCCTACAAAGAGTATTTTCAGGCTCTTTCCACTCATTTTTGTCCAATTCGGATCGAATCAGTCCGTGCCACTAGGTCTCCTGCCAGCAGGGCGTTTGTGCTACGATTACCGGGATGAATTCCCATAAGCCCAGCGATCGCGACTCCATTGTATCCGAATATTTCGAGCGATTGCCCTATACGCCCTACCCGGTCCAAGAAGACGCCCTGATCGCTTGGTTTTCATCGGATCAAGGCGTCCTGGTCTGCGCTCCGACAGGTACCGGAAAAACCTTGATCGCCGAGGGGGCCATTTACGAAGCCCTCCGTACGGGGCGCAAATGCTACTACACCACCCCCCTGATCGCACTTACGGACCAGAAGCTCCAGGAGTTGCAGTCGGCAGCCGTCCGTTGGGGGTATCCAGCAAGCTCCATTGGGTTGGTCACTGGCAATCGAAAAGTGAATCCCAACGCGCCGGTCCTGGTGGTCGTCGCTGAGATTTTGCTCAACCGGCTTTTGCAACAAGACCAAACTTGGGTCGAGGGGGTCGACTCGGTGATCATGGATGAGTTCCATAGTTTTAATGATCCCGAAAGAGGCATCGTCTGGGAGCTGAGCATTGGAATGCTTCCCAAGCAGGTGCGACTGATGCTCCTGTCGGCCACCATCGGTAATAGTGTCGAGTTTTGCTCATGGCTCAACCGAGCTCACGGCAGGAACCTGGAATTGGTTCAAGGCACCGAGCGCAAAGTGCCTTTGCAATTCGAATGGGTCGAAGATCTGTACTTGGACGAGCAGCTCGAAAAAATCGCCGAAGGAGATGAGGTTCGACGTAGGACTCCTGGATTGGTTTTCTGTTTCAATCGTGACCAATGCTGGCAAGTCGCCGAGTTGCTCAAAGGTCGGCGGCTGATCGATAAAGAGCGTCAAGGGTTGATCACCAAGCGGCTCGAGGGGATTCCCCTAGGCGAGGGGGCAGGTCCGAAGATCAAGCAAATTTTGATCCGCGGGGTCGGGATCCATCATGCGGGGATCATGCCCAAGTACCGTCGATTGGTCGAGCAACTGTTCCAGGAAAAGCTCTTGAGTGTCTGTGTTTGTACCGAGACCTTATCGGCTGGGATCAACTTACCGGCCCGATGCGTGGTGCTGCCGAGTTTGGTCAAAGGTCCTTATGGCAAAAAGAAACTGATCGATTCAGCCTCGGCCCAACAGATTTTTGGTCGAGCTGGGCGACCCCAATTCGACCGCGAAGGCTTCGTCTATGCGCTTGCACATGAAGACGATGTGAAGTACTACCGATGGAAACTGCAATACGATCAGATCCCAGAGGACACCAAGGATCCTGGTTTGCTCAAGGCCAAGAAGCAACTCAAGAAGAAGATGCCCACGCGCCGTCAAGGTGAGACGTATTGGAACAAAGAGCAGTTTCAAAAATTGGTGATCGCGCCTGCGGCGAATCTATCGAGCCGTGGTCCCTTGCCCTGGAGGCTTCTGGCCACGATGCTACGTGAGAACCCAGAGGTTCAGCCCTTGCGGGATTTGGTCGGCCGACGCTTGCTCGCCCCGCTCGATATTGCCAAGGGCCAAAAAGAGCTCAACCAGATGCTCGTAACCCTATGGACAGCCGGTTTCATCGATGTGACGCCCAAACCCAGCATCGCGAAAAACCCTACGATTTCCAGTGGCAGTAAAGCACCTCCGAAGGAGACCCTCGCCGGGTTGCTCCGCTCTGCTTTGGCTTCCCAGTTGCAGGTCACCGACAGCCAAGACTCCGAAGAAGACGAGGAGCATCCCATCGAGGCAACGACCGACGAAGCCGCTTCGCGAGGATACGATTTGGAGAGTTATCGTCCCGAGCGAATCATCCCCAAACCTCGGCTTGAACTCCTGAGCGAACTTCGTAGCCTCAATCCTATCTATGGTTTGTACCTGATCCAGCAAATGCAATTTGCCGATCCAATCGAGCGGGTGCAAGCTTTGGAAAGTGTTTTGGAGTTGCCCGCAAACATCAGCAAGCTCGCCCCGGTGCCCGGGCCCGACGAACTGCCTTTTGGTCCCTTGGCCCAGCAGCACTTGCATCCTCGTTTGCTCGAACTCGGACTCGCCGGAGTCCAAGAACTCACCGGCCAAGCCTCCGACGACGAGGAAAGCCAGGAGGATACCGAGGCATCGAAGGATCCGTACGGACAGCGCTGGCGACCGCCACCGAAGCCTATGGCACTCGGGGAAAAGCTTCGACGGATGTTCGATTACGATTTCCCAGGAGTGCATGACGTGTATACACGTAGCGTTTGGGTCGTCGGTGAATTGCTCTCCTTTGAATGCGATTTCAATAAGTACATCGTGACCCGAGGGCTACAGAAACATGAGGGCATGCTGTTTCGCCATGTCTTGAGATTTGTACTCTTGGTCAACGAAATTAGCTGCATCGCGCCGCAAGACTCGACGCCGGAGGATTGGGAAGAGCCTTTCGACTCCCTCGCAGAGCGACTGATGGAATGTTGCCGTCGAGTCGATCCTGAAAGCACCGATGCATTGGTCCAGGAGTTGACCGACAGGCAAAGTCGCATCGTACACGGACGCGGCACTTCAAGTCAGTCGGCACCATGAACTTAGATCCCTCGATGCTTTCGATCGGAGCTTGGATGCTTCTGGCGACGGCGGCATTTGGAATCGGGATCACCAAGAGTGGTTTCTCGGGTGTGAGCTTAGTCCACGTCCTGATCTTCGCCTATGTCTTTGGCGCTAAGGCATCGACGGGAATCGTCCTACCGATGCTCATCGCAGGGGACACCATGGCGATGCTGATGTTCGGTCAGCATGCCGATTGGCGGTATGTGCGACGAATGTTTCCCCCCGCATTTCTAGGGGTCGTCGCCGCTTGGCTGTTGATGGACGTCATGAGCGAATCGTTTTATCGTCCCACGATTGGCTGTATCATTCTGGCTCTAGCGGTCATGCAGCTTGCGCGAAAGTTCAAAGAAGAGTGGTTTACCAACATTCCGCACAGCCCATGGTTTGCATGGGTCATGGGCATTTTAGTGGGAATCACGACGATGCTGGCCAATGCCGCTGGACCTGTCTACGGGTTGTTTTTGATTGCGATCGGGCTGCCCAAAAAGGAGTTTGTAGGGACGGCCGCTTGGTTTTTCTTGCTGCTGAACCTGATCAAGATCCCTTTTAGCTGGAACCTCGGGCTTATTCGACTCGAGACCTTACTTTTGAATGTCGTCTTGCTGCCTGGAATCTATATCGGGCTCATCGCAGGAGCGAAGATTGCCAAGCGTATCGGACAGCGGGAATTTGAGGCTGCGATCATCGTCCTTGCGGCTCTGGCCGGGACCCACATGCTCTTGTTCTAGAGCATACTGGTACGATGCACATTCCTTGAAGCTATTCGGCAGACCCATTGATACCTTCTTTGATGCCGCCCAGGATGTACCACAAGTTCGGTTCGATCGAGTAAGACATCAAACGGACCGAGTTGTCGACATAGGACATATGAACGCCGGGTCCATGCATGCTATGAAACTTGGCCGCATGACCGACCGCTGCGCTTCGACGCCAAGACGGCCCAGAAGGATCAGCGATCATGAATCGAAGAAACTGACCGCCTGAGGAAACCCACCAGAACGAGGAATATCTATCGGAAAGTGTCAAGGGATTACGAAAACCTCCAGTCGTCTCTCCAAAAAAGAAGGTGTTGGATGCTCCATCTTTTATTTCGGGTAACGTGGTTTTGCTACGAACGAAAAACACACCTCGAAGGTCGTCGCAGGTGATACCTTGTTTGCCCAGGTCGGCACCATTTGGCATCGGTGGGTCCAGGGCCGTCGAGCCTGTCACCCCTGATCTGCCGGAAGAACCCAAGTAATTCGTTTTCCCTAAGAGGATGTGAGCGTTGTCGGTTGTACTGCCATCTAAAAGCACAACGACTTGTGGAGCGGCGGTGATGGCTGTGGTGAAAGAAATCGTGTAGGGGTTCGACATCGCCGTTGCCGCTTCGGCCACATCCGATGGACACAAAAAGGTGGGTATCTTCGTCTGTGCGGCTTGGAAAATTGCTGGATTGTTTCGCCAAAAGCGATTGTTCAGAGCCTGAGAACTGTTGGCGACCGCACCGACTCCATTGGTATCTGGATTGAGATTCGCGTTGGCTTGGAATACCGTCCAAACTTGATTCAGTTCCAGAAAGGGCAGCAGGTGGGCAAGGTGGCCTACGCCTGTATGTTGATTGGTTTCTACTCCCTCGGGTGTTTGCGGATAGGCTCCTGGAAAGGGCGTTCGCTGGGGGCCTGGGAAGAGAATCCCTGGGGGGAACCGCTTGTTCGCGGTTTCAAAATTCAACGCGGCAAGACCCACTTGCCGAAGATTGTTCGTACAACTCATCCGCCTAGCGGCTTCGCGGGCCGCTTGGACGGCCGGCAAGAGCAATCCTACGAGCACGCCGATGATCGCAATGACCACCAGCAACTCGACTAAAGTGAATCCTCTTGGAACCGTGTTGTTCTTTCTCTGTATTCTGACCAACATGCTATCCTCGCGATGGAACCACGATCAAACGGCTCTCGACTTCCTATGTGTCTTGGCCGAAATCTTGGGTCCAAATCGATCTAAGAAAACCAGCAGGTTCGATCCCTCGGTGCCTACCCCAAAGTTCTTCGCGTTCGAATTTAGAACTTTTACTCTTTGTTAATTTAGATCCATAATGGGTGTTGTGCGGAATTTTTCGTTTTTTTTAGCGGAATTTTTGACGCGTAAATTCTCAAACGAGGGTACTGAATCGTAAACGGGATCGCGACAAATAGATGTGTGTTGGGTTTGTAACGAAAGTAGGGCCTGGAAACGAAAAAACGGGAGCGATTCACTTCGCTCCCGTTTCAATCACTTGCAAACTCGTTCGAAACAGACCAACTCGCCTAGTGCGTACGGCTACTTTTTGACCTCGCCCGCACCGGAAAGTTCTAAGCCTGTGTCGCGTTGTTGGCCCTTGAAATCCAATCGGATCACCTTGCCCGACTCGTCCTTAAAGGCATCGATGAGGATCGCGTTCTTGCCCTCAAAACTCCCCCTGAGGAGTTCCTCGGAAAGTGGATCTTCGATCCTTTGCTCGATCGCCCGTCGCAGGGGTCTGGCGCCGTAATCGAGGTTCGAACCTTGCTTGATGATGAATTCCTTGGCTTCATCGGTCAGCTCGATTTCAAAGCCGCGATCCCGAAGTCGGTCTCGGACCTTGGCCAACTCGTAGTCGATCACCTTCTTGAGGTCCTCGTTGTTCAAGTGCCTGAAGATGATCACATCATCGAGTCGGTTGAGGAATTCGGGTCGGAAAACCCTTTCGATCGAATCCATAACGCGGGACTTCATGCTGTCGTACGAAGCATCATCGGAGGGTTTTTGGAATCCAAAGGCTTGTTCGTTCTTGATCGCCTCAGCACCCGCATTGGTTGTCAGGATCAAGATGGTATTTCGGAAGTCGATATTACGGCCGAAGCTATCGGTCAATCGGCCTTCTTCCATGACTTGGAGAAGCATGTTGAAGACGTCAGGGTGTGCTTTTTCGATTTCATCGAGCAGCACGACTGAGTAAGGACGTCGGCGGATCTTCTCGGTCAATTGACCACCTTCCTCGTAGCCAACGTATCCCGGAGGAGCACCGATCAGGCGGCTGACGTTGTGCTTTTCCATGTACTCGCTCATGTCGATATGGACCAAAGCGTCGGCATCACCGAATAAGCACTCAGCGAGAGCTTTGGCTAGCAACGTCTTTCCGACTCCGGTTGGACCTGCGAAGACAAAGCAACCCGTAGGCCGCTTGGGGTCTTTCAGGCCGCTTCGGCTGCGGCGAACGGCTCGGGCCACGGCCGCCACGGCTTGCTCTTGGCTTACGACTCGCTTGTGCAACTCTCCTTCCATGTTCATCAGACGCAAAGAATCTTCGGTCGAAAGCCGAGTCAACGGGATTCCGGTCATCTTGGAGACCACCTCGGCGATGACTTCTTCGTCGACTACACCATCGGTTTCGCGACTCTTATCACGCCATTCTCGGGTGATTTGTTCCTTCTTGCGACGGAGCTTGTCGGCTTGATCCCGAAGTGCGGCGGCTTTTTCAAAATCCTGATTCGCGACGGCTTCTTCCTTCTCCTTGTTGAGCCTTTCGACATCCTCGTCGATGTCCTTCAAATCCGGCGGCTTGGTCATCGTGCGCAAACGTACGCGTGCGCCGGCCTCGTCGATCACATCGATTGCCTTATCGGGCAGACACCTTGCGGTGATGTAACGCTCGCTCATCTCGACGGCAGCCGCGATCGCATCGTCGGTGATCTGGACGCGGTGATGCTCTTCGTAACGTTCTTTGAGCCCCTTGAGGATCTGGATCGTCTCGTCTTTGGAGGTCGGCTCTACAATGATCTCTTGGAAACGACGGGCCAATGCGTTGTCTTTCTCGATGTACTTGCGGTACTCGTCGAGCGTTGTCGCTCCGATGCATTGGATCTCGCCACGCGCTAGTGCAGGCTTGAGGACATTCGCAGCGTCGATCGCACCTTCGGCTCCACCGGCTCCCACGAGCGTGTGCAATTCGTCGATAAACAAGATCGTATTTCGAGCCCGACGGACCTCGTTCATGACGGCCTTGATACGCTCTTCGAATTGTCCTCGGTACTTGGTCCCCGCGACCATCATCGCAAGATCCAAAACGACGATTCGTTTTTCGGCCAAGATGTCTGGGACTTCGCCGTTGACGACCCTCTGAGCAAAGCCCTCGACAATCGCGGTCTTTCCAACCCCTGCTTCGCCCAAGAGCACCGGGTTGTTCTTAGTCCGGCGGCACAGGACCTGGGTAGCTCGCTCGATCTCTCGCTCGCGTCCAATGACCGGATCGAGCTTGCCCTGCCTTGCCAATTCGGTCAAATCACGGCCAAAGCTATCCAAGGCTGGGGTCTTGCTCTTGCTACCCTTGGAGGACGTTCCTGAGTCGCCACCGGCCGAAGCTCCCTCCTTTCGACCGCCCGACTCGCCATCGCTCGAGTCGATGCCATGGCCCAGGAGGCTCAAGACCTCTTCCCGGACGTCCTCGAGTTTCATTCCCAAGTTCATCAGCACCTGGGCTGCCACTCCATCCTGTTCGCGAAGCAATCCCAGGAGGATGTGCTCGGTCCCAACGTAATTGTGGTTCAAATTCCGAGCCTCTTCCATCGAGTACTCGATGACCTTTTTGGCTCGCGGCGTATGAGGCAGCTTGCCGATGGTGACCATTTCTGGACCACTTTGCACCAATTTCTCAACCTCTAAACGGATCTTTCGCAAATCGATATCGAGGTTCTTGAGCACATTGGCTGCAACGCCACTGCCCTCTTTGACCAGGCCGAGGAGGATATGCTCGGTGCCGATGTATTCGTGGTTGAAACGCTGTGCCTCTTGATTCGCTAGTTGCATCACCTTGCGGGCACGGTCTGTAAATCGCTCGAACATGACTATCCTTCCTTTTGGGTTGGCGGACAACCATCGGTCCACCCTCGATTGTTTTCAGCTCGTCTTGTCGCTCGGGCCATCCGACGACCCCTTTCGGCAGTCGACGGTTCGCTCGAAGTCAACGATCGATCCTATGATGCAAAAGCTGTACCGAAAACTTCAGTCCTCAGGACACCGCTTGCTAGAACGATCGGCAAAATTATAGGGTCTACCTCAGGATAGCAAACGGGAGGTAGCTACTGCTTTTAGAGACTTTCGGTCCGTTTGTTTCGTTTCGCGTCTTTGATTTTCCGATACTCCTGGGCGATTTCGGCAGCCCATAGGCTCCCGCGTTCAAGAGATTCGATGGTTTGAAGCACGACCGAAGCGGCCTCAAGCCTGCCTGTCCGACGGTAGATCGATGCAAGCCACATCGCTGCCTCAACATCCCATTCTCCCTGCGACACATAGACAGTCAGCAATTCCTCAGCTTCAAAATAATTCCCGCGAAGGTACTCCGATTGCGCCTCCTGTAGCACTTTATCGCTACATAACGACGAGCCTGACTTGGTCGTCCAAGCCGCACAGTAGATTTGATACAAAACCGAACCTGCGACCGAAGCGGCTAGCGACCACCAAAGCAATCGCGATTCCCAGCCAGTCAGCAATCCTGGCCAAATGAATGTCCCGATCCACGCGGTTTGAAGCGCAAAGACGAATCCCAAACAAATCAAAAGCGCACGCAGATTCCCTGCCTGCCAGGCAAAGACCAAACCAGGCCATAGAACCATCGCCCATCTGAGAGACTTAGGCATCCTGCCAAACCTGTTCCTTATGATTTTTCAGGCTTTGCCAAATCAGATTCGGTCCACTGCCGAATCGGCAGATCCAAAACCCCAGCCGAAGCCATCGAGCCGAAACTAACAAAAAAACCCCCTCAGTTGCAACAGCATCTGCTTTTTGCTCGAAATTGACATGGACACCAAATGGCGAAATATAGACCATCGGCCTTCAATGGCATGCGATTGGCCTGCCGGACCTTTGTTCTACCCTCAGGCAGTATCATGACGAGCATCCAACGGTTGTTCCCCTGTGTGGCAATCCTTTGCCTATCGAGTATTTGCGTAAGCGGTTGCGCCGGGACCAACTGCGCACAACCTCAATACCCGGCCATGAGCCCCTATCCAACCTATCCGGCTTACCCTCAGCCTTATCCAACCCAAGGGGCACCGGCGGCGCCCGGTACAGTCGCCGCACCGCCGGTGGGCATGATGAATCCAGGGACGAATGCCCCAGGAGTCTACGGGCAACCGCCAGTCTACGGCCAGCCTCCCGTCTACGGCCAGCCGATCCCCGGTTCCTATCCCGGCACGACCTCGGCCGGATACCCACCGGGCTATGCCCAACCGATGATCGGTCGCTGAGCCGCTACTTTTTCTTTTTCCCTAAAGCTTGGCTCAAAAACGGCTCGACCGGCCCGATCGACTTGAGAAAGGCCTCATCGAAGGCGGTTCCACCGGATATCGATTTGACGACCGAATCGTACTGCTTTTTCATCGAACTGCTCTGCATGGTCCTGACCAAAGCAAATCCGACGATCGCCTCGTCTTCATCGTTGAGCTTGCCATCGATCAGTGGCTTGACGTCCTTGATCTCGTCGACGACCTGAGCGACCCTCAGCATCCAGGGTTTGACACGCTCGTCGTTCGGACCGACTGCGGCGGCCAAAGCGGCCCTGCCTGCTCCGTCGGCAAACCACTTGGGCACTCCCTCGTGGGATGCCATCCATACGCTGGTTATCTGCTGGACCAAGGCGGATTCAGTGAGTTTCGCGTTGGATTTGTCGGGAATGATCGCAATGTACATGTCCAGCACATCGCGTTTCCAATG
>Ga0315904_10005418_pt1 | contig 17726 bp, 15 predicted proteins | sample LakEriMetagenome_6_FD_203529 | JGI IMG/M metagenome (GOLD analysis project Ga0315904, IMG submission 203529) | Freshwater fungal communities from buoy surface, Lake Erie, Ohio, United States - Buoy 12 MA120 | ecosystem: Environmental > Aquatic > Freshwater > Lake | place: USA: Lake Erie, Ohio...
AAAATAGACTTTTCATAATTCAATATTTTTGGCTGTTAAGGATGAAGAAATGTACTGTTATTATTCCCTTCACCGCAAAACGGTTTTCTAGTCAGGAAAACATTAAAAAAGCTAAGTAAAGCCGAATTGTTGAAGCTTAATTGAAATATCTGTTAAATATCGCCTCTGCTACCATTTCGTGCCCTTTCTCATTCGGATGGTTGCCTTGTGACATCAAATGCGATATCTCGTGCCCCCTCAGTGCTTCCTGATAAAACAATCCATAGCTGTCAACAATTCCCGTCTGGTATTTGTTCGACGGTCCCATGATCTGCCTGGAGTGGGCGTGAAGGATATTGCTGGTGTCAAGGATATTCAGCGCGAGGTCCGGTGTTGGCGTTAGCAGAATAAGTTTTGTCTTTTTTTCACCGGCGGCTTCTATCATGGAGGTCCAGGCCTTTGCCGCTTCTTCCAGGCCCGGCGTCAGGAATATGGCGATGGCTAAGATGATTTTCATCCGGGTTATTTTTCGTAAAATACGAAAATCATCAACCAGCGGTTGTATTGCTTTGGCAGCACCGGTAGAACGGTATGCGCTACCTCAACTGAATACCTTCTAAGGTATTGGGCAGCCTATGTTAAGGAGAATCCCCACTCCCTTATAACTATTGGTTGTTGGCAAGGAAATGGTTACGCAATCGATTGCATAAACGATTTTGCAAATTCTTAACTTTTCTTGAAAGTTGTCTTGCCTTCGTTCGGCCTCTACAGGTCACATGAGGGTTATGCCCCAAGTAAACTGCTGCTCTAAACTAAAACCAACTGCAAATGAGACTGCTGCTCACGTCTTTCAAAAGGAAGATGGCCGGTATAATGGCGCTTCTTCTTTTCTCTCCACTTTTCTTATTGGCTCAGGAAAACATCACGGGTACGGTGAATGATAACGCTGGAAAAGGCATCCCGGGTGTTACGGTGACCAATAAGTCTTCTACTGCCTCTGCGGTAACCGCGCTAAATGGAAGCTATTCCATCAGGGCAAAAAAAGGTGATGTACTGGTATTCAGTGCAGTATCTTATGCTGAAAAGGAACTTACCGTGGGTACTGGCACCGCTTACAACCTCGTGATGGAAACAACCGCAGGCGCCCTTGGTGAGGTGGTTGTGGTAGGTTATGGTAAGAGTACGCGGAAGGCGTTGACCAGTGCCATCACTACCTTAAAGCCAGAAGACCTTAACCGTGGTGCAATTACAGACGTGGGCAGGTGGCTTCAGGGAAAGGTGCCGGGTCTGAACATTTCCGCAAATGGTGATCCCAACCGCAGGGCAGCCATCGTACTTCGTGGTGCATCTACCATCAACAGTCCCAGTGGACCATTCTATGTGATCGACGGGGTTCCAGGAGGTGACATATCGTTGATCGCCCCTGATGATATAGCATCCGTGGACGTACTGAAAGATGCGGCCGCGACTGCGATCTATGGTAACCGGGCGTCTTCAGGTGTGATCATGATCACAACAAAAAAAGGGCGTAAAGGCCAGTCACAGGTCAATTATAGCGGATTTGCCGGTTTTGAACAAGTCAGCAGCCGCCTGAATGTCATGGATGCCGATCAGCATCGTGCCTATTTAAGGTCGCAGAATCGTGCATACAGCCCTGCAGACGATAATGGCGCAAATACTGACTGGCAGGAAGCCGTGATGCGCGACCAGGCATTTACCCATAACCATAATATCTCTTTCAGTGGTGGTGGCGAACACAACTTGTATGCCGCCAGCGTGAACTATGTGAATAAAGAAGGTATCATGAAGAGAAGTGCGCAGGAGCGTTTGATCCTGAGGTGAGCCTCGAGCAACTGGCATTGAACCACAAACTGAAATTCAGTTTGAATGTGACCAACTCCAGGACAAAAGCAGACCTGGTTCCTTTCCAGAATAGCGTATTTGATCAGGTGTCTATGCGCTTGCCAGTGTCCACTATTTATAATGCAGATGGCACATGGACGGAAAACTTCAATACACCGGGCTACTTTAATCCGGTAGGTATGATTGACAATGCCCTGGACGACAACACGGCTAACAATTTGATCGCCAGTTTTAATACAGAAGTGAAGCTGCCTTTCAATCTGACCTATAATTTATTGCTCTCCCATCAGAACCTGACTACAACCAGCCAGCAGTTCTATAGCAGCTATTACAACCGTTACAGTTCCAGCCAGTTCTTTACTGATCCTGATCCGGGCCTTGGTGTGGGTGCGTCCCTTGTTGGTAACCTTTTCGGTTTGAATGGTGCGGCATACCGCAATTCCTACCAGTCGAAGCAGAACAACCTGGAAACATTCCTGGGATGGGACCGGAAATTCGGGGATCATGCATTCAATGTGGTAGCTGGTTTCTCATGGCTGAGTATTGTTAACGGTGACGGGATAGAGTCTTCCAGTACCAATTTTCCAACGGACTTCATTGCCTATAACAACCTATCACTCGGAAACCCTTATGCGGTTTCTAATTTCAGGATCAACCTGGCGGGTGGCGCAACCGAAAGAAGGCTGATCTCTGATTTCGCGCGTTTGAACTATAACTACAAGGATAAATATCTGCTGCAGGCTTCTATACGTAGAGATGGAAGTTCAGTGTTCGGCGCCAACTACCAGTGGGGTTATTTCCCTTCCGTGGGTGCAGCCTGGCGGATCAGTAACGAGGGCTTTATGAAAGATCAGACTTTCTTTAATGATCTTAAGTTAAGGGCCAGTTATGGCGTCACCGGTAACTCGGATGGTATCAGTCCTTTCAATTCCAAACTGGTTTACGGTATCACCGGTACGTATTTCAACAACGGTGTCCAGGATAATTCATACGGCCCCTTGCAGGGTGCCAACCCTGACCTGAGGTGGGAGCGCACATCGACCCTTAACCTCGGTCTTGACTTCACGATTCTGAAAGGCGTAGTGAGCGGTTCTATCAGCAACAGGGGTATTGAATTCATGCTGAATGTAACTCCGGTGAGAACGCAGAATCTAACATGGACCAGTACGTTTAACCTGGCGCACAATAAGAATGAGATCACCAGTCTGACCAACCCATTCTCGATTGGCGACTCCATTCTATATGTGAATCCAAGGGGCTCGGGCCAAACAGGTGCAACCTTGCAGATCTTAAAAGTAGGTAAGCCTATCGGTCAGTTCTTCTCGTTTGATTATCAGGGCAAGAACGCTGCCGGCCTTTCTCAATTCAGGAAGAAAGACGGTTCTATCAGCACCGTTCCGCTCAACGGAACCGATTATTTCTATGTGGGCGACGCTCAGCCGACCATCCTTGTAGGTTGGAACAATACGGTGAGGTACAAAAATTTTGATTTTAATATTTTCTTCCGTGGCGTGTTTGGAAACCAGATCTTTAATGTGAGCCGTGCAAACCTGTCATATACTCCATCTGCAGCAGTCAACAACCTGTCAACGTTTGTAACTGCAACTGACCTGGTGAGCGATGCCGCCAACAGTTTCTTCTCGAACAGGTACATAGAGAGCGGAGATTACGTGCGGTTGGATAACGCTACAATTGGATATACATTCGATCCCCGGATCAAGGGTATGAAGAGCATCAGGTTTTTTGTAACAGGTGAGAATCTGTTGACCATAACAAATTATACAGGCATTGACCCTGAAGTGAATCAGGGCGGTGTTGCACCTGGTGTGGATAACAATAACTTCTACCCTAAAACTTCTTCGATCCTGTTCGGTTTAAATGTTGGATTCTAAATCATATGATCACTAATTTTATAAACATCCCGATAATGGAAAAATTATATCAGTCATCTCTTGCCCTGGTGCTCACCATGCTGGTGCTGGCATCATGTCATAAGTTAGATGTGCCGGTTGAATCGGCGCTGACACCTGAGGTGTATCCTACCACACAGGCGCAGTTTAACTCGGTCATGGGCCCAATTTATACCAGGCTCCGTTCGGATTATGCCATCGGTTTTTTCCAGGTGCAGAGTCACTCAACAGATGAATCCGTTCAGCCTGCCTATGGCGGTAACTGGTTCGATGGTGGAAGGTTTATGCAACTGCATTACCATACCTGGGATAAGGACAACGCTCTTCTCCAGGGTATGTGGACCTACACCTCTGATCTGGTAGGTATCAGTAACCAGATCCTGTTTATTTTAAGGACGGCGCCAGAAGGTCAGCCTAAAAGGCAGAGTATCGCAGAGATGAAGGCCATGCGTGCATTCGCCTACTTTCTGATGTTGGACATGTTTGGAAACGTACCCATCGATACGGTGTAAAGTACCAGGGAACTTCAAACCAATACTCCGAGGGCGCAGGTATTCGGTTTTATTGAGTCAGAACTCAGGAGTGCGATACCGGATCTTTCTCCTGTGGGCGGCAGCGTCATGTACGGCAAGCCCAATCGCTATACGGCCTATGCGATGCTGGCAAAAATGTATCTGAATTCGCAGGTGTATACCGGTACTCCCCGCTGGAACGAAGCGATCGTAGCCGCGGACAGTGTGATCAACGCTGGAGGTGGAAGCCTTTACGCTTTGCAGCCCCGTGCCACCTACATGAACATGTTCGCACCAAATAATGGTCCTGAAATCCGTGAATTCATTTTCGCCATTCCTTACGATGCGTCTGTGACTAATGGTTTCATGTTCCATGCGCGATACGACGTGAACCGCAACCACGGTATCCGTTTCCTCTATTCCGGTTCTACCCCTGGTACTAATGTGAACCCGATTATGAACCTGACAACGGGAAATGGCCTGGTAAATAACAGGCCCAGCGGCCCCAGGATGACCTTGCCTGAATATTTTGCTTATTTCAATGATCCCAATGATATCAGAAACAACCAGTGGCTGAGCGGAAGACAAACCTGGCCTGACGGCTCACCCATCAGGGTAAGCACAACCAAGAGAGGATTTGACCAGTTCTATACGGGTTCAGACGGCGGTGCTGCAATTATTTATGACCTCGAACTGTCACCAACGTTTAGCCTTAGGCAAAACCCCCTCACGTTCGATTGTGGTAACGACGAGATCGCCTGGAACATGGGTACGCGCAACATCAAGTTTGCGCCTGATGCCACCAACAGGTCGAATCGTAACCAGAACAACGATGTGCCTATCTTCCGTTACTCAGATATACTGCTCATGAAGGCGGAAGCAATACTCCGTGGGGGTACACCCACACTGGGACAAACAGCGCTTTCCCTGGTGAATTCAATAAGGGCAAACCGGACTACTTCAGCGCCATGGACATCAGTAACCCTGGATAATCTCTATGCGGAACGCGCCCGTGAGATGTCATGGGAATCTTGGAGAAGGAATGATATGATCCGTTTCGGAAGGTATGAGGACAGGTGGGGCCTGAAAACCGACGCCAATCCGCTGAAGCGCATTTTCCCCATTCCAAACAATGCGCTGCAGACAAATCCAAAATTGGTGCAGAATCCTGGGTACTAAGACATACAGCCAATGAATAACCTAAGCCCGGAGTTCACTCCGGGCTTTTTTTGTGTTCTTTTTTAAGATATTCACGATATGAATTGTTTTTTACGTGCATCAGGCAGATGGATGATTTGCTGCATGTCACTGGCCATGTCCCTGATCGTCCTGGGACAAAGCAAAACCTGGAATATTGTTGATTACGGCGCGAAGACGACACCGGGAGTGATCAATACAACAGTGATCCAGCAGGCAATCGATGACGCTTCAGCAGCTGGTGGTGGTGTTGTACTGGTACCCAGGGGCGTCTTTACGACCGGCGCCATCATGTTGAAGTCGGGTGTTGAACTCCATCTTGCCGAAGGGTCTGCGCTGGAAGGCAGCAGTTACCGGAAAGATTATGAGCATGTCAGGAAACCAGCCCTCATCATGGCCTCAGGTCAATCCAATATTTCCGTCACGGGAAAAGGAGTGATTGATGGAAAGGGCAGGCAGCTGTTGAAAGATATATTTAAGCGACTTGAAGAGGGAACGCTTACAGACCCCGACTGGAAGACAAAAAGACCCAGGGAAGGTACCCGTACCAACCTCATATATTTTGAAGACTGCAGCAATATCCTGGTCAAGGGGGTTTTGTTAAGGGATGCGACCAGTTGGGTGACGCATTATGAACGGTCAAGGAATATCGTGATCGATTCGATACGGCTTGAAAGCACCGCTTACTGGAACAATGACGGGGTAGATATCGTTGACTGTCGCAACGTACGCATAACCAATTCGGAGATCAACACCGCGGACGATGCCATATGTTTGAAATCCGCCAGGCGGGGTGATTATTGCGACAGCATTTATGTATCAGACTGCACGTTGCGATCCAGTGCCAGCGCATTTAAGATAGGGACAGGATCCATTGGCGGCTTTCGAAATATTACTGTGAGGAATATCACTGTCTACAGTACCTACCGCTCTGCCATTGCACTGGAGGCGGTTGACGGGGGCTTCCTGGAGAATATAGATGTGGATGGGGTAAAGGCGAAAATGACGGGGAATGCGATTTTTATCAAGCTGGGACACCGGAATAAGGACGGCCAGTATAGCGTGGTCAGGAATATTTCCATTCGCAATATGCAGGTAGAGGTGCCTGCGGGAAAGCCGGATATTGGATATGAGATGGAGGGTCCAACGTTGAAGTACCCCCCGGGCCTAAGGCCGGATGGAAGTTTTAAGTCTGTTTCCCCATGGAATAATTCTTATAAGGATACTGCCGCCATACCTTATTTGCACAATGTATTTCCGTCATCCGTCAGCGGATTACCTGGTCATCCGGTAGAGAATGTCAGGCTGGAGAATATTGAGATCAGCTATGCAGGAGGAGCAAACCGGAAGGTGAATTTTTTTCCGCTCGATTCTTTCCAGTTGATCACTGAAGCCGAGAAAGAATACCCGGAGTTTTCCATGTTTGGAGAAATTCCCGTTTGGGGGTTCTATGCCCGTCATGTGCGTGGTCTTTCCATGACTAATGTCCGGATGGTCAATAAGAAAACGGATTACCGGACTGCGATGTTATTGAATGATGTGGAAGCGGCATCGCTCAAAGAACTAACACTTGATGGAGCTACCTCGGCACCGGTTTTATTTCTGCACGACGTGAAACCGCTGGAGATGAAGGACGTGACCATCCCGGGCAAGCTCAAAAACAAGATCCGGAACAACACAACAAATCATTGAATCAGATGATGACCATGGAAAGGATATATCGCAGGGTCCGCAGGATCATATTGCCCGCTTTGCTTACAGTGATATGTTTACATCCGGCGGCGCAGGACCTGGTGAAGTATGTGCAGCCACTGGCGGGCACGGCGCCGGCAACAACGCCGGCCGCCCTGAGGCATAGCGAAGGAACTGAGAAAAATGCGAACACCATCCCATCTGTGGGACTTCCGTTCGGGATGACGCAATGGACACCGCAGACTCAATTGTCGGAAAAGAAATGCTTGCCGCCTTACTATTATAATGACACGCTGTTGAACGGCTTCAGGGGCACGCACTGGCTGAACGGATCCTGCGTGCAGGACTATGGAAGTTTTACGGTGATGCCTGTATCCGGCCGGTTAAGGGTAAAGCCTTCTGCTTACCAGGTTCCTTTCTCACACCGGGATGAGGTCACCACGCCTGCTTATTACAGGCTGTCTGCGGGCCATGTGGTTACCGAAATGACATCCACCCTTCGTTGTGGCATGATCCGGTTTACTATGATGAAGGAGGATAGCTTATATGTTCTTGTGATGCCGAATAGTGACGAGTCACAGGGCTTCGTCAGGGTCAACGCGAAAACCGGCGAGATCTGGGGCTATAATCCCGTACATCGGATCTATCAGGGCTTGGGCAAGCCTGCAGGATTCTCCGGTTGGTTCTATATCAAGCTCAGTCGGCCCGCGGGCAGTTCAGGAAGTTTTGGTGATGACAGGATCTTTTTGACTGATAGCATTGAAAATAAAAAAGATATCGGTGTCTACGCCGGATTCCGCTTAAAGGCGGGTGAGCAGATCTTGTTGCGAATGGGAACTTCATTCACCAGCCTGGAAGGCGCCAGGAAAAACCTTGCAAAAGAGGTAGGCGGAAAAAGTTTTGATACCATACGGTCAGAGGCTGATCAACAATGGGAACGGTCACTGTCTAAAGCTGTAGTGACCACTACCGACGAGAAAGCTAAAAGGGTGTTCTATACAGCGATGTATCATGCCATGCAGCACCCCAGGTTGTTCAATGATGTGGATGGGGCCTATCCTTCGTTTGCCGGCAATGTGGAAACCAGGAATGCCGGATCCAGGAATTACTACGATGATATGTCGCTTTGGGATATCTACAGGGCCCAGCTTCCGTTGTTTCAGTTGTTGTCGCCCCGGATGATCGGAGACTTTGTGCAGTCATTGATCCTGAAAGGACAACAGGGACGTTGGTTACCGATCTTTCCTTGCTGGAACAGCTATACTTCTGCCATGATCGGCGACCATGCTACAGCCTTCATCGCTTCTTCCTATGCCAAAGGCATCAGGAATTACGATATCAAGGAGGCTTATCGTTTAATGAAGAAAAATGCATTTGAGATCGCTGGTGAGGAAGACTACCTGAATGGTATGGGCAGGAGGGCGATGCCATCGTACCTGAAATATAATTATATCCCCATGGAGGACAGTGTTCCCATAGCGTTCCATAAAAAAGAACAGGTAAGCAGAACACTTGAGTATGCATTTGATGATTATGCATTATCTGTTGTTGCCAGGGACCACGGGACAAAAGAAGAATATGCGGAGTTGCTGAAGCGCGCAGGGAACTACGCCAATGTTTTTGACCCAAAGGTGGGTATGATGAGGGGCCGTTATGCGAATGGCAGCTGGTATGAGCCATTCAGTGCTGATACACGGGAACCCTATATTACAGAGGGCACGCCAAGGCAGTACGGCTTTTATGTGCCGCATGATGTGCCAGGGCTGGCAAGGTTGATGGGAGGTCGGGATAAGCTTGAATCTGCCCTTGATGAACTGTTTGCCAAAGGAGAGTACTGGCATGGCAATGAGCCGGGCCACCAGATACCATTCATGTATAATTATACGGCTGGTCCGCATAAGGCACAGAAGGTGGTTCGTGAGATCCTGCTGGAAGAGTACAGCGATGGTCCCGGCGGTTTAAGTGGGAACGATGATGCAGGGCAAATGAGCGCATGGTATGTATTTGCAGCCATGGGCTTTTACCCCATTGATCCCGTATCCGGGAATTATCAATTGACCACACCATTGTTCGATCGGGTAAATATCAGGCTGGAAAATGGCAGGCAACTGGAGATCGTTTGCTACAGGAAGACTGCAGCTGACCAGTTCATAGAAAGGGTTCACTGGAATGGAAAATCTTACAACAGGAACTTTCTGCAACATGAACTGATCTCGCAGGGTGGTAAATTGGAGATATGGCTCAGGGAGCAACCAACGCAGTGGGGGTCGTCAGTGGAGAGCCAGACCAGGTGAGTATGGCTGTTGACCTGCTTCATTATTCTAACGGTCTGTATACTATTGATCAAATAAGGGCTTTACTTCCGTTTGTGCTGCTTCCCAGCCCAATATGGCTGTTTTTCTCAGGCTTCCCCAATGATACTTTCCAAATTCACCGGAGGACTGTATGACCCTGTGACAGGGAATGATATAGGCCACGGGATTGTCCCCGACGGCTGAGCCTACTGCCCTTGATGCTTTGGGATTTTGAAGGTGCCGGGCAAGATTACCATAAGTGATGAATGTTCCCATCGGGATCTTCAATAGTGCCTCCCAAACTTTGATCTGGAAAGGAGTGCCCTTGAGATGAAGTTTGATCCCGGTCAGGTTAGTGCGGTCGTTCCTGAAAATGTTTATGGCATGCTGCTGGATCGGATCGGTCTTTTCTCTGACATGGGCATTGGGGAATGCGGCCTGCAGGGAGCTGAACGCCAACTCTCTGTTGTCTGAGAAAGCCAAATGGCAGATGCCTTTCTGGGTTGACGCCACGATCACTTGCCCAAACAGTGTTTCAGCATAACTGTAATTGATGGTTAGGGACTGGCCTCCGTTCTTATAATCCCCCGGCGTCATCCCTTCAATGTTGATGAAGAGGTCATGCAGCCTGCCTGTTCCTGAAAGTCCTGTTTCTATGGCGGTATCAAACAGGCTGGCCTGGTTCTTCAGCATTTGACGCGCGTGTTGCAGGCTGATGAACTGCAGGAATTTTTTTGGGCTCACGCCAGCCCATTCCGTAAACAGGCGCTGAAAATAGAAAGGGCTCAGGTGGACGTTCCCTGCCACTTCATAGAGCTCGGGCTGTTTCCGGAAATGGGTTTGCAGGTACTGAATGGCTTCTGCAATGCGCTCGTAATTTGTTTGATCGGGTGTCATGATATCCTGGTTCAATGATACAAAATTCCCATAGAATCAATACCCTGACAACCCGATGCTTGCGGACTTACAAAAGCAAGGGAAGAATCGAATGGGGCCTGAACAGATGCCTTATTTGGAGATGGCCTGCCAAACCAGCTTCTTACGAAGTGATTTAGCCCTTAAAACCTTATTTTTAGGCCCCAACGAGATATTATGAAATATTCAACTCTGTTTAGGTTTCTAATGGTGCCCCTGTTCATGTTTCTGGTGATCTTCTCTGCGTTTCGCTCCGGCGGAAAGCCAGTGGCGGACAAACCTGAGGTGATCTGGGCAAAGTACTGCTCCGGTTGCCATGGTGAGCAGATGGAAGCATTTGCCGACCGACAGTGGAAGAATGGTAATTCTGATTCGGCTCTGCTGGCCTCCATAAATAACGGTAACGCAGAAAAAGGCATGCCTCCATTTGCCGCTACATTCAGCGATGCTGAGAAGAAGGAACTGGTAGCTTATATACAAGGTGGCATAAAGAACGCTGGTAAATATATTACCCAGGAAAAGATGACATCGCCGATCGTAAAAACGGCAAACAATACATTTAAACTTGATACCATTTTCGGAGGGATCAAGAATCCCTGGTCCATGGATTTCCTTCCTGATGGAGAGATGCTGGTCACCGACAGGGCGGGAAAACTTTTCCTGGTAAAAGCAAATATGGATAAGCAGGAGATCGCAGGCGTGCCTGAAGTACGTGCAGCAGGTCAAGGCGGTTTATTTGACATAAAAATTGATCCCGCTTACCCAACCAACTCCACGGTTTATTTGTCTTATGCAAAAGCAGTGACGTCTGATTCAGGGTTGGTTAAGACCACGGCCGTAGTCAAAGCCAGGTTGGAAGGGACTATGTTGAAAGACGTTAAAGAGATCTTTGAGGCGAAGCCTTACCAGAAAACAGAGTATCATTATGGTGGCAGGCTTGAGTTCGGGAAAGACGGATACCTATACGTGACCGTTGGAGACCGGGGAAAACATTTCGTTACCTCCCAGAGCCTGGACAATGATGGCGGAAAGGTACATCGTATTAAAACCGATGGCTCTATCCCGGCAGACAATCCTTTTGTAAAGGTGAAAGGCGCCAGTGCTTCCGTATATTCCATTGGCCACCGGAACCCGCAGGGTATGGCCATGCACCCCCTGACTGGTGATATCTGGTCTAATGAGCATGGCCCGAGGGGTGGGGATGAAGTGAATATTGTAAAGCCCGGTAAAAACTATGGCTGGCCCGTGATCACCTGGGGACTCAACTATGATGGTACGGTGTTGTCGAAACTCACGTCAAAGCCAGGGATGGAACAACCCATATTATACTGGGTTCCATCTATTGCGCCATCCGGGATGAGCTTTGTGAAAGGGAAAAAGTACAAGGGTTGGGAGAATGCTTTGTTGGTAGGATCGCTTCGTTTCAAGTATTTGAATGTTTGTTACCTGCAGGGTAATAAGATCGTGAAGGAAGAGACCGTGATGAAAAATGTAGGAAGGGTGAGGGATGTGAGAATGGGTCCCGATGGGTTCGTTTATGTGATCGTGGAAGACCCCGGCTATGTTTTCAGATTGACCCCAATGTTGTAAACACTAATGTTATGGATAGAAAAGAATTCCTCGCGCAACTCGGCCTGACCAGTGCCGCCATTTTTGCAGGTGCCTGCCTGGGTGGATGTTCCAAAGACGATAATGGTGGCGGAGGCTCCGTGCCACCCGCTCCAACCGGTGTCGATTTTACCCTTAACCTCAACGATGCGGCCAATGCCGCGTTGGGTACGGCCGGGGGATTCATTTATAGAAGCAGCATCATCGTTGCGCGTACCCAGGCCAATACGTATATAGCGGTTTCCCAGGCCTGTACGCACCAGGGGACCAGCGTGGTGTTCGAAGGAGCCAATAACAGATTTTTCTGTTCTGCCCACGGTTCTACGTTCTCGACTACCGGTGCAGTAACAACAGGTCCTGCCGGAGCTCCCCTGACGAGGTATAATACCGCACTGTCCGGCACCAATCTCAGAGTATTTTCATAATGTAACATATGCGTATCATAATCCTGATTTGCCTGTTTTTCTTTGTCAGCAATATTGTTATTGGGCAGGACAACGACCTGCTCAAGCAACTGCAGCAGGAAGAAAAAGCAGATACGGCCCTGCTTCCCCCCAAGGTGATCCTTACCCAAAGGATGCTTTGGGGGGAAAAGGGACTGATGCGTAAATGGAATATTTCTCCACTTACTGTTGAGCAGCGGAAGAAGGAAATGCAGACGCGGAGGTTCATGTTGAAGGCACACCAGATCCTTGGATTTGTCACTCTCGGCGGTATGGTTGCGCAGGGGATCGTTGGCAGCCAGTTGTATAATGGCAAGTTCAATTTGATAGATACCCATGAAGCCCTGGCCACCGGCATTAACATCACCTATTCCATGGCCGCTTTGACAAGCCTGTTTGCGCCACCGCCGCTGGTGAACCGTGATAAAGGGCTCACCTCGCTCAAGCTTCACAAATGGCTCGCCCTCGTCCATATGTCAGGTATGATCGCCACCAATATACTCGCAGGGCAGATAGACAATAACCCCGACCTGAAGCCCATTCACCGGGCTGTTGCGTATACCACTTTTGCCAGTTACGCTGCTGCCGTAGTTGTAATTAAATTCTGACCGATGAAACATATCCTGTTTTTGGCCCTGTTGTTCATGCAATTGGGAGCCGCTGGCCAGTCTGTTCAATGGAGGGCTGATAAGACAAAGTCTTATATCAAGTATTATGCAAAGCATGCAGTTCATGCCTGGACAGGAATTTCCAAAGATGTGAGCTGTGTGGTGCAGGTAAGTGGAAAGGGTGAGGTAGAGAAAGTGGCAGCTACCTCAAAGTTGAAATCGTTTGACAGCGAAAATTCCAATCGCGATTCGCACATGCTGGAAATAACAGATGCCCTCACTTATCCCAGTATCAATTTCTATTCTACTTCGATCGTTAAACGGGATGCGGAGTATACGGTCCGCGGGGTGCTGGCCTTCCACGGCGTAGAGAAAAATATTGAGTTCAAGATGAAGGAAGAGACAGCGGGCAAAGAGAGGAGATTTCGTGGGGAGTTCAATTTTTTGCTGGAAGATTTCTCGGTTGAGAGACCTACCTTGTTCCTGGTAAAAACAGACAATGAAGTGAAAGTGGAACTATTTATCGTATTCTGATGCCCATTCAGCATACTTCGGTTACCAAAAGGAATTTGGTATCGTTTTTGTAGGTGGTTAGCATAGTTTGCTACTTCCTCCGTAGTATCCAGGGAGGACAGCCACATATTTGCCAAAGTTTATTTCCCAACATCATTATGCCGCTGGCGGGAATTGTTATGCGCTTTGTGCATGATTTGCAGGATGTTATCTGTAAGGTAAGTCGGTATTTTATCCTGTACGAAATAATTATGGTAAATTCAGCTACTCAATAACACACAACATGAACAAACTTTTTAGGGCACTGATCGCAGGATACGGTGCGAAGAAGCTGGGTGGTGGCTGTTTTAGTACGGTACTCATATTCATCATCCTGTATTATCTTCTTGGACAATGCAATTAGCGTGGATTAGCGTTTGTCGATTTATTGTATTATTTTATCGCTCTTAATTCATGCCAGCGCTTGTAAGAATTTCCCTGTATTCAAAACTGATTGGTAGCCGGATCTTCATTCTCTTGGGCTGCATGTTGTTGTATACTTCCGTTTTTTCTCAAAGAATACCCGTTGTAGTGCATATCATCAGTGATGACCCTGATGCCATCTCTGATGCAACCATCATTGGTGCCATCGATGAACTGAACGATGCATTCGCGCATACTGGAATTTGGGGATTTGGCCCGGGAGCCAATACGGGGATCAGTTTCTGTCTGGCTGGAAAAGATCCTGATGGCGGGAACTCCACCGGCATAACAAGAACGAAGTCGGTTTTATTTGATTTCGATGTTGACATTGAAAACAACAGGATGAAGAACCTGATCTCCTGGGATACCAGGAGGTACATGAATGTCTGGTATGTGAAAGGGTTGAAATCTGAGATATTTCCCCTGTACAACTGTGGAAAATGGTCCAGAATGAATGAAGGCGGCTATGCCACTTTTTCAAGCGGCGGTGACTTTAGGGACGGTATCGTGGTGACCGGATTTGGGCGTCTTCTTGCTCACGAGACCGGACACTATCTGGGATTGAAACATACGTTCTCTCTTTTCAATTGTGCCAATGGAGACTGCAGCGTGGATGGCGACGGTATTTGCGACACGCCGCCGCAAAGCGTATTTGGTGGTTCCTGTATCAGCCCACAGAATTCCTGTTCAACAGATACACTGTCTGGCTTCTCCACAGACCAGCCTGATCAGAACGTGAACTTTATGGGCTACAGTGATTGTTCTAACATGTTCACTGACGGCCAGGGGGTCAAAATGCGCGAAATACTGACAACGGTGAGAAGCAGCTTACTGGCTGCTGATCAATGCGCAAGACCATGTAGTGAGAATATTGTCGCTTCGTTCACTCGTGACAATTGGTTCCCGGTTCCTGGTAATACGGTAGTGTTTACGGCAACCACGAGCGGAGGGGCGAACTATGAATGGTCGGTCAATGGAGTGGTTACCGGCACAAACAGTCCGGTACTTACCCATACATTTACTGATATCGGAAAATTCAAGGTCAACCTCAAAGTCTACAATGGAAGTACCTCTTGCTTCGCTAACTATTCCCATAATGTGATCGTCAGTTGCGGTGTAATGGCCAGATTTTATCCTGATAAAAGGTTGATCGCGTCCAAGGCTCCCATGTTTGTGGATACCATTGTGTTTACCAACCGGTCGGTGAACGCTACCAGTTACCGGTGGCTGATGAGCAATGATACAGGTATGGTTGAAACGGTAGTGAGTACCAATGCTGACTTAAGCTATCCGTTCATCAATAAGGGAAATTATACCGTTCGGCTCATTGCAGGGAACGGCGGCTGCATGGATACTACCGAGACTTTTTCCTTCAGGGTGGAAGACCCCACCTTTGACGGCTCATTGAATCTCCGGGCAGACTGTTTTAATGAGACCAAGCTTCGGGTTGAGGTATCAGTATGTAATAATGGCTATGCTACGCTCCCTAAAGGGGTGCCAATCAGTTTTTATGACGGAGATCCAACAAGGCCCGGTGCTATCAAACTGGACACTACATTTTTGTTGCCCGAAGAGGTCACCGGGAAATGTTGCGGGAAGACCTATGTACTGGTGTTGGATGTTAAGAAGGCAAAATTCAATTCCCTGTACGCTGTTTTCAATGATAATGGCAACTCCCTGCCAGTCAGTTTCCCGGTCACCACGATAACTGAATTGAACTATAACAACAATGTCAGTTTTATTTCAGGATTTAGATATACCGCTTCCATTGTGCCGTCAACGGGAATCTTCGCCCCGGAAGACACCATTAGGGTCAGAGGGAGGGGTTTGCCTTCTCCGACAGTGAAGTTTTCCTGGGCGGCCACGCCAGAGCTAAGCTGCTTAGATTGTCCGGATCCCTTGTTTACAGCTGGCCTCGATACAGTTACCCTGCGCTTAATCACCCTCAGTAGTTATGGATGCCTGGATACCGGTTACGCCAAGATGAACGTGCCCCCGGTGCAGGATCTTACGGTAAATATCAGATCGGTTGATTGTTATAAGAACGACAGCCTGCTCGTCAATTTCGAGATCTGCAATCTCTATCCCAAGGGATTTATTCCGAAGGACATCAGGGTGAGTTTTTATGATGCGGATCCCGCTGCAGGTGGTAAGCTGATGGGAGTGCCTTTTGTAGTGCCGGCGAGTATATCCACTTTGTGCAGAAGCTATTCCTATGTGGTGAAAGGCAAAGGGCCGCTTAAACTGTTTGCTGTGGTAAATGACAGGGGAGTGACGCCCTTTGTGATGCCCAATGATACTGTGATGATAGAGAAAACTTATGCAAACAACACGACGAGTTTTGACCATGCGGTAGAGACGGTGACGATCATGCCGTCGGATACGTCCATCCTGAGGAAAACAACCGTTGCATTGAAGATCACTTCTGCTGTTGCCGATCCCGCGTCAGTGACGTGGAATAACGGTGCCGGATATACGCTCAACTGTACAAAATGCCTTTCCCCGGTGGTGACCGTTAATGCAGACGGACTGGTGACCATGCAAATGCTCAGCAAGTTTGGATGCACCCTCAGGGGCGAAGCCCGAGTGAGGGTACTGCCCCCGGATTTTACGATATGGATCACCGGAACGGAATGCTTCAGCAATACCAAAACCCTCGTGAAGTTCAGGATCTGTATGAACAACGGCTATGATTCTGTATTCAAGGGTATACCCGTGAGTTTCTATGATACTGACCCGTCTGTGGGAAGGCCGGCTCGATTGGATTCCACATTTTTCACTCCTTTGTTGAAGGCGGGTGCCTGCGATAGTTTTTTTGCCATTGTGAACACGCCGAAGACCGACTTCATTTTTGCAGCGGTGAACGATCTCGGCCGGGGTGTTTTCCCTGATCGGTTATTCCCGGAAACAGATCTCACCAATAATACGGACAGGGCCTTCACGGAAAAATTCAGGATTCGGATAACGCCTTCCGATACATCCATTTACCGGAACACCAGCATCCAGCTAAGGGCCGTGGCAACGGGCGGCACCCTGATCAACTACCAATGGTCGCCGGCCAGTCATTTGTCGTGCACCAATTGTCTTGACCCGGTCGCCAGGGTTCCTCACTCCCAGCTTTATATCATATCAGGCCGTAACCAAAACACATGTACCGCTTCTGATACGGCGAATGTCAAAACGGTCAGCGAGGGGTTGGTAAACATTCCCAACGCATTTACCCCGAATAACGATAGCAAGAATGATGTTTTTTATATCCTCGGGAGTACCGAGATCGATCTGGTGAAGGATTTTTCCATATTCGACCGCTATGGGACAAAGGTTTTTCAGGTGAAAAATGTACCTGCGAACAACCCGGTTTATGGCTGGAAAGGGACATCTGCAAATGGTGGTAAGATGAACACGGGGACATATGTCTATATGGTGAATATTTTGTTTAAAGACGGACGGGAGCAGCTGTTCAAGGGTACGGTAACGTTGATCAGGTGATGATTGTCACAGATCCCCTGTTTTTTTTGTGCCACCTTTATGATGTGACTGCCATTTGGTTCCATAGGATATTGCGTTGGTCGTTGGGGCTTCTTTTTCTGGGAGCGGGGATCGTGTTTTATGAAGATGGAGCCTGGCCTGCCATTGCATTCGGCTTGTTGCTTTTGGTCACGGGTTTTTTTCGTCCCCGCCGTTGTATCGATGATGATCAATGCGGTGTTTGATCAGGGCCGTTTTGCTT
>Ga0315904_10005419_pt1 | contig 17724 bp, 13 predicted proteins | sample LakEriMetagenome_6_FD_203529 | JGI IMG/M metagenome (GOLD analysis project Ga0315904, IMG submission 203529) | Freshwater fungal communities from buoy surface, Lake Erie, Ohio, United States - Buoy 12 MA120 | ecosystem: Environmental > Aquatic > Freshwater > Lake | place: USA: Lake Erie, Ohio...
GCTTCCACATCGACGAGCTGCGGTGCATCTTCTGCGGGATGTGCGAGGAGGCCTGTCCCGTCGATGCCATCGAGCTCACGAGCCTCCTCGACCTCACCGGCAAGAGCCGCGAGGAGATGATCTTCGATAAGGAAAAGCTGCTCAGCGTTTACGACATGACGAAGGATGCCGAGCCGATGAAGTCGGCCGCCCTGGGAGGCACGCTGTGATCGTCGCGGCCCTGCCCTGGATCTCTCCCGGCATGCTCTCTCCCGGCCTGCTCTTGGCGGCCGCCGTCACCGCGGCGGCGGCCAGCCTGTGGCTGCTGCTGCCGCGCGGCGCCGAAAACAGGCTCGCCCGCTGGCTCGGCCTGGCGCTGGGGGCGGTGGCCCTCGCCGGTCTCGTGGCCACCGGTCGGCGACTCGGCGGGCTCGGCGAGGACGCCGTGTTCCTCGTCGTGTCGCTCGTGGCCGTGATTTCGGGGGCGGCGACGGTGGTCTCGCGGTCACCGGTCTACGCGGCGATCTGGTTCGCCCTCGCCCTGGCCGGCGTGGCCGGTGTGCTCCTCGTGCTCGGCGCCCAGTTTCTCGGCGTGGCGACGATCGTCGTCTATGCCGGCGCCATCCTGGTGATGTTCCTGTTCGTGCTCATGCTCGCGCAGCCCAGCGGCATGGCCCCGTACGACCGCGTCTCGAACGAGCCCCTCCTCTCCGCCGTAGCCGGGGCGGTGCTGCTCGGCCTGCTGTCGCTGTTCGTGGGCCGGCTGTCCGCCGAAACTCCCGCCTGCTGCCGGGTGCCGTCACGCGGGGCGGCGTTGACAACGACCTCGGGCCAGGCGGCCGCTCCCCTGCCGGCTGCCGACGCGGCCGCGACCACGGCCGATCCGCTGGCTGAGAACCATGTCGCCCGACTGGGCGGGGAGCTCTTCGGTCGGCACCTGCTCGCCGTCGAGGCGGCGGGCGTGCTTTTGCTGGTGGCCCTCATCGGCTCGATCGCCATCGTGTCGCGGCACGGCGATCCGTCCGGCGAACTGACCGCGGCAGGGAGGTCGCGATGAACCCTCTGGCACTCCTGCAGAACGCCCTCCTCGTCGGCGCCGCCCTGTTCGCCCTCGGACTGGTCGGCATCCTCGCCCGCCGCAACCTGATTGTCATGTTCCTGTCGGCGGAACTGATGCTCCAGGGCGTGTCGGTGAGCCTGGTCGGCTGGAGCCGCTTTCACGGCGACTGGGGCGGGCACGTGCTCGTGATCTTCGTGCTCACCGTCGCTGCCTGTGAGGCGGCCGTGGCCCTCGTGCTCGTGCTCCAGGCGTTCGCCCGCACCGGCCGGCTCGACGCCGCCGCCTGGCAAACGCTCCGCGAAGACACCCTGTCCAGGTCCGTCGATCGCGAACTGCCGGCGGTCGACATCGTGCCCCCCGTCTTCCCGCGGCTCACCCCCGCGGGCGTCCTGCCCGCGGCCGACGAGGACGACCTCCTGCAGCGCGAGCACGTCTGAAACTCCTGCACGCCACCCTATGCCGAACCTGACCCCCGCCACCCTCCTGGTTCTCGTGCCGCTGCTACCGCTCGTTGGGGCGGTGCTCACGGTCGCCCTCGGCCGCGTGCTCGGCTCCCGGGCCCACCTGCCGGCCGTGGCCTCCATCGCCGCATCGGCGGCGGTGGCCGTGTCGTTGCTGGTGGGCCTCGGCCGCGAGGTGGGTTCGGGCGGCACCGGCCGGCCGGTGGAGATGGTGAACACGCTCTGGCAGTGGGCCGACGTCGCCGACGCGACGCCGGCCGGCGGCGCCGTGCCGCAGGCGTTCTCGATCCCCATCGCCCTGCGGCTCGATCCGCTCACCGCCACCCTGCTCGCGATCATCACCTGCGTCGGCCTGCTCGTGGCCATCTACTCGATCGGCTACATGCATGACGATCCGGGGTATCCACGGTTTTTCGCGCTGGTCGCGGCGTTCGTATTCTCGATGACGATGCTCGTGGCGGCGAGCAACTTTCTGCTCGTCTACGTGTTCTGGGAGGCGGTCGGCGCCTGCAGTTACCTGCTGATCGGCTTCTGGTTTTCGAAGCCGGAGGCGGCCCGGGCCGCGAAGAAGGCATTTCTCGTCAACCGCATCGGCGACTTCGGCCTGGCGGTGGCCACCTTCCTGCTGTGGATCACCTACGGGACGCTCAACTTCCACGACACGCTCACCGCCGATGGCACGATCGTGCCCGGCATCCTCGGCCAGGTCCGCCTCGCCGACGCCGTCGGCTACGTCGGCGGCGCCGTCGGCACGGCGATCTGCCTCCTCCTGCTGCTCGCCGCCTGTGGCAAAAGCGCGCAGTTGCCGCTGCACGTCTGGCTGCCCGACGCCATGGAAGGCCCCACGCCGGCCAGCGCCCTGATCCACGCCGCCACGATGGTCACGGCCGGCATTTATCTCGTGGCTCGCTGCGCACCGCTGTTCGTGGCCTGCCCGGAGGCCCTGACGGCGGTCTCGATCGTGGGCGCCACCACGGCCCTCGTCGCCGCCCTCATCGGCACGGTGCAGAACGACCTCAAGCGGGTGCTTGCCTACTCCACGATCAGCCAGCTCGGCTACATGTTCGCCAGCCTCGGCACCGGCACGCTGCTCGGCTTCACGGCGGCGATCTTTCACCTCGTCACGCACGCCTTCTTCAAGGCGCTGCTGTTTCTCGGCGCCGGATCGGTGATGCACTCCATGGGCGGCGTGATCGACATGCGGCGGTTCGGCGGCCTGCGCCGCATCATGCCGATCACGGCGGCGACGTTCCTGATCGGCTCGCTGGCCCTGGCCGGCGTGGCGCCGTTCGCCGGGTTCTTCAGCAAGGACGAGATCCTCGCCTCGCTGCACGGCCGCGGCTGGCCCGGCGCCCACGGCGAGCATCACGAAGCGCCGGCCAGCGGCCATGCCGCGCTCACGGTCACTCCGGGCGAGCATCCTGCTGCCGCTTCTCTCCGGTGGGGAGCGGGCCGGGCTGAGGGGGCTCCCGCCTCTGCCATCCGCTTCGTCTCGCGGGCCGCCGCTTCCCCGGCCACAGCCCCGGCCGTCGGCGGCCTCGACTCCCCGCGCACCTGGCAACTGCTCTTCTGGATGTCGCTGGTCACGGCGGGCCTGACGGCCTTCTACACGTTCCGCGCCGTGTTCATGACGTTCACCGGCCCCACCCGGGTGCCGGAGGAGGCGGGCCATCACGCCCATGAGTCGCCGCCGGTGATGACGCTGCCGCTGGTCATCCTCGCCGCCGCATCGGCGGTGAGCGGCTGGTGGCTGTTCCGCACCCAGGCGCTGGCGAGCTTCCTGGCTTCGACCCCGTCCCTCACCTGCCCCACCGTCGCCGACACGGCCGTGCCCCACGCCTTCCACCTCGACGTGGCGGTCCAGGGCACGCTCGCGGCCGCCATCGGCATCGCGCTGGCCGCGCTCGGCCACCTCGGTCGGAGGAGCGACGGGCCTCAGATGGAGCGGTATCTCGGACCGCTGGAGCCCCTGTTCGCCAACCGGTTCTACATCGATCAGCTGTATGCCGCACTCGTCGTCAAGCCACTCGAGGTCGTGGCCCTGATCGCCGCGGCATTCGACCGGCACGTCGTCGACGGCCTGGTGGACGGCATCGGCCGCCTGCCCGGCATCGTCGGCAACGTGGTGCGGCGGCTCCAGTCCGGCCTCCTGCAGCGGTACGCCCTGGCGGGCGTCATGGGCACGCTCCTGATCGTGCTCGCCTTGGCCTGGGGCCTCCGCTGACACCGACACGCACCGCGAGCACCTGCCCATCATGAACGGTTTTTCTCCCGCCTCCCACCTGCTGCTCGTCCTGGCCGCGCCGCTGCTCGGCGCGATCGTGGCCTGGGTGATCGGCTCCCGGGGCGTGGCCGCCGTGCGCCAGAGTGCAGCCGTGACGGCCGGCGTGACGCTCGGGCTCGCCGGCTGGCTGATCATGCGGTATCTCGCCAGCCCCGAGGCGGCGGCCGGCGGCCCGTTCGCCACGATCGACGTGCCCTGGCTGACCGGCGGGATCTTCAACGTCCGGCTGTCGCTGGGGCTCGACGGGCTGTCGCTGTGGATGTTCGGCCTCGCCGCCCTGCTCTCGCTCACGGCCGTCCTCGTCAGCTGGGACGCCATCCGGGAGCGGGCCGTCGGCTTCTACGTGTTGCTGCTGGTGCTCGAGGCGGCGATGCTCGGCGTGTTCGCCGCCCGCGACCTGATCCTGTTCTACGTGTTCTTCGAGTTCACGCTCGTGCCGCTGTTCTTCCTGATCGGCATCTGGGGGCACGAGGAGCGGCGCAAGGCCGCGGCCAAGTTCTTCATCTACACCCTCGCCGGCAGCGTGCTCACCTTCCTCGGTCTGCTGGCGATCGTCCTCTGGAACGCGTCCCACACCGGCCAGGTGACCTTCGACATCGCGGGCCTGACGGCCGGCCTCGCCCGTCATCCGCTGCCGATGGACGCGTCGGGCGGCTGGCTGCAGATGATCGTGTTTCTCGCCCTGCTCGCCGGCTTCGCCGTCAAGGTGCCGATCGTGCCGCTGCACACGTGGCTGCCGCTGGCCCACGTCGAGGCCCCCACCGGCGGCTCGGTGGACCTGGCCGGTGTGCTGCTCAAGATCGGCATCTACGGCTTCCTCCGCTTCTCGATGCCGATGCTGCCCGACGCCACGGCCGCCGCCGCCCCGTGGCTCTTCGGCCTGGGCGTGGCCGGCATCGTCTACGGGGCGCTGGTGGCCCTCGTGCAGACCGATCTCAAGCGGCTGATCGCCTACTCTTCGGTGAGCCACATGGGTTACGTGGTGATGGGGCTGTTCGCGCTCACGCCCCTGGCCCTCGAAGGGGCCAACCTGCAACTGGTCAATCACGGCCTCTCCTCGGCCGGCCTGTTCGCGCTGGTCGGGATGATCTACGAGCGGTTTCACACGCGGAACATCGCCAGCCTCGGCGGCATCGCGAGCAAGGCGCCGTGGCTCACGGTGCTGTTCATGCTCTTCACCTTCTCGAGCATCGGCCTGCCCGGCCTCAACGGCTTCGTGGGTGAGTTCATGATCCTCGCCGGCTCCTTCCAGCGGGCCTGGAGCGGCGTGTCTGCCGCCTGGCAAGCGGCCTACCTCGTGATGGCGCTGCTCGCCGTGGCGGGCGTGGTGCTGGGCGCCTGGTACATGCTGTGGGCGGTGGAGCGGGTGTTCTTCGGCGGCTCCCGCGAGCCGCCCCGCGAGGCCGCGCACGGCCATGGACACGGCCATGGTCAGGGCCACGCCGCCGTGGAGCGGTGCGACCTGAAGTGGCACGAGTTCGCCGCCCTCGCGCCGCTGGCCGTGTTCGTGCTCTGGATCGGCCTGGCCCCGGCGACCTTCCTCGCGCCGGCCGCCGCCGCGATCCGCCAGTCCACGCAGGCCTCCTCCGTCGCCTTCGCCGCGCGGATGCAGGAGTCGGCCGCCCCCGCCCACCAGGTTGTCCGCATGCCATGACGATGCCTCCCACCTCCCTCGACACCTTCGCCCTGCTCGCCCCCGAGATCGCCCTGGTCGCGGCGGCGCTGGTCGCGTTCCTCGGCGCCGCCTTTCTCGGCGTGAGGAGCGGCTGGATCGTGGCCCTGGCGGGCATCGCGTTCGCGCTGGCGCTGGCCGGCGGCCAGCCGGCCGGCGGGGCCGTGGTCGCCAGCGGCGGCGTCCGCGTCGATGGCTTCTCGACGTTCGTCCGCTGGACGGTGCTCGGCCTCGGCGGCCTGCTCGCCCTGGTGCAGGCCGGCGATCTGTTTGCCGCGGCAGTGAGCCGCGGGCCGGGCCTGCGGCGCGGCGGCACCTGCGAGGAGGCGGGCACGTTCCTGCTGCTCCTCGCCGGGCTGTCGCTGGTGGGCGTGGCGGGCGATCTCGTGCTCCTGTTCGTCGGCCTCGAGCTCGTCTCGATCCCGACCTACATCCTCCTGGCGCTGAAGCGGACCGACGCCCGCGGTCAGGAGGCGAGCCTGAAGTACTTCTTCCTCTCGCTGGTGGCCTCGGCCTTCTTCCTCTACTCGGCCGTCTGCCTCTACGGCCTCGGCGGCTCGACCGACCTCGCCGCGATCGGCGCCCGGCTGCGGTCGACCGAACCGAACGTGGCGGGCATGGCGACGGTCCTTCTCCCGGCGGGGCTCGGCATGGCGATCGTGGGCGCCGCCTTCCGTCTCGCGGCCGTGCCGATGCACTTCTACGCGCCCGACGTCTACGAAGGCACGAGCCCGGGCAATGCTGCGGTGCTCTCCACGCTCCCCAAGCTGGCCGGCCTGGTCGTCCTGGCCCGGGTCCTTGGCCTGGCGATCGCCCCCGACGCGGTCGCCGCCCCGGCGGGCCCGGCGGCGCAGTTCCACCTCGACCTGTTCTGGCAGCTCGCCGCGGTGCTCGCCGCCGTGACCATGACCGTGGGCAACGTGATGGCGCTGATGCAGCAGAATCTGCGGCGCCTGCTGGCCTGCTCGTCGATCGCCCATGCCGGCTATCTGCTGGTGGGCGTGGCGGTCGCTGCGGCCGCGGCCGCGACGCAGGCAACGCGGCCGCTCGGTGACGCGGCCGGGATCGAAACCCGCTGGGTTTTCGAACTCGGCGGCATGACCGCGGCCGTCTTCTACCTCGTCACCTACGCCCTGGCCACGATCGGCATCTTCGGTGCCCTGGCCTACCTCGGGCACCGCTGGCCAGAGTGGACCGCCGCCAGCGGCCCGCGGCCACCGCGCGAGGAGATCACCACCGTCGCCGATCTCGACGGCCTTTCCGGCACGAACCCCGTCGCCGCGTTCGCGATCGCCCTGTTCCTGTTGAGCCTCGCCGGCATCCCGCCGTTGCCCGGCTTCTGGGGCAAGCTCACGCTGGCCGCCGCGGCGCTCGAAGTCGATTGGAACGATCCGGTCGCCCTCGGCAGCCGCCGCTGGTGGTTCGTGGGGCTGGCGGTCGTCCTCGTGCTCAACGCCGCGATCGCCGCCGGCTACTACCTGCGGATCATCGCGGCGATGTACTTCCGCACCACCAAGCGCGGCGTGCAGGCTGACGGCGGCCTGGCGGCCGGAATCGCGATGCTCGCCTGCACGGCGCTGGTGTTGATCGCCACGCTCCAGCCGCAGGGGCTGTTCCGCGCCGCCGCCCGGGCCGGTGCCAGCCTCTCCGGCACGCAGCCGCAGGCGGCGGCGACCGCCGCCAGGGCCCCCGAGAGCCTGTCCCGATGAGCAGCGTTCCCGATCACGACTCCGTCATGGCGGTGCTCACCGCCGTGTCCGACCCCGAGTCGGGCCGCCCGCTCACGGAGATGGGGCAGGTCCGCACGGTCTCGGCCACTCCCGCCGCGGTCGCGGTCACGGTCGGTCTCACGACCCATGCGGCGATCCTCTGGAACGCGACCCGTGGCCGCATCGAGGAGCTCCTCCGCAGCCGGTTTCCCGCGGTGCCGGCGGTGACGGTCACCATCGAGCCCCACGACCGCCCGCCGGTGAAGCTCGGCCAGATCGGCCTCGAAGCCAAGAGCGTGATCGCGGTCGGCTCGGGCAAGGGGGGCGTGGGCAAGAGCACGATCGCCGCCAGCCTCGCGATCGGGCTCGCCCGGGCCGGCAGCCGCGTGGGCCTGCTCGATGCCGACGTCTACGGCCCGAGCGTTCCCCACCTGCTCGGCCTCTCCGGCCGGCCCCAGGTGGAAAACGGCAAGATCGTGCCCATGCGGCTCGCCATCGCCGCCGGCTCGATGCCCGTGATGTCGATGGGCTTCCTCGTGCCGGCCGGCGAGGCGGTGGTGTGGCGCGGGCCGATGCTCCACGGCGCGATCACGCAGATGCTGCGGGACACGCTCTGGGGACCGCTCGACTATCTCGTCATCGACATGCCGCCGGGCACGGGCGACATCGCGCTGACGCTTTCGCAGGTCCTGCCGCTGACAGGCGCGGTCGTGGTGTGCACGCCACAGGACGTGGCCCTGCTCGACGCCACGAAGGCGATCGCGATGTTTCGCAAGGTGAACATCCCGGTGCTGGGCATGGTGGAGAACATGGCCTTCTTCGTCTGCCCCGACACGGGCAAACGCTGGGACATCTTCGGCTCCGGCGGCGCCCGGCGGACGGCCCAGGAACTCGACATCCCCTTCCTTGGCGAGGTGCCGATCCAGATCCCGATCCGCGAGCACGGCGACGCCGGCAAGACCGCGGCCAACTACGACGACCCCGCCGCCCGTCCCTATCTCGAGGCCATCTGCACGCGGCTCGTGGGCAATCTCGCCGCCGCGACCGCGGCCCGCCCCCCGCTCCCAAGCCTGCCGGTCCTCTGACGACCACGTGCCTCACCCGGCCCGCGGAGCGGTCCTTTGCTGATGGCCCCTTGCGTCGCGCCGCGCCCGCGTTGACACTCCGGGCATGATGTTCCGCCATCTTTGCATGCTCCTCCTGCTGGCCGGCGTGGGCGGCTGCGCTGCCCAATCGCCTATGGCAGGCGTCACGATCCAGGTTCCGCCTCCCAACGGCGCTGGCGACGATGCCCCGTCGATCCAGGATGCCATCGACCGCTGCCACGCCGCCGGGGGCGGCCGCGTGATGCTGCCAGCGGGCGCCGTCTTCACGTCGGGCCCCTTGCGGCTACGATCGGGCGTCGAGCTGCACCTGGCGAAAACCGCCCTCCTCCGCCTCAATCTCGATCACAGCGTCTGGCCCGCGAAGGGGCGGTCGTATCTCGTCTCCGCCGAGGATGCCGAGAACATCGCCATCACCGGCCCGGGCACCATCGACGGACAGGGTCGGCAGTTGATGGCCGAGCTCGGGGAGCACATCCACAAACCCGGCCCGTGGCGGCCGGGGGTCGTCGGCCTGCTCCGCTGCCGGCAGGTGCGGATGCAGGACCTGGTGATCCGCGACGGACCCCATTGGACAGTCCACTTCATCGGCTGCGACGGCGTGCTCGCCGAGCGGGTCACGATCCGCAACGACCGCCGCATCCCCAACTGCGACGGCATCGACCCCGACCATTGCCGCAACGTCACCATCCGGGACTGCGACATCGAGGCCGGCGACGACTGCATCGTCGTGAAGAACACGCGTCGCTACGCCGACCTGGGGCCCACCGAGAACATCCGCGTGGAGAACTGCGACCTGAAGAGCACGTCCGCCGCCCTGAAGATCGGCACCGAGTCGGTGTCCGACTTCCGCAACATCGTCTTCGACCGCTGCCGCATCCGCGACAGCAGCCGGGGGCTGGTGATCCAGCTTCGCGACGAGGGGAACGTCGAGAACGTCGTGTTCTCGAACATGACGGTGGAGACGCGACTCTTCCATGAAGCGTGGTGGGGGCGGGCCGAGCCGATCCACGTCAGCGCCTTCGTCCGTCAGGCGGGCGGAAAACTCGGGCAGATCCGCAACGTCCGCTTCGAGAACATCGAGGCGCGATCAGAAAACGGCGTCTATCTCTCCGGGTGCGACGGCAGCCGGCCGGAGGAAATCGCCTTCGACCGCGTGCGGATCCGGATCGACAAGTGGACCGACTGGCCGGGCGGCCAGCACGACCGCCGGCCATGCGTGATGGAAGGGCTGGTGCCGCACCCGACGGCGGGCTTCTATTGTGCGCAGGCCGAGAGTGTTTCATTGCGGAACTGCCGGGTGTGCTGGGCAGGCCGGCCGCAGCCGGATGACGGGGCGGCGCTGGATGTGGCCGCCATCGGCCGGCTCACGGTCGAGGGTTTCGGAGGGAACGCCCGCCGATAACCGCTGCGAAAAACCGGCCCGGGAAGCCAAGATAGGGCGGCCTGCTCCGTCGAATGGGGCATGACGACAGGGCAGACAATACCCATGACCAGTCGAGATGCCCATCTTTCCGTGGTCGCCACGGCTTTGAGAACCGCTCTTCTCATCGCCGTGCTTGTCGCGGCCCTGCTCGCCGCGCCGGCCCTGCCCGCAGCGGCCGACGGGCCCGCGCCGCCGGCCGGCCGGATCGCGATCCTCGCGGCGCCGGCCCAGCGGGGCCTCGCCGACCTGCTCACGACCGAGCTGTCGAAGCAGCCGGGGTTCACGCTCGTCGAACGGGAGTCGATCGCCCGCGTCGTGGATGAGCTCGCACTGTCGGCTGCCCGATCCGGCGACGGCGCGGCCGCGGTGAAACTCGGCGGGCTGCTCGCGGCCGACGCGATCCTCTTCGTTGAGCCCGAGCCCGGGGCCGAGCCGCCGCGGGTCCGCCTCGAGTTCGTCGAGACACGGACGGGCATCCGGCTTGGCGACTGGCCGGTGGCCGCGGCCGGGATCGAGGCCGCGGACATGGCAGACGTGGTCGGCGGCCTGCGGCAGGCCGGCGCCAAGCTCGGGGTCCGTCCGGGCGACCGCCACCTGATCGGCTCGGTCGGGATCGAGCCCGAACTGGAGAGCCTCCAGCTCAGGAAGCTCGCCAGGGCGCTCACGGCGCTCGTCGAACGGGATCTCGCCGACATGCCCGCCGTCGTGATGCTGGAACGCAAGCAGCTCCGCAGGCTCGCGGCCGAACGCGACCTGACCGGCCTGGAGCTCGACCTCAAGGGGGCCTCGAAACTCGTCGAGGGCAGCATCCGCCGTGACGGCGATCGCGTGGTGGTCACTGTCAAGATCGTCCCGTTGACGGGGGGCGAAGGCCGCACGGTCACGGCCGCCGGCGACCTGCCCACCATGCGCCGCGAACTGATAGCCGCGCTGGCCGCAGGCCTCGGCGCGGAGCCGCGGAGCCGGCCGGCAGCGGACCCGGCGGAAGAGTCGGCATTGCTCGCCGTTCGTGCGCGGCGGCTGATGTGGCTTCGCGATCACGCCGAGGCCGTCCGGCTCGCGGAGGCGGCCTACGTCCTCGAGGCCAGCCCTCAGACGTTCCAGCTTCCAGCTTATGTGCTCGACCTACAACGGGTTGATGGGCAGCATCGATTTCGGCCTCCAACTGCGGGAGTCGCAGCCCGACTACCGCCCGCCATGGTTCGACCGCGAACGCTACCCGACCGTCGAAGCAGCGCGGTTAGCGCAGGCGGAGATCCAGCTGCGGCTCTCCGTGGCCGCCCGCGACTATTACGAGCGGTGCGTCGGCGATCCCAAGATGGAGGGCTCGTTTCCGGTCGACCCGTACGCGATGCCTTTCAAGCGGCTTCCCCTGTCGAAAAACGACGAGGAGCGTCGGCTCTTGGACGAAAAGTCTCGTCTCCATGAGGAACTGTACCGGCGCATCCTCGAGGTCCGCCGTGCGGCGGGCGGCCACGGGGCGACGCAGCTGCTTCTTCGGAGGCTCCAGCGGTTCGACGGAGTGCTGGAGTCCAAGACGGATGGGGCGGCGCAGGCGGTGGTCGACATCCTGCGGGAGACCGATGCGGAACTCACCCGGGAGGAACGGGAGGGAAGGCTGCCGGGCGGCCGCCAGCAGTCGCTGCATGCCTACTACGCAATTCTCCACGACATCCTGCATGCGCAGTTCGGGTCCAATTCGCCGCTCGACGAGATTCGGCCGTACCTTGATTCGCTGGCCGCCAGCGACGACCCGTCGCTTCGCATGATCGGCTGGGGACGCCTTCTCGAGCTTCCAGGCGACGCGGGCACGGCCGCCGCCCAGCAGCTGATAGACGCGCTGCTCTTCGCGGACGTGAAGCATTACCGCGCCGGGGCGCAGGGGGCCGTGGCGGGCAAGCGATTGGCCGCGGAAGGCCTGCTCACGCCCTATCTCGAAACGATCGTGGCCCGGGCAGAGGCTGCGGGAGACGCGTCGCAGCTGTTGGCGGCGCCGTTGCACCTCGTTTGGGTGATCTCGGCCGATCCGCCGCATGAGGAGGACTTCTTCCGCCGCATCGAAAGGCTCATCGCCGCGAAGGCCCTCCCCGACGACGTGGCGAAACGGGCCGGGGACTTTGACCTCTGGCGCGATGCCGTGCGTCAGCATCGCAAGCCCCCCGAGCCCGCCGTCATTCCCCGGGCGGCCGCCGGGGCGAACCGGCTTGCCGACTACGAGGTCCGCGACCTGCGGATCACGAATCTCGAGCCGGGCTTCAACCATCTGGCGATGGTCCACGTCGATCGCTCGCCGCACGGCGATCCCCAGAGGCCTGTGGTGCTCGTCTGGTCGAAGCACGCCCCCAGGCCGGGCGGCTTGAAGAAGGACGGACCGCCGGAGGCCGAGTATCTGATCGGTCGCGTCGGCACGGAGGGCGGTGCCATGAAGGTGGATGCCCGCTGCGGACTTCCGCTCCAACTCATCGATGGCATGACCATCGACGGCCAGCGGTACTTTTTCGCCACGCCGTACAACGGGCTGGCCGTCGTGACCAGTCGTGGCCGGACGCTCATCGGCGAGGCCGAGGGCGTGCCGGGCGAAGTCCGCACTGTGGCATGGCTCGACGGCCGGCTATACGCGGAAGTAGCGGACGGGCTGATCGCGATCGACCCCGATGCGAAGACGTCCTCCACCATCGCCTCGGGGCGGGCGGCCGCCTCCCGCACCCCGCTCGACGGCGTCGGGGCGTTTTCGATCGGCGGGCTGGTCGCGGATCCGCCGCGGAAGCGGCTCCTGATGCTCGTCAACACAGCGCACCCCACTGAACGCAACGGACTGTGGAGTTTCATCCCGCACACGGGCGACTGGCGTTGCCTGGATGGCGGCGCCGACGGGGGTTACGAGGACCTCGGGTGGGCGGGTGCCGGGGCTCTCTGCTACGTCAGGCACAAATACAGCCACCTGGCCAGGATCGTGCGGCTCGATCTCGAGACCTCCCAGCTGACGACGCTCCCGGCCGACTACGTCCGCCGCGGATTTCCGGCCAGCAACCGCCCGCCCTCCTGGGCGTTCGTGGACGATCTGTTGTTCTTCCCGTTTTGCGCGAAAGACGCCTCCGGCATCCGTCATGATTGGCCGGAAGGCGCGGGCAGCCACGACGCTTCCGTCCAACGGATCGGCGACGAGCTCGTGGTCTTCGGACGATACTCCGGCCCGCATGCCAAGGTGATTCGCCGCAAAAAACCGCCGGGCGGCCAGGGTCCGACGCCCTGACGTCTGGATCGATCCTTGCATTTTCGGATCTTAGATACGAAACTGCAAGCATGGTGCCAAGGGCTCACTATCGGAAAGCCGTCGAAACCGCGCTCGCCCGCTCTCCAGTCTGTGGACTGATGGGGCCGCGGCAATCCGGCAAGTCCACGCTGGCCCGCGAGATCGCCGGGACGGCTGCGAGCCATTACTTCGACCTCGAGTCGCCGCGCGATCAACTCCGGCTGCAGAATCCCGAACTGGCCCTCGGCCGCCTCTCCGGTCTCGTGGTGCTCGATGAGGTGCAAACGCAGCCGGATCTATTTCCAGTGCTACGGGTGCTCGCCGATCGGGCCGACGTTCCGGCACGATTCCTCATCCTTGGCAGCGCGGCGCCGGAACTGGTGGCGCGGTCGGCCGAGTCGCTCGCGGGCCGGATTGAATACGTGGACCTCCACGGCTTCGATCTCACCGAAACCGGCTCCGGCACACAAGAGACCCTGTGGCTGCGCGGCGGGTTTCCCCGGTCCTACCTCGCAGCCTCCGACGAAGCGAGCGTCGCCTGGCGGGAGGGATTCGTTCGCACGTTCCTCGAACGCGACCTGCCGCAGTTCGGCATCCGCGTGGGAGCCGCAGCGATGCGTCGTTTCTGGACGATGCTCGCGCACATGCATGGGCAGATCTGGAACGCTTCGGAACTGGGGCGGGCCATGGGCCTGTCAGACAAGACGGTCCGCAAGTACCTCGACGAGCTCAGTCAAACATTCATGGTCCGGCAGCTCCAGCCCTGGTTTGAGAACATCGGCAAGCGTCAGGTAAAGTCTCCGAAAATCTATCTTCGCGACTCCGGAATCCTCCATCATCTCATCGGCCTGGAGACCGAATCACAGCTCCACGCCCATCCAAAAGTGGGCAGCTCGTGGGAAGGCTTCGCCCTCGAACAGGTGCTCCGGCAGACGCGTCCGACGCAGGCGTATTTCTGGGGCACGCAGGGAGGGGCCGAGCTCGACCTGCTCGTGTTCGCCGCAGGCCGTCGGCTGGGCTACGAGTTCAAATATGCCGAACGGCCCCAGTTCAGCCGCTCGATGCGGGTGGCCATGGAAGACCTGCGGCTCGATTCGCTCGTCGTGATCTGCCCGGGATCGGTGCAGGCCACGCTCGCTCCGGGCGTGGAGGTCATGGGAATCGACGCCTTTGCCGGCATCGCAAGCCCTTGATCGGCTGTCTTTCGGAGGTTCAAAATCGGCCACCGGTTCGGGACTCTGGGACGGAAAGCGGGGCTCGAGCCGGAGCCGCGTCAGTACATCCACACCCGCAGCCCCGCCCGCGACACAACGGGCTGCGGCGTGAGCAACGTCCGCCCGGCGAGCGACCGGACCTCGGCGGGCTTCGCGCCCAGCACGGCCCAGTCCACGAACTCCGCCCGCGGCCAGTGTCGGGCCGGCGGCAGTCCCCAGGCGTCGCCCGCCCGCTGCCACAGTTCGGCCAGCCGCGGCCGCCGCACGTGGATCGCATCGAAGCCGTACCACTCGCCCGGCTGGTCGAGGAACACGCTCCCCGTGGCGGCGGCGATCGTCCGCAATTCTTCATCGAGCCACCGCGAGGCGTCCTGGATCGCGGCGCGCGACAGCTGGCAGCCGGGGACGTAGACCGTGCGCATGAGGCGGTAGCGGACCGGTCCCACCCCGGCGATGCTCGCCAGCGGCAGGCCCGTGATCGCCACGCGGCCGCCGCGGTCGCGGAGCCGTTCCACCGCCTCGCGGACCGCCGTGGCGACGGCGGTGACGCCGAGGCCGTAGAGCAATTCGTTGCCCACATCCGTGACCAGCGCCGCGGGCCGCTCCACCCGCTCGCGATCGAGCGCCCGCCACAGGCCGCTGGTGAGGATCGCGGGCAGCCGCCGCCAGGCCACGCGGGTGTTGACGCCATACCCGCGGCCGTGGCCCGCCGCCACGAACAACTCCACCGGCCCCGGGGCGCGGGCCCGCAGCGTGGCGGCCAGGCGGCCGAGGCCGCGTGACACGTTGCTCGCCCCGAGGACGACGAACGACTCCGCCATGGCGGAGCCGCGGGTCAGTTCCACCGCCGCCACGGCGGCGATCCCGCGGAGAGCGACTGGAAGCAGGAGGCCGCGAGCATCGCGAACATGATGCCGAGGTAGGGCTCGCCGCGGGTGTATCCCCACCAGGCCACCGCGCCGCCGGCCACCACGCCGATCATGCCCGCGATCCGGTGGGCGTCGGGCACGTCGAGCGCCAGCAGCCCTTCGCGCACGATCTGCCCGCCGTCGAGCGGCGGCACCGGCACGAGGTTCAAGAGCGGCCAGAAGACGTTCACGAAGAGCAGGAAGTCACAGAGGGCGTAGGCGAAGGGGGACGAAAACTCGCGGCCCGCGAACAGCCCCAGCCGTTCACCGAGGCTCACCAGCGGAAACGGCACGTACATCCCCGCGGCCCGCAGCCCGCCCACGACCACCGCCGCCAGCGCCAGCTGCGCCGCCGGTCCCGCCGCCGCGACGAGCAGCCGCTGCAGCGGCCGCAGGTGCACCCGCCGCCCCCAGGCCCTCGGAATCGCCAGGCCCCCGAAGTGGTAGAGCACGATGCTCGCCCCCTGGCCGAAGCACCGATACGCCAGGGCATGGCCCAGTTCGTGTACGAGGATCGAGGCGAACACGACGCCGATCCAGATCGCGAGCATCTGCAAGAGCGTTCGCTGGTCGCCGCGGGAGAACGACTGGCAGACGTTCCAGCCGAGGAGCGCGGCGGCCAGCCAAAACCACACCGAGATGCGGACCGGAATGCCGAGAATCTCGAACCGCCAGTCGGCCCCGGTCTCCTGCGGTTCGGCGAGCAACATCGTGGTGTCCCGGCAAGGGCGTCGAATGGCGACCATCTTCCGGCCGCGCAGGCGGCCTGGCAAGCCGGCTACGCGGCCTGCCGCCGCGGGCATGGCATCGCAGACGGCGCGGCGATCGCCAGCACCGCCGCCGCGGCCCGGGCGGCCGACCCGCCACGCACCACGTCCGCGGCGATCGCGTCCAGCCGGTCGTCGACGGACCGCCGCGCCCGTGGATCGACGAGCCACTCGACGACGTGGGCCGCCGACCGCGCGGCCGGATCCTGCACGGCGAGGTACTCGGGATAAACCGCCTCCGGGTCGGCCATGGGCACCTCGGCCGGAGGCCGGAGGACGGGCCGCACCGGCCCGATCGGTTCGCGGCAGGCCAGCAGGTTCACCAGTGTGATGAACCGCGCGTGGCGGAACCAGCTCTGCACGACGTACGCCAGGCCGCTGATCCGGTAGACGATCACCGTCGGCACGCGGGCGGCCAGCAGCTCGAGCGACACCGATCCCGAGCAGGCGATCGCCGCCGCGGCCTGGCCGATCAGGCGGCGGGTCTGGCCCGCCTGGACCTCGATGCCGAGGCCCCGGGCCGTGACGTTCGTCCGCAGCGCCTCCTCGATCCGCCGGGCATGCCGCTCATGGAGCGCGGCGATGGCGAGCCGCGCCGTCGGAACGCTGCGGCGGACGACCGCCGCGGCCTGCACCAGCGTGCCGAGCACGCCCTCGATCTCCTGACTCCGCGATCCCGGCAGGAGGAGCACCAGCGGCCGCGGGTCCCGGCCCGTTTCATGGGGCCGCACGTCGAGCTCGTCGAAGAACGGATGGCCGACGAGCGTGGTCTGCAGGCCTTGAGCGTGGAACCAGTCGTGCTCGAAGGGGAGCGCCGCGAGCACGTGATCGACGAGCCGCCGCATCTTTTTCACCCGCCACTGCGCCCAGGCCCAGACCTGGGGCGGGCAGTAGAAGACGACCGGGATACCATGCCGCTTGGCCCGCCAGGCGAGCCACCAATGGAACCCGGGAAAGTCCACGAGCACGCAGACGTCGGGCCGGGCATCGAGGAAGCTGCGTTCGGCCCGCCGGGCCAGGTCCACGAAGCGGTGGATGTTGACGAGCACCCGCAGGAACCACATCACGGCGAGCTGCGTCATGTCGGCGACGAGGCGGCAGCCGGCCGCCTCCATCTGCGGCCCGCCGAGCCCCACGCACTCCACGTCGGGCCGTGCCGCCCGCAGCGCGTGCACGAGCAGCGCCGCGTGGTGGTCGCCCGAGGGCTCGCCGGCCGAGAGGAAGACGCGCATGGAACACTCCGCCGGGCCGCACCGGCCCGGGCGGAGTATTTCACGTGCGCGTCCTCTGCCCTAGGCCACTTTCTGCTTCAGTCCCGACCAACGGCGCCGCGGATTGCCACGTCTCCCTCTCCCTCTGGGAGAGGGCCAGGGTGAGGGTGCAGGGAAATCCGCGTCACTCTCCAGGCACCCTCACCCGGCCTTCGGCCGGCCTCTCCCAAAGGAAGAGGCGAGCTCGGCAGGCTCGCGTCAGGCGATCCATCAGTGTGCCAAACAGGAAGGCAATGGACACCCGCGGCCCACGTCCGGCGCCGGGGCACGGACAGCCCCTCACTCGCCGGACGTCGCCGCTGCGAAAAGTCACTTCGCCGGCGCGAAGCCCTTCTCGATCTTCCCGAACACCAGATTGACCTGCTCGTCGGCCGACGCCTTCTCGACCTTGCCCTTGCAGTTCGGGCAGCAGAAGCCGACCTCGGCGTCACCGACCATGATCTTCGTGCCGTCCTTGACCGGGCCGCCGCTGAACGGGCATCCCTTCTGGACCAGCTGGCCGGTGCTCACCATCTGCTGGTGCGCCTTGGCGGCGAACGCGGCCGAGTCCTTCTCGAAGGCGCCGGCGCAGTTGCCGCAGCAGAAGTACACCTTGCCGCCGGCGAAGGCCACGCTCT
>Ga0315904_10005422_pt1 | contig 17718 bp, 6 predicted proteins | sample LakEriMetagenome_6_FD_203529 | JGI IMG/M metagenome (GOLD analysis project Ga0315904, IMG submission 203529) | Freshwater fungal communities from buoy surface, Lake Erie, Ohio, United States - Buoy 12 MA120 | ecosystem: Environmental > Aquatic > Freshwater > Lake | place: USA: Lake Erie, Ohio...
AAGCTGAAGGGCGTTCTGCCATCCTCCCGTGGTCAGAAGCTGGATGATCACCGTCCGACCGGTGTACTGAGAGATCTGGGGGGCGGTGGTCTGGATGTCATAGAAGCCCGGACCCGTGAAGGTCATCGTGATGGGCGGGTACAGAAGACCCGGGGTAACGCCATCCAGCGTGGTCCAGTACACCCCAGCAGAGGTCTCGACTATCTGGTAATATCCGTTAATATCCGTATCCCATCCGGTTCCGTTCCAAGTCACAACTTGGTTCACTGCCCACGTAATGCCGGGGGCATTGCTAGTGACCACGAAGTAGCTGTCTCCGATCGCAGGAGGACCAGCTTCAATGGTGGCTTGGTCGCCAGTATCAACCGCATCAATGACGTTGTACGTCACGGTGGGGTCGCAAAAGCCCGGAGGAGGTGGATAGGTCGAGCCTTCGCCATCGTCAGGACAGCCACAAGAAGAGCAATAGCAATCCGCCTTCTTGAACACCTGCTTGGCGAACTCATAGGTCAGGCAACCGGAGTCATTCTCGTCCTGAGGGGTGCGGTCTGCAACGCTCTTGGCCCACAGCATATACAGCCACAAACGGCGATACTTGCCACAGTCCTTGTCTCCGTGCTTTGACCTATTGAGATACTTGCTCAGATAGTCAAGCGAACAGCAAGCATAGTTGATACGCCTTACCCCTATGTCCGTGTATTGGCTCATCAGTAATTCGCTCCGGTCACCTCGTTATAGTTGAACGTAGGGGCTGCGTTGTGGTTCCAAGACAAAATGGTCCCGGGGCCGATCATCTGCTCTTCGTTGATGAAAGGCTGAAGACCTTCGTATGTAGCTGTGATGTTCGTATACGTGGTCCCCTCGTTGGGGTCACGGGCAGTTTGACCGTTCCTCCAGTAGAAGCTATTGGAGATGTTGGTGGGGGTTGGAAAGCTGTTACTCAGCACCCACTTCTTTTGCCCATACCAATCATGCAGCCAGTGGACGTATCCGTTGACGTATGCGTTGTTGATGACCACGCTGGAATTATCCGTGGGCGTAGTGCCGCCATTGTTATGGAAGTCGTCCACCACCGAGATCAGGGCGTCTGCAAGGCCACGTGCCATGTAGAACGTGCCCCCGTTCACAGTGAGGCGGAACCGACCGGTAAGACGAGCGAACCGCTGTCCTTTGCCGATAACCTCGGGGGCATAGGCCCCTGACATGGGGTTGGAGCCATCGCTCACATAGTCTTCTCGTGCAGCCCATCCCTCAACCTTGGGACTGGTAAAGGTGATTGTGCCCCCGGGGTTCCAGTCTTGGAAGCATGGCCAGAACGAAACACCGTTGGGAGAGCACAGGGTCTCACCCTGACGGAACACGTAGATGGACCACGGGTTGAAGTCCCCGCTGAAGCTGAGTTCAATGTCCGAGTAGGCACACCCACGGATACCGATCCCGCCCACCTTGTTGTGGAACGCAGTGAAGTCCCTCACCCGGGCAGGGGCAGGGGCTCCGCTGATGATCAGTCCGAAGTCATTGAAGTTCTCGCATCGGACATTGAACACCCCGCTGTTCTCCCCGGGCCACCAGTACATGATGCCAGCCTCACGGAACGAAGAATCGTTGAACGCATTGGGGTCCGTTGTTCCGGACATACAGAGGTTCTCAATGCGAAAGGCATGAGACCACTGAAATCCGCCCGGTAGAGCAACAGGAAGAGTTGCGGTTCCGTCCTCCCCGGGATATGCGTAGCTGGTAAAGCCCAAGTAAGTATCATCCTGCCCGGAACCATAGACGCTCTTCCAGTTGGTGTGCGTCATACACAGCTCGGTCCCTCCTTGGCTATAGTTGAAGAACGGGCCATCTCCGCTTACGGTCGCATACCCAACACGCAATTCCGAATTGTACCAGAACTTACCGCTCGGTATCCTGATTGAATAACCAGTATAAGTAAATGGCGGGATCTGAGTCATATACCCCACCTCATTGATGCAAGCGGTGAAATACGTGAGCCCAAGGATTTCGGAATCAGACCACCCAAGGCCGTTCAGCACACCGTAATACGCAGGGAACGTGGTCTGGAAATCGACAATGGTCATGCCAAGGTCGGCCCCGCAGAAATCCTTTACGTTAAGGTCTGTGAAGGGCTTTTGTCCAAGCCCGAACATCTGCTGAAGGTCGTAGGTGTATGCCCCCATTACTGGACTGCGGTAATGTTAATGCTGTTTGCCGAGTTCAGAAGAGTAGCAGCAAGAAGACCTGCGGACGCGCTCACCTCAACACGGATCTGGCCGGTGAACCCGACAATGGCGGATGTGTCAATGGTCGCGCTGGTGCGGATGGTCTGGAGGTCGTTGGCCGTGTTGGTCGTGTACGCATAGGCCAGCGAACCAGCAAGCTCATTCCATCCAAAGCCGGTCTGGAATTGGATGCGAAGAGCCTGCTGAGAACGGCTTGCCCCGGTGTCGATGGTGGCGCTTGCTTCGATGTTGAATATCTGGGCGCCCACAAGGGTTATCGTACCGCTGGGGTTGAGCGTGGCGATGGGGCTTGCCATTTGGGTGGTGTCCCAAGTCACCACCTGCCAGTTGGCTGCGATTGAACCACCCGTGGGGATGGTCACAGGGGCCACTCCGCCGTAAGTACCGCGATAGGCCCGCAGAGTCCCACCACCACCGCCGAAGCTGAACAAAGCGTTCCACGCATCGGGGACCGGGGCGGGCCAGTTGTACATCACCCGGTTGGTCGTATCGACCATGTAGTCGTTCACATTCGCGCCCACCAGCGAGGGGATGGGCGGTACGCCGGGGAAGTTGAAGATTCGCGTGCCGGTGAGTCCATCGTTACCAGCAGGGCCTTGGGCTCCGGTTGCGCCATTGGCAGCAGCCGGTCCCTGAATGCCTTGGATACCCTGTACCCCGGGCTCGCCAGCGGGGCTAAGGCCCAAGTTGGCAGGAAGAACAGTTCCAAAAGGAGCAAAAGTCCCGGGAGGCGTCGGGATCAAGACCATATTCACAAAGCCCGGTCCAGTATATCCCGGGGTTACGGGGGCAATCCCGACCACCCGATAATACCCACCGCCGCCCACAAACACTACTTGACCAACTTCGATCCACCCGACCTCAAGGACAGGAAGAGCGCCTCCATTAACAGAAGAAAAATAGTTGTTCGGCTGAGTGAACGAGCTGGTTATGAACGTGAACGCATTGACGCCATTGACACCGTTCGCTCCCGTGGTGCCTTGAGCGCCGGTAGCCCCGGCAGGGATGCCAAGGTCAAGGGTCAGGTTCGGACTGGTGCCGGTGATGGTGGCGGTGGCCGGACTACCCTCGGGGAGGGTAGTGACGTTCACATCGATATCGGGGGCAGGCCCGGGAATACCCTGCAAGCCACGAGGGCCACGAGGGATCTCAAGGGACTTGCAACCACAGGGGGACGAGCCACAATCACACATCAGCTACAGCAGTTAGGTACACGTTGATACAGTTGCGAGATGATAGCTTGTGCTTTGTCAGGGTCGCAGATACCACCGCATTCCACAGTGGTCAGCATAACAAAAAGTTCCAGAGGGTCTTCGCACCCGCTCTTGCACTCACAGGTCGGGTCATAGTCCAGCAGCTTATTGTCCAGCTTCTCCTTGATATCGTTGGTGAAGATGCACTGAACGTCCACGATGTACGTGAGGCCGTCCTTTACGCCGGTTGCGGTGAAGTTCCACACCCCGCTCTTGATCACGCTCACCCCCATCATTGCCGCAGTGATGTCCCACGTATAGTGGTCTTCAGCGTCGGGAGCGGGGTTGGGAAGCGTAAGGAGATTGTACGTGTAGTTCGGCGTGGACGTGATGTCGCTCCCGGGATACCACACAGACAGGGTGTACGTATCGAAGTCAAATGGGTCCAAAACGCCATTGAACCCACCGTATCCGGTAGGGTTGGTGCTGGCATTGTACAAGCCAGTCGTATCAACGAACTGGAACAGGTTGCACCCCTCGCAGACGGATGCCTTCAGTTCGAGCGCCATGCCACAAAGATAGTTGTATTTCCCTGAAGTTCAGTCAGTTAGTCAAAAATGAACCTTGCCCTTGTGCGAACATCGGGGCCAATTCCAGTTTTCGGCAGGGGGCCTCGAGACATAATCTCTTTGGCTTTTTTGTTTGACTCCTCTTGATGCAGTTTTATGTCATCAATTATACTATTGATAACTGCTTGTTTTTTGTTTTTATCTATCAGGTTTGCAACAATTCCAATGTTATTTTTTACTTCTTCTTTTGCATTTTTGAGTATGTCATTAAACTTGGCTGTCACATACTCGCCCGGGTCTTCAAGCTTGCCCTCAACAGGCTTCATTCTAAGTTCAGCGTCAGCAACAATTTGGTCATACTCATTAAGCACCGCATACCTGAACTTGGCCTTGATATAGTCAGAAGCAAGCTTCGCCTCGTCGCCTGTCAGTTGAATGCTTTTCTCGTACTCGGACATGACCTTTTTCTCCTCCGCAGGGATAGGATACAGCTCTCCTCGAATGATGCGAGCCCTGTCCACATACTCCATCCTAAAGCTTCTCGTGCTTGGGACACTAGTGTTGATATATCGATATGCCAAGTTCCATTCAGGAGACTGCTGGCTCTTCTTCTTTTCCCCGTCCACGAACGTGAACCAATTGGATACAGGGTTGATGGTCTGCACAGGAATACCGAACTGGTCCGTGGCTGTATCGGACAGGACTTGATCAATGCCGTACAAACTCATTATAGCGTTCGTTGCAGCCCCGCCAAGTCCCTCCCTCATCTCAAGACCGGTCCTTGGAATATCCATCACATCTTCCGCTGTGATGATGGCATCGCGCACTGCGGCGGGTTGTGCTACGGTAGAAATAGGGCGGAACAAGAGATCTCCGGCGGCTTTCATCTTGTCATACTGCGCAGTTGTCCAAGTCCTGCCAATGGTGTTGAATGAAAATTCGCCAAGAGACATCATGTACTCATTGACATACTGGAACGGGCCAGCGGGAGCTGCTTTTTTGAGCCCCTTTGGATCAAAGTAAGTTCCCTTGGCATCATCCGCCATCCTTCCAATGATCGCACTCGTGAACGCAAAATGAGGGAGAAGCCTTGTGCTGGTCCAGTTACTCCAATCATCCCCGGGCTCATCCTTTGTTTTGAACCCAAAATTCACCCGACCTTCTTCAAACTCCTGAGCCTTTGGAGCAGCCCCGGTTCCACTTGCCGTCAGGTCAATGGTCCTGTTCGGATCAAGTTTATACCAGCCCACTTTTGGTATGTATACAAACCCGGTCTTATCCTCAGGCTCGTCATCATACCAGTCAAACATCTCCATGACCAGATACGCAAAAATCGAACTGGCAAGGACATTGGCGCCAATCCTTGTTGCGGCAATTCTTGCGGTTGTATTGCTTGGGTCTTTTATCGCATCACTTAGCTTGCCCTTATACTTTCCGCCAAGCCCCCATCCGTTCTCACCCTTTCTGTACCCCCACATCGCAAGGCCAGCGCCAACAAGCGGGATTCCAGACTGTGATGCATTTGTGGCCGCCGCAGTTATGCGAAGGAACATGAACACAGTTGTTGAGAATATCGACTTCAGGAAGATGGCGCTGGCCGTATCCTTCTTTGAAATCGCCAAAGCCGACTTCGACCTGTCCCAAATGTAGCCCACCAGCCCATCGGGCGAGTCCATCATGAGCCAGTGCCTTGACAGCTTGTCAAAGTCAACGCCAAGCTGTCCGGCATTCATCTCTCTCATTATCTCACTGGCACGCCTGCGGGCATAGTTGATGGGAATTGTGATTCCCTTGGCCTTGAGTTCTTCAATTTCTTTTAGGGCCTGATCCGCCGCCGCTTTTCTGTTCCTCTCGGAGTACCCGCTCATCTCGTCGATCTTGGCCCAACGAGATGGGCTTATTGCAGGAATAAGATATTCAAGGACGCTCATGTCGCCCTTCTTTTTCTTCAGACCAAGTTCAGCTTGGGCCTTTTGATAGTCCATCATACCCTGCTGGTATGCAGAAAGGCTATGGGTCATCACAGGGTCTATGAACCGCATGATGTACGTGAGCTTCGTGGTCAAATACACAATTGACCCGGTGAGCGCAATGGACGCCTTTGCTTTTCCTGACAGGGTCTTGTCATTTTTAACCCTGTTCAACTGCCTCAAGAACCCGTCAATAATATGGACGGATGCAAGGTCTGCGCCTCCTTTTGCAAGGTCACCCGACCAAGAGATACCAAGGTTGTCATAGGCCCTTTGGTCAAATGCACCCTTTGAAAGAGCGGTCTTCATCTCTCTGACCGCCCTCCAAATTCCGTATAACTGAGACCCAAGCGCGGTCTTTGGATTGGTCAGCACATTTGCTATCGCAAAGCTTGTAGACTCTGTAACACCGGTGATGATACTTCCAACGGTTGCCGTTAGCTGTGTCCCAAAGCTCGACAGTGCAGATGCATACAGAAGACCATGGAACAAAACAGATACCCTGTAAGCATCCCACTTGTTTTGGGATGCGGCCTCCAAGTAGTTATTGAACCGCTCAAGATACTTTCTGGATATCTCGGAGTGCTGGTTTGACTCAAAGTACTTGAGGGCAGATGCCATGTGCTGGATCAATCTGCGATCCATGCTGATCATCACAGGGATGCCGAACGCCTCTGCAAACGCAGCAGCAAAATCCGGGTCATCCAACTTCCCAGATGCGGCCAGCGCAAAAAGCTTATTCTTAAGCTTTTCTTTTTGGGCTTGTGTTGCCTTGGAAAGCGCCTTGTTGAGATCCTTTAGGTCGGCCACTTTCTCCCTAAGCTTCTTTATCTGTTCGCGAAGCTGTTGGTTTTGAGAAGAAAGCTTTGCATTTGACTTCTTGAGCCTGTCTATCAGCTTCTGCCTTTTCTCAATGTCATAACGTAGGTCTGCTACTTGCTTTGCATAGTTCTTCCTGTTCTTCGCCTCGGACAGATACATACTGGTCGCGACCGACAGCTTGCTGTTCAGTTCCTTGAGATCTTGCTCAAGCTTGCTTATGATCTCTTCGTATTTATCCTTCTGCTCTGCAAGCTGTTCTGCGGTGACCATATCCGGAACATCAAGTTCCGTTGACCTGCCGGACAAAACCCTGTCGGCGTGGTCATCCATGGCCACGTCATTCACATCGTCTGCCAGATTGCTCAACTCACTGAGCTCTGGCATCTGCTCAAGAAGCTTCTTTATTTCCTCCTTCTGCTCGTTAATAATGTCAATGAGCGGCCTGCCGGTCTCGGGGTCTTTCTGTGTTTCAAGGCCAACCATCATGTCAAACTCCACCTCCCTAGCGGATACCAAGAAGTGGAACGTCTTATCTGCCTTGTAGTACTCACCCTGCGCCGCGTTCTCCTGACCGGTCACCCTTCCCCTTTGGGCAACTTCAATGACAATTCGCCCAGCTATCTCTTGAATTTCTTTCTTTGACTTCTTTGAAAGCTTCTTGGAGTCCGACATCCCATTGATAAGGCTGTGGGCCCTCAAAGAGAACCACCTCTTTACTACTGGGTGCTGAATGTTGTCAATGACAGAAACAAACCTTTTTGCGAACTCAACAGCAGGAAGGGTCACATTCGCCGGGTTTATCAACTCCTGTGCGTAAATGTCCTCCGCCTCATCTATCGCCCTCCTGAAATCCTCCTTGTCAATGATTCCAAACTTTTCAATGACCTTCCTTTCAAACTCTCGGTTTGCAATAGACTCGGCTCTCAGCCTCCGGGCTGCAATTGTCAGGTATTCCTTGGTTTCTTCGTTCGCTTGACTCATTATCCTTTCGTCGTCAGAGAACTTCTGCTCCCTGAACTTTGGAATGTTCAAGCCGAACTCTCCGTTATTGTCTGTCGCAGACTTAAGCTGCTCAGAACCATATACGGCCAAGTTCTTCTGTCCGCCCTCGGCAACGTAGAAACCATCGTGTCCAAGCTTCCTGATGGCGTCCTGAGCTTGAGGCGCCTCGATGGCTGGCCAGTTGCCCTCCTCAAGAAGCTCCCTGAACAACTTCTTGTCAAAGCTCTGGGTGCTCTTGTCGCCCATCTCAATGCTTCTACTCTCATACTCGCCAGCGTTCTTGAAGTCGCGCATGGTGTTGACCACCGACTCTACGTGCTGGGGATTTTGATAGTCGAAGGGGTTCTTTGTATTGGCGTACAAACGCAGAACAACAGGCTTCCCGGGTATTTGGTCCCTGATAAAGTTATTAAAGGCGGGCGGAAGCTTGCCGGGTGATGTGTTGTTCAGGGTGTTGTCTTTGGCCCTGTTAATGAGCCTTACAGTGTTGTCGTATCCATCCTTCTCGGTAAGGTCTAGATAGTCGGCATCAAGTACACCGCTGTCGCTGAGCTTGTTCATCTGGTCGATGACAGAGTAGTACTCCGAGTGAAGCTCGCTGTCCTTTACGCCAAATGAAATTCCTCCGTGTTCTTTCCTTATCTGTCCGGCAAGCTCCCGGGCCTTCTTGTCAAGCTTTTGGTACTTTGTGTATCCAGTGTAAATGTCCTTGGCATACTTGATGGCACCGTCATACATTGACAGCAGTGTCTGCTTGTCAAAAAACTTATCCGGATGAGCGGCCATCCAGTCAAAGGACATATTGGAAAACCCGCCAGCAAACTCTTCATTACGGGTCAGGAACACAGCGTTCGCCTGCTTGGGCTTGAATTCTTCAAACCTTTCGGCGGTGCCATGCATCCAAACAATCGGCTTACCATCTTCAAGCTGATTGGATTCGGAGTACCACCTCCAAAACTTCTTTACGCCCTGCTCATTGTCAAATATTTGGACCCCCTCATTGTTCGTGGTGGGAACGGTCTTCCCATCCACAACAACGGTGTTTGGAAGCTTCTGTTCCTTATAAACAGGGCGTCTTTCTGTTTTTGAAACCTCTGGAAGTTTACCTTGTATCTCGGATACAATAGGGGCTTTTGTTTCTACGGCCTTGTAATAACTTCCAGATTTCCTGATTCCCTCAAATTCCGGGTGATCTTTGAGCGCCGGATAATACTCATCAACCCTTGCAAAATACTCAGTAATGCCAACGGGCTCTCCTTTTACAACATAAGGATAGCTTTGGTGATGAGGTGCATCAATATAGTAAACTCCATTTTTCTTGTCTTCTAGATTTTTGTCTGTTGTATAGACAATAATCCTTTCCTTATCAGTGTATTCTGGTTTTGCAATTTTTAAAACAGCTACAATATCTTGGTCGTTTGCCTGTTTGATAAATTCTTCTTGAATATGTTCTACAATTTCTGTTTTATCTGGTACATTATTTTCTGCCAAAAACCTAAACCAGTCTTTCATCTTGTGTCGATTTTCGACAGGAAGATAATTGACTTTTAAAAGACCATCGTCGCTTGTACCCCAAAGCTTGCCTCGTTCTGCAAATGTTAAATTATCTACAGCATTTTCAAAGTCTTCAATGGACTTGAATTCACCATTATTACTAGAAAGCAACTTAACCCCCTGATCAAACTGACCAAGGCGTTGATTCAATTTTTCTAAAAGCTGTTGTTTTTGTTCTTTTGTTTTGAATGGGGCCTTAATTTCAGCCATAGCAACCATCATGAAATCCTTGTTGCCAAGGCTTCCGGTTGCTTTGTTCATTCTGTAAACAAGGCAATAGTTTTTCCCATCAGCTCCTTTTACGAGCGCCCTTGCTTTTGCTTGAGTAGTGCTGGCCCAAACAATTCCAGCCTTTCTTATCCCGTCAATATATGAATACAGAACACCGCCCTTCAGCCCCTTTACAACAACTCCTGTTTTTGGATTGGTGTAATTTCCGACCTTTGTATGATCGGACATCGTAATGCTTGCTTTTGTCCCAGAAAGCTTTTTGGGGTCAATTATTAGTACGTCAGTAAGTGATGACGCCTTGCCGCTTGGCTTTCTTTTTGTTTTGGCGGGAGCATTCTGAATCAAGCCACCGATAGGCAACGGACCGGGTTCTGTAAGAAGACCCTGAACGTCTTCTACAAGAAGACTTATGCCCTCATTGGTTATTCCAAGATTCCTAAGAACGACCTCGTACTCCGCCGTGTGAGTGTTCACCTCATTGGCCACGGCATCCCAAATAGCATGGTGGGCGATGTACGCAGCAATATCCTCGGAGTACCCAAGCTTAAGACCAACTTCCTTAATTCGCTCAAGCAGAATTGCCTGAAGCTCAGGGCTGCTTTCAGCCTTTTCCCTAAACTCCTTTTGAGCATTGGAGAGCTTCATAACGCCTGCAATCCAAGCATTGTACTCCCTTGCGTCAACAACACCTCGACTAGCTACGCCAAGGAACTGATTGAAAAATCCAGTCTTTCCAGTTCCAATCCCATACAAGGTATCCATTGCTCCCTTGTACAACTGATCAAAGTCTGAGCCTTTGTTTGTGTTGAAGAGGTCGGTCATTTGTTTAATGCCACCGCTCTTCAGCGTCTTCATTATGTCCTCCGTCTTGGAGTTTTCGTATCCAAGGCCAATAAAGCTGGTAAAATCTCTTACCTGCTTTTCTGTTGCAGTATTGCTATCAATGGCATCAAGAAGCTTTTTGCCCTTTTCCGTAGATAGATACGCGGCTGCAATCCCTTCGGGACGTAGCCACTCAACACCCTTCTTGTTTTCAATAAAGGCAGAACTCAGCTTCTTGCCATGCTTCTTGGACCACTCCTCATACTTGGTCCCTGCACTACCAACCGAGGCCACGGTAATCAGATACGCGCTTGCGGCCCCTCTTGTGGTAACCTTTCCATTTTTCAAGACCTCCCTTGCCTTGAGAATGGATTCAATCACCTTGTCCAAATACTGCCTGTTGTTGGCCAGTGCAGCAGCCCAAGAATCGGATGTGATGAAACCAGTATCGTCATAAACCGCAAGGATTTTCTGTTCCTTTGCGGTAATATCAGCAGGCGATGAGATTGTCTCTGTAGTGGCAGGTAGAGTTACTTCTGCTTGCTCCCCGCCCGCTTGGGCAGCTTCAGTCCCTTCGACGCCCGGTCGAACTCCTCCACCCCCTTCTTTCCGAGGGCCTTCTGTCCTGCTGGGCTGTGCGCCCATTTCCGCTGTTGTTGGCTCTTGTACGGCATCTTTCTTTGGTTTTTGTGTTACTTGTTCTTTTGCTGCCTGTGCAAGCGCCTGATTGAAAGCCTCGCCGGTCGCAACAGAACCGGCCATCGCCTCAAAGAACTCCTGCACGGCACCGATGTCCTTCTTTTCAATTTTCTGACCAAGCCTTCCGCCGGTGATCTGTGACAGGAACTTGTTGATCAGGTCAACGATTTTGTCAATGACCGTCTTCTCCCCCTGCGTTAAGCTGCCCTTGGCAATAGTGCGCGAGATGATACCGCTCATCTCGGCCAAAAACTCTTCTGGACGGATTTCCTCGTCCTTGTACTTTTGAATGAAGTTCTTGAGATAGGCGAGATCTGATTCGCTTATGACCTTGGACATTTCGTCCACAAAAGCTGCGAAAAGCTTTGGGTCTTCGCCAAACGCTTCGGCAAGGTACAAGTGAGCCACTTCGTGGGCCACGGTAAGCATACTCGCAGCCTCCAAGCTGATGAATATGTCACGGCCAACGACATTCCCTTTGCTGTCCTTGCGCTCAACGATATAGCCTCGGCTTAGTTGTTGCGAACCACCGCCTGCCTTAAGCGCCTCATTTACCGCAGCAGTGTAATCAGAGTGGTTGGACGCAACAAAAATCCGATTACCGGCTCCAGTGGACTCATCATATCCCTTCCCATTGGCAACAAGGGAGTTGTACGCATTGATGACCTGACGGATGATGGCAGCATTGGACACGCCAAATGCGTTGTTGCCATCCGCGCTGTCAAGAAGACTAGTCATTGCATCCATATCGGATGCGTTTGTCAAATTTCCTGCTTCACCCTTGCCAGTTAAAATAGTTCCAATACCACGCTCAACCGCAGCAATGATCTGATCAAGCTTGCCCTCATAAATGAGGGCGCGGAGCATGTTGTAGCTATAATCCTTACCGGCTATGGTAAAGATCTGGTCTTTGGTTTCGCAAGAAAGTGCCATTACTTAAACTTTTCTTTTTGCCAGTAGTACAATGCGAAAGGATTGCTGTCAGCGGCAACGGTCTCAATCTCGTTGAGCATGTCACTGTACTCGATGACGCTATCGGTCTGCCCCTTGCGATATTCGGTAAGGAAGTCAAATGTACACAGGTCGAGCGAAAACATCTCCTTGGAGGTCTCCTCGTATGCCTCGTACAGGGCATACTCAATGTCATATGCCTGCTCAACTACGTCCACAAGACTTTCGTAGTCTTTATCCGGCAGTCCGATCTGCGGAAGTTCAAATATAACATTCCAGTCGGTGATATACTTCTCGACCTTCCGGGCGTGGTCATGCTCGTTCTCCGCCTCCTTCTTAAAGAAATTGGCAGCCTCCTCATACCCCTTGCCTTGGCACCAGTTGGCCGCAGCAGTGTAGAAGTACATGGCGTCATACTCGTCCTTCAGCCGCTCAAGCAGCTTGGATACAACGAGCTTGTCGAGTGTTTTGGGTTTTTTTACCGGCGGCATCTGCGTGTGAGTTTACCTTTGCTTTCAAGCGTTTGGACAATTGAATTAAATCTATCGTTGACATCTTTCAGCTTTGCGTCCTTTGCAAAAAGCTTATCAAGTGCTTCTTTTGCTTTTTGTTTTACGCCCGTTTGCTTTTTTGCATTTGGGTCGGAATCTTCTTCAAGCCTAGAAATCCTTTCATACAGCTTTTGTGTTTTTGACTCAGGCCCGGCAATATCTCCGGCCACAAAAACAGACGCACCTCCCCGCTCAATAAACTCTTGTTTTTGGGCTTGAAGCTTTTGGAGCTCATCAGACTCCTTCTTATCAAGCTTTGGCTTGGCTGAAAGTTCTGCAAGCCTCAACTCCTTTGCCTCACCCCACAGCTCGGATGAGACTCCTTTGACCCCCTCTATTTCACTTGCAGCAGACTCATACCTGAAGTCACTTATCTTCTTAAGCTGCTCATATTCCAGCTTCTCTTGGTCGTTAAGCTCCCGTTGCTTTACGGCAGGAATTGTAAACTCATTGCCCTCGTCGTCCACCACGGTCTCTTCCTCCCTGCCGTTCAGAAGTGAATTAAGCTCAAACAAGCGAACCCTTTGAGCATTTGTCATCACCGGCGGGACGAACTGTATTTTCTTGCCGGGGCTGATTCTTAGAAGGTTCTTGAGTTCGCCAATCGCCTTCTTGGAGCTTTCCTTGGTTGCGTTCTCCATTGGGGTGACCGCCCACCCCTTGGTCCTGCTGAACGTGACCCGAACATTGTTATCAGACTCAATCCTGCTGATCCCATCATTGATTCGGATCATTTCATCTCTCTGCTCGGCGTCTGACTTCTGTTTCGCCTCCTCGATCGTCTGGCCGTAATCGCCCTTTTGGGTGGCTACATTTATGACATTGGTTGCCGCAGCTATGCGCTCATCGATCTTCTTGGAAATCTCATTTGACTCCCCCGGCTGAAGCCCAAGCTCCTTTTTGGCCTTTTCAAGATTTTGGCGCTCGACAAGGGCAACAATGACCTTGGCTCTGGTGTCTTCGTCAAAGCTGCTTGGCATTGCTGCGTTGGCCCTGACATACATTTCGTAGTTGGCCATCACTGCCTTTCTCTGCTCCTCTGGTACGCTCTTCTGAACGTAGTCAATGAACTTGTCACGGTTGTTTACCGCATACAGCACAGAGCCAGCATAAATGGAAGAGTTCTGTAATGCAGAATAGCTATTTGCAGCAACGCTGGTCAGTCCACCGGCAGCGGCACCAAGTGTGACCGCCTCCATCGCTTCAAGTAACTTGACCTTGTCGTCAAGGGTGCTGCCGGTGTATGCGTTGAACAGGGCATTCGCTCCCTTTTCGGCAAGATATCCAGCCCCTTCTTCAACAAAGCCCTCGGTAAATGACTGCTTGATCGTCTCATTGGCGATGTACTTTGCAACATCGGCCCTTGACACGCCATCCTTTATCTGACTGACAGCCTCTCGGAATATATTGCTCTTTACCCCCGGAACGAATGGACCGAGTTCAATCATCTCGGTCCCCGCCTCTATCATGGTCATGGTGTTGGCCAGCCACTCGGCGGGACTTCCGAGGTATCCGTCTCCCTCCCCAAACTGCTTAAGGGCCTCGCGATAGTTGTCTTCAAAAGTTGCCATGTAGCTCGCCCCTGCGGTACCAAGGGCACCAGCAGCACGGGCGCTTCCAAGGACGCTTGCCAACCTAGCCGAGCCAGATACAGCGCCACCAGACAACCCAATAAAAGCAGATGTCGTGAGAGTGGAAACTATCTTGGGAACAATGGTGGAAGGGCTTGCAAGCTGAATGTCCCCATTCTTGTCGCGAGAGTACATGGGGAGGTTCTGCACCTCGGGCGTGCGGAAGTCCATTTGCTCTGATATGTCGGACATATACTCCGCAAATGGCGTTGCAAATTCTCCGGGAATGACACGTCCACCAAGGGCGAGTGTATTGGTTGCAAACTTTATTGCTGCACGGGCCATCGGGTCCGTGACATTCTCTACGATAGAGTCAAGATTTTTGCCATACCCAACAAGGGTATTTTCGTCCATTATGCCCTCCGGCACAGGACTATATCCAAAAGCCTCCCTGACAGCATTGATTCCTCCAATGGCATTTCTGTTCAGAGCCCGGGCCGCATCAGCATACATACCCTCTCCCCTTGCAACCCTAGCATTCCTGATGTTGGCAGCCTTTTGTCGCTCAAGATTTTCGGCATACTTTGGGTCAAGTATTTCTTGGCGCCTTGAGTCAACAATCGTCTTGAGCGCCCAGTCCTTGGCTGCAATTATTTCATCCTGCTCTTCGGCAACAGCATCTCCGTATACGGAGTATTCTTCAGCCGCCTGCTTCAGTTCAGAAGCCTTCTGATTGTACTGGTCGAATACATCCTTGTACTGACCAAGTTGACCAACTATCTGATTATACTGCTGACGATATGATTCGCGTTCGTTGAACAGAGGTGAGATGGTTTGCTTGTACGCCTCATTCCTCTTGTTCCACTCGTTTACCCGCTGATTGTATTCATCGTAGTCAACCTTACCGCCCTCGTTCGCAAGGGCTTGTATTGCTTCGAGGGCCTTATACTCGGAGTCAAGCCAGTTGCTCTCGTTGTCGTACTTCTTTATCTCGGAGTCGATTTGACTCATCTTGCCAGCAATCGGAGCAGACTGCTGTGCAACGCGCTGGGTGAGCTCGTCATTTGGAAGCTTTGAAGAAAGGTCTGACAGCTCAAATTGAAGCGAGTTTATCTTTGATTCAAGCTGAGCGGCTTTTTTACCCTCTGGTGTATCAGGCGCGGCATCAAGGGCGCTTGCCCGCTCGGCCACCTGCTCCAATACGTGATTGGCTATCTCCCTATCCCTTTCAGTCTCATCCCTCCAAGTCCAGTTCCCCTTTTCAATTTCCCTTTGTACGTTCTCCAAAGAGAATTTTTGAGTCTTTGTAGGGCGCTGCTCATAGCTGGCAATGGCCGCAGCCTTTTGAGGGTCCGGCTTGATTGTTGCCATGAGCTGCATGGTGGTCATGGGCTGCTCTGGGGCCTGAGGCTTAAGTTCTTTTTCTGCCACCTCCGGGCGCACGGGACCAAGACCGGCGCTCAACGCCATTTGCTGGGCCTCTTGTTCCTTTTGTTTCTTGGCCTGAGAAAATGTTTTGTCAGTCTCCCCAGAGAGGGCAATAGAAGCCTTCGCCTGCTTTATCTGCTTGGTCAAAGAGTCTATATCGGCCTTCAGCTTTTGTGGGTCTTCTCTTGCGTCCTTGGCTTTTGGCAGTACAAATTCCCTGCTTGGAGACTGATAATAAATAGCCGAAGACGTGACAAAGTCAAGCCTTTTTTGCTTTTCTTGTAGCTGGCCTTCTAGCTCTTTTACCTTTTGCTGTCTTGCGCTTGGTTGTTGCCCAGCCCCCGTAGCTGAGGGAGACGCTGAAGGTCCACCCAAAGACTGTGAAGGAGAAGCCGAAGGCTGGGCTGATGCGAAAGGGGCGGTAGCCTTTGTTGGGTCGCCAGTAGAAGGGATTTCCGGAGCCTCTTTTGATTTTTGGGCTTCGGGCGGAGTCCATCCGCTAAGCTGTTGCTTTTTTACTTCGGGGGGTGTCCAGTTGCTCATTCTTTAGTTAATTGTCGTCCATTCCACCAATACTTTTCGCCTTTTTTCAATTTCTTATACTCGTCTTCTGTAATGTTTGGTTTAGTCGATTGAGCGGGGCTTGCTGATGGGCTAATTGGAGGAAGTCCCATTTGAGCCCTACCTTCATCAATAATACTCATTGCATCTGCTGCGCTCCTTATACGGCCATTTGTTACAGCAGAAACAACAGCAGTATTTAGATCGTATGGAACAACAACGTCCTCAAGGTTATTGAATTTGGTTATGTCAACATTGCCGTCTTGGTCATACAAGCCAATATCAAGAGTTAGCGGCGCATTACCCTTGCCATCCTTTTGTGCGGCTGCCCCAGAATATCTTGAGCCCTTGCCATAAACCCAAAGCTTCCCCTTTTTGTCTTGGAACATTCCAACGGGAAGCACAGCACGGTTACCAATGGTTTGAATTCTCGGCATATTTGCCTTGCCAGCGGTTATGTCAAAAAACCTTATCTCATCAATATGCGCTTGATCGCCCTTCGATGTATAAGTATTAATATCGGCCTTCATTTCCTGCGCCTTGGACACCATGCCCTGCAAGTTAGTAGCATATGTATGTTGATACATTGCAGTTCCGCCTTTTTGCTCGGTCCCAGCCACTGTCCCTCCTCCACCAGTGGCCAAGTCCTTAAGGTCGGTCTTTTGCTCTACAACCTCGGGTAGCATAGCACGCAGATACTCAATGTTGTCTGCGATTTTTTCGTCGTAGGTCTCTCCGTCTCCATAATTGAAGTCAACTGCCATCTCTCTGGCAATGGTGGGAATGGCGTTTTCGAACGTCTCCCTTGTGCCCTGCGTGATGGCCATGAACCTACCCTCGCGGTCCAGTTGATAGGTCTTCTTGCCGTACATCATGGACTCCTTATCTGCCATGCCTTTCAGTCTGGTCAGCACAAAGTCCTTGTAGTAGACATCTCGGCCCATGAGGTTGTCAAACTGCTCCATGTTGTTGAGCAGCTTGTTGAAGTCACCTCCAACATCACCAGCGGTGTAACTACCCATGCCATAGACAATGTCCTTGGCAAGTTGTAGCGCCTTGGGATTGCCAGCCACTTCGTTCTTGGCAGCCTTCTTGAGATATTCAGTGGCGTAGTCGAAGTATTGCTGGCCACGCTGGGCGAGTGCTTCGTTCTGTGCGTTGATGGCCCTCCACCTTGCCTGAAGCTCCGGGTTGCTTGCAATGGCCCTGTATGCCTTGTTCGCGTTGCCTCCATACATGGCATCTGCAATGCCCTGCACAAACTCATTGTTCCTCTCCTGTACAAGACGGGCGAAGTTCTGCTGGTATGGCTTGGCGGTCTGCGGAACCTTTGCGAAATCGGCCATGAAAGCCTGACGCTTTTGGTCAAGCTCAACCTGTCGGTTGTTCAGGATGGTCGCCGCCTTGCTGATGGCACCCATCGGCATACGACCGGGAGTGGCCACATACTCGGTCCCTGTGCTGTACTGCCCAATGAGAGGGCCTTGGTTGGGGTAAAAGTCCTCTTGGGTGAACGGTTCGGTCAGACCGGGAGCAGACCAAGTGCTGGTC
>Ga0315904_10005423_pt1 | contig 17717 bp, 11 predicted proteins | sample LakEriMetagenome_6_FD_203529 | JGI IMG/M metagenome (GOLD analysis project Ga0315904, IMG submission 203529) | Freshwater fungal communities from buoy surface, Lake Erie, Ohio, United States - Buoy 12 MA120 | ecosystem: Environmental > Aquatic > Freshwater > Lake | place: USA: Lake Erie, Ohio...
CGCCGTGGCGATCACCCAGTCCAATCCCCAAAGCCAGACCAACGCGCCCTCCACCATCGATCCGGTCAAACGCTATCTGCATTATGAAAAAGCCTTCCTCGATGGCGAACTCGATCCCGCTTTCAAGAACCTCGCAACCTGGGAATACCGCCACGTCGTCAACTGTGACGCGCCGGATGAAATCCTGACATGGGGCCGCGAGATGCTGCGCAACTACCGGCCCGACCACATCTCAATACCGGACTACGGCTGGCGCTATGTTCAGTCTGTTAGAACGGAAGTCCCTTACGGTTCGCAAAACGTGCAGTATGACATTCCCACACAGCACCAGTACCAGAACATCATCAAGAACGGCGGCGTGTGCGGCCGCCGCGCGTTCTTCGGCCGCTTCATCCTGCGCAGCTTCGGCATCCCGACATGGGGCGTGACCCAGAAGGCGCACGCCGCGCTCAGCCACTGGACGCCCAAAGGCTGGGTGGTCAATCTCGGCGCGGGTTTTCACGCAAGTTGGTGGGACAAGGACGAGGCGCCGCTCAGTGGAAACCAGTTCCTCATCGACACCCAGGCCCGCGCCCACGCCGATGAGTATCCGAAAGTGCTGCGCGCGCAATGGGTCGGCCGCATCCTCGGCGAACCGGTTTACAACGAGCGCAAAAAAATCGAAGGCGGCTTCTGGAGCACCGTCGGCCATTACCAATCCACTCTCCTCGCATCCAAGACGGCCACCCTCGGACCGCTCGGACAGGAACTCGCCGAGGCCAACGACCGCGAACAAAAAGTCGTATCGGAAGCCGTCTCCGCGGATGACCAGCAGTCCATGGTGCAAAACGGAAACATCACCATTCCCGCAGTCGCCCACGGCAAGCCCGAGGGCAAATCGGCGGCCTTGAAAGGCACCGGCGGCATGCGGCTCCACGCCCTCGGCGGTTTCAAGACCGAGTATGTCTTCGATGCTCCGCAAAGCGGAAAATATCAACTCACCGCCAAGGTCGCCACCGTGCAGGACGGACAAATCTTCATCCTCTCCGCCAACAACGACAAACAGACCATCGAAAGCCCCGCGCCCTACACCCTGGGCATGTGGCAGGAGACCCAACCGGTCGAACTCACCCTGGAGCGCGGAAAAAACACCCTGCACTTCGAACTCAAAACCGGCAGCCGCGGAGTGACGATCAAGGATTTCACCCTCAAGCCCGTGAAGTGAGGCAAACGCCCATACGGTGATGATCCCGTGACATGGATGGATTGTTGTTTTGAAAATAAGGCCAAAATTTACCGAGCCTTTACAGACAGCAGCGTCCGCGACAGCCATAAGGGGTCATGAAAAAAATCCTGATCGCCTGTGGCTTGCTCTCGGTCTCCGCACAAGCCCTCGAAGTTCATGAATGGGGCACCTTCACCGTCCTTGCCGGTTCCAACGGCAGTCAGGCGACATGGTATTCACCCGTCCGCGAGATCGCCAAGCTTCCGCCCTTCGTGCATTCCATCGGTCTCGGCGGCAAGTCGGGCGCTTCCAAAATCCGCATGGAAACCCCGGTCATCTATTTCTATCCGGAGAAACCCATGCAGGTGTCCGTCGAGGCCACTTTCACGAACGGCATGATCACCGAAGTTTTTCCTTATTCACCCAGCGTGCTGACAAGCCTCAATCCAATGCTTGGCAAGATGAGTAACAAGGCCACATGGACGGGTTTCCTGCATCCGCCCGCCGATAACAATGCCATGTCCCGCATCCCGCGCATTCCGGCCGCAAAGAACGAGGAACCCTATGGAGCAGCCCGCGAAGTTCCCGACGCGTGGATCTTCGAATCCGATCTCAAAAAAATTCCCGGCCTTGATGTCCAACCACCTCTTCCGGAGATGGAAAAATTCATCTTCTACCGCGGTGCCGGCGATGCCTACCTGCCCTTACACACTTTCATGAATGGCAGCGATGTGACCCTCACCAACCAAGCGCTCGGCCCCCTGCCCTTCGGCACAGCGCTGCGCGTGCGCGGCGGAAAGGCTTCGTGGATCGCCATTCAGCGGGTTGCCACCTATCTCTCCGATGGCAAACCCTCGAACAACACGGCACAAGTCACGCTGCCGCCAGTGGATCGTTGGCTCGATGAAGTGGAATCCGAACTCGCCGCCGCATGGAAATCCGCGCTTGCCGCGGACGGACTGACTTCCGCCGAAGCCTCCGCCATGGTGGAAACATGGCGCAAAACGTGGTTTCGCGAGGAAGGTGACCGCGTTCTCACACTCATGCCGCGCGCCACCATCGATCAAATGCTACCGCTCAAAATCAGCCCGCAACCCGCGAAGACCGAACGTGTCTTCGTCGCACGCATCGAGATGATCTCACCCGAAAAAGAACAGGCAATCGTCCGCTTGCTGAACTCCGACAAGAAACCGGAAACCAAAGACCTGGAAGAATTCAACAGCCTCGGACTGGGACGTTTCGTGGACGGAGCCATCGAGATCGCCACGCAGATTCAAACTGGCAAAATGCGGCAGCAATACTCCGACATCGCGCTGCTGAAACTCCCCAAGCCCGAGGGCGACATCAGCAAAAATTGAAGGCCGTGTATCGATGCTCTCCGAGCGTCGATGCCAATGAAATGACCCAAGGGTCTTTTCTTACACAAACGGCGGGCGGTGACCGCCGCTACTTCTTTGCCTCTCTCGGACGATCGGGCATGATTGGCGAATCGAAGCCTGCGAGATCGGAGGGTTTCACATTACGCGCGTATCCGCCGAAGGAGAAGGCGCCGGGCTTGTAGGGACCGACGAACGCAATGTTCAGGTCGGGCTTGATTTCCTTCTCCATTCCAAGGGCCCAGAGAATGCCGTTGATGATGAGGCGGCGGTAGTTGTCGTCGAGGATGTCCTGGGACGCGCCTTGTGTGGTGTGGAAGACGCGGTGCTTGCTGCCGTCCTTTGCGGCATAGTGGCGCGTCCAGGTGGAGGGCATCGGCGGCTTCTTGGTGTCCGGTTCGGCGTTCGGCTCCATCGAGACGAGTGGCTGGGAGGTGGTGAGCACGGTGAAGTCGGGAGCGGCCTTGCCGACGTATGCGCCCGCATGGCAGAACGCGGTTTCTCCGACTCCGGCTAGAATGACGTTGCCGCGTTGTTCCGGAACGGTGGTGATGCGGGTTCCCTGTTTGTGGTTTTCGCCGTAGTGGCCGACCCATGTGTTGCCGAGGATCTGATGGCCGAAACCGTTCTCGTAATCCGCGGCCTTCGACTTGAAGTCATATTTCGCATACTTCGAATTGCCCGGAATCTTGAAGGCGTGCGAAGAGGTGCGCATTCCGACGACCGGGCCGCCGCGGTCGAGGTAGGAAACGATGTGCGCCATCTGTTCATCGGGCAGGTTGAGGAAGCGCGCGGAGATCACGAAGAGGTCGGCTTTTTCAAGGGCTTCGAGTCCGGAGACGCGTGATGATCCGGCTTCAATGAAACCGTCCGCATCGACACCAAAGACAACGGTGCAGGTGAAGCCGAGGTGTTTGGCGAGGATGCGGGCGAGCGCCGGACAGCTTTCCTCCGCGCGGTATTCGTGATCGCTGGCGAGGAAGACGATGTGTTTGCCCTGCCCCGGTCCGGGGCCGCCTTCGTAGATGATGGAGGTGGCGTGGATGGGTGCGGTTCCGAACAGGGAGGCGAGCAGGAGGCGGAGTGCTTTCATGGATGTCATTTGATCGGGTGGTCTTTGAGAAGTTCCTCGGGTTTCCAGAAAACCGAGCGGTCCTTGGTGGCGGCGCGGACTTTTTGAACGGTCTCGGGTTTCACCGGTTCCGCCTTGTTGCCCCATGAGTTGCGCACGTAAGTGAGCACCGCGGCGACTTCCTTGTCGTTGAGCAGCGATCCAAAGGCGGTCATCGGCGGCACGCCCTTCGCCGGGTCATACACCTTGCCGTTGACTTCCAGCTTACCCCAAAGCCCGTGAAGAGTGAGTTTGATGAGACGCTCCTCGTCGCCCGTGGCCCACGGGCTATCGACCAAGGGCGGATAAACGGGGTCCAGCCCTTTGCCATGCGGTTGGTGGCAGGTCGCGCAGTGCGCCTCACGATGGTATATCTCGCCGCCGAGGCGGTAGGCCTTGGCCGCCTCGCCCGAAAGGTGTGCGGGGACCTTGATTGTGATCTTTTCCTCTACGTCGGCGATCGCGGCCGGCATCCTGCCCTTGGTCGGATCGGCGGGGCCCCAGAAATGTTTGACGGTGGCGGCGGCGATGCGCGCGTGCGGCTCGGGAGATTCGAGCAGGGCTTCCAACAACACGTTTTCGCGCACATTGTTCTGCTGGAGAATCCACAGCGCCTCCAACAGGGGATGGGCGTGTTCGGTTTTTTCCGGGTCGAATTGTTTCACCCACTCGCGCACGGCGGAGACAACCTCTTTGGAATCGCGGCCGCTGAGTTCCGCGCGCGTGCGTTCGCGCACACCGTCCACGGGATGTTTGAGGTTTTCCAACAAGTCTTTGACCGGACGGCCCGCGATGGCGACGGGTGCCTGCAGCGGGCGGTCCTTGCACACCATGCGGAAGATGCGTCCGTGTTTCTTGTCGCGCTCGGGATCGCGGATGTTGTGCTGCATATGGCCGATGATCGCGTTCTGCCAGTCCGCGATGTAAAGCGCGCCATCGGAGCCGCACTCGGCATCGGTGGGGCGGAAGTTCCGGTCCTCGCTGTAGAGGAAGTTTTCCGTCGGAGTGCCCCAGATTTCGCCCTGCTTGAAGGTTTGTTTTTCTTCCTGATGGCCGTCGCGATGGAGGTCGTAGCGATAGATGCCGAGGTAGCCGATCACGTTGCAGATCAGGAAATCCTGCTGCATGTCATCGGGGAAATTGGTGCTGGAGATGATGGCGTTCGCGGGGGCCGGGCGCGATTGCTGTTTGAGGAGCGGGAACATCCTGAAGGCATCACCGTGCGGCCGCACCTGGAAGGCCTTGCTGCTGGTGCCGTCGGTTGCGAACAAGTAACCCCAGCGGTCGAAGCTGGTGCCGTGGGGGTTCGGACCGTTGGCGGCGATGAAGGAGAACGTGTGACGGCGCGGATCGAAGCGATACATGCCGGACGCGGTGGAGTTAAGTGATGGTCCCCAGGGATGCTCGTAGTTGTGTTGCAGGAAGATGCCGCTCTGCCAGTAAAGCCCGCCGTCGGGGCCGATGACGAAATTGTTGGCCGCGTGATGGGTGTCCGCGGAGCCGGTGGCCTGGAAGAGCACGATGCGGAGGTCCGCCTTGTCATCGCCGTCGGTATCCTTGAGGAAGAGGATGTCGGGTTGCGAGGTCACGATCACTCCGCCACCCCAGAATGCGAAGCCGAGGGGATTGTGGACTTTGGCGAACTCGATCGCCTTGTCAGCCACGCCGTCGCGGTTTGCATCGGGGAAAATGAGCAGGCTGTCGGTCATTTGCTTGAGCGGCTCCCATTTCGGATAGGTGCTCCAGCAGGCGGCCCAGAGGCGGCCTTTGGCATCCACTTGCAATTGCACGGGGTTTGCCAGCGCGGGGAACATTTTCTCGTCTGCGAACACATTGACCTCGAAGCCTGCCGGCACGTGCATCTTGGCGAGGCTTTCCCTGCTGTTGAGGTATTCGGTGGTTCCCTCCTTCTTGGGATTCGAACTCTTGCTGCCTCCGCCGATGTTGGAAATGACCTCGACGGGTTTTGGAACGTTCGAGTCGTCAAGCGTGTGCGGCCTGCCTTGCGCCACCGCATGGATTTTCACGTCGCGGTTGGCGGTCATCACATCGAGCATGGTGAGCTCGTGCTCAAGCACATCGCGGTTGGTCTGGCCGTTAACGAAGCGCAAGCCGGAGCGGCTGCCCCAGATATCGTTCTCGTCCATCGCGCGGTAGCGGTTGTGCCAGTGCCAGTTCTTGTCGAGCACCGCCTGGCGCAGCGGCTCGACCGATGGCGTGGCGGTGACTTTCGCGCCGGTGACGGCGGATGCGATCACCTCTGCGAGCAAGCGGTTGCCATCAGGCAGCAAATGCACGCCGTTGAGAGTGAGGGTTTTTTCCGCAGCATCGTAGAGCGCCTTGGATGTGGAGAAGAGATCCACGAAGGCCACGCCCTTTTCATCGGCGACCTCCTTGGTGGCCTTGGTGTAAAGCGCGAGGTTGATGTTGTTGGCGCTGCCGTCGGGAAGATTGGGATCGCCGAGGTCTTCATGGGCGATCGGTGAGAACAGCACGATGCGGGGAGGGGTTTCTCCGTTGAATTTTGTATTGCGGTATTTGTCGATCATCCCTGCGAGGTCGGCCTTGAACTGGGAAACCTTCGCATCGCCACCGAACGACTCGTTGTAACCGAAGAAAGCGAAGACGACGTCGGCCTTGCAGTAACCGAGGCAATCCTCGACCGAAGGAACTCCCTTGCCGCGGGGGCGCGAGGTCACGGTGTCGCCGGCCACCGCGAGGGTGCGGAATGTGACGCCCTGGCCTGCCAGCCGGGTTTGGAGAAGCGTTTCCATCCAGCCATCGTGCTGCATGCGGTCTGGCAGCGCGTTGCCGATGATGCCCACCGTGTCGCCCTTTTGCAGCGGAAGCTGCGCGACTGCGGGAATTACGGATAGAAATGCGAAACCCAGTGCGGACACCGGGCGGCGGAAATGGGGCAATATCGGGCGGGATGTCCAGCGCATGGCCCATGAAACGCGTCCAACCCGCCCCGCATTACAACGAATCGATCCACCGCCCCAGCCCGGTCCGTTTCCAGCTTGAACCACTCCGGGCAAACCGATAGATCGCGACTGCGTCCACGTTTACCATGGACACGGTTACTTTCATGAGTGATTCCGAAAATGGATTTCGAGCACCTCAGCCTGGCGAACTCGCGCCGCTGTTTCCCAAATACCGGATCCTGTCGCTGATCGCGACGGGTGGGATGGGCGCGGTTTACCATGCGATCCAGACCTCGCTCGAGCGTGAAGTCGCCATCAAGATTCTTCCGGCGGAGTTCGGCAAGGATGCGGAGTTCCGCGAGGCCTTCGCGGCCGAAGCCCGGGCGATGGCCAAACTCAAGCACCCCAATCTCATCGGTGTGTATGATTACGGGGACGTCAACGGCATGCTGTTCATCGTGATGGAGCATGTGTCCGGTCAATCGGTGCATGATGCATGCCAGGGATGCGCGGTCGATCCGGCGGAAGTCATCCGCCTGATGACCAAAATCTGTCAGGGAATGGCCCATGCTCACGAGAACGGAATCCTCCACAGGGACATCAAACCGGCCAACATCCTGCTTGATGCGCATCTGCAGCCAAAAATCGGTGATTTCGGCCTGGCGCGCCCCATCGAGTCGAAGGTCGGCGAGGGAGAGGCGATCTACGGCACGCCGGGATACACGGCTCCCGAAGTGCTGGATGCACCGCACACCATGGATCAGCGGGCGGACATTTTCTCGCTTGGAGTGCTGCTGCATGAGCTGCTCACAGGTCTTCTGCCGTCAGCCGACCCTCGGCCGCCTTCCGTGATCTCAAAGTGCGATCCGCGATTCGATGCAGTGGTGCGCAAAGCCACCCAGCCGGATCCGCTCCAGCGTTACCAGAGCGCGGAGGAAATCGCCGAGGCTCTGCAAAAAATCGCAAGCAGCATGGGATCCAGGCCGGGCCGGACGTCATCACCCGCAGCTTCCAGAATGCCCGCGGCCCGTTTCCATCCCACGCAGACGCCTAAAAAAGGAGGCTCAGGAGTGTGGATCATGCTGGTAATCATCGCGGGAGCCGTGGCGGTTTTTTTGCTCAAGAACGGCGACTCTCCGGTAACGGTTCCGATCACCTCGTCAGAACCGGTTGCCGGGCACAAGCCGGAGCCCGCCCAGCCCGAGGTAGCGCCCCCGGAACCGGTGAAACCCAATCCCGCTCCATCAACGCCTGTCCCGGATCCGATAATACCCGATCCCGGCCCTGTGGTTTCTGTGACGGACCCGGTGAATCCCACCACTGTTCCAGAACCGCCCGCCCCGGAACCGGTTAACCCCGAGCCCGGCCCGACAGTGACGGAGCCTGTGGCGGCGGCTCCCGTGACAAGCCCACAGCCGAAGTTTGACGTGGAGGGTTTCCTTGCGCACGCCAGAGCCATCATGGTCAAACGCTGCGCTCCCGAATTCATCAAGCACGATGAAGCGCTGGAAAAAAACCTCACGGACTTCAGGAGCAAAGCATCGGAACTCGTTGAAACGAATCTTGAGGAGCGTTTCCATGACGCCGCCGGGAGGGAGCTGGATGCCTTTCTCGACTTGCGCAGGGCGGATGGCAACCGGATGGGAGAACAGTTGGAGAAACCCTTGAAATTCAAGAAATGGCTCGTCGAGCTGCACGAGAAACATCAGAAAAAGGAAGCTGGAATCGACGAGGATTTGAAGGATGCTCTCGCCGAACATCAGAATACCTACCTACACGGACTGGGGCTCAGAATCAAAGCGCTTCAGGCGGATGATCCCGTGGCGGCGGAACTGATCAAGGCTGAGACCGGAAATGTGGCCGCCAGTCCGGATTATTTCGTGGACCTGATGCGGGAGGGGCTCCAAAAGAATTGAGGTGTTCCCGCCGTGCCGGAATTTCCCGCGATGGAAGTCAAACTCCGCGCCCTGGATGATTGTGCTCGCAATTGGAACGTGGAAGCACCGACCGGGACGTGACATGGGAACTTGTCCTGATATTTTTTTCGTGCTTCATTCGCCTCCGTTATCATCCGGACCGCACTGCAAAATGAGGCTCGCCAAACCCACAAGGCAGGTTTCGATTTCCCCGACCCACAGATCTCAGCAAACATCAAATCCATGCTCCGCCCCCGCAAGAAACACAGCGTCCACGATCTGCGCCAGCTCAAGGGCAAACGCTGCCTCACCCACATCCACGTCAAGTCGCCCGAAGAAGCCGCCGCCGCCGAGGAGGCCGGAGTCGATCTCATGAGCTGCAGTTTCGACACGCCGGAGGCGCAGGCGCGCCTGCCCCGCCTCATCGCCGCAGCACCTAACAGTTTCATCTCCACCGCAACGCCGCATGGGATGGCCTCTCCCGAGGAAGCGATCCGCATCGCCTTCCGCGCCCTCGAAATCGGCGCAAGCTCCGTCTATTGCTCCGCAAGTCCGTTCATCATCGAGGCCATGGCGCGCGAACAGATTCCCGTCGCGGGCCACATCGGTCTGGTGCCCCGCCACGCCACCTGGACGAATTTCCGCGCCATCGGCAAAACACCCGATGAGGCGCTGCGGATCTACCAACAGATGAAGGACCTCGAAAATGCCGGGGCCTACGCCGCGGAAATCGAAGTCGTGCCCCACCGCCTCGCTTCCTTCCTCTGCTCGCAGACATCGATGATCCTGATGTCGCTCGGTTCCGGCAGCGGCTGCGACACGCAGTTTCTCTTCTCCTGCGACATCCTCGGCGACTACGACGAGCGCATCCCCCGCCATGCCAGGGCTTACCGCGACTTCGCCGGCGAGTATCGACGCCTCCAACAGGAACGCATCTCCGCCTTCCGCGAATACATTGCTGACGTGCGCGACAACCGTTTCCCGGAAAACTCCCATCTCATCGACACCAACGATGAAACACTCGAAGCGGCCATTGCGCTGATCCGGCAAAACGGCAGGCCGGGTTGAAATTTCGGTCCCGCCCGGCAGGTCTCACCAGGCCATCCTCGCACCCAGGACGGCGCCGAGTCCGGGTTCGTTCTGACCGGAGCCATGAATGCGGTAATCCTCATCAGTTATATTTTCGATGCCGCAGTTGAGATCGAGATGTTCGTTGACCTGCCAGCCGGCGCGCAACGAAGCCATGATATATCCGGGAGTGCCGTTGGTCGGGATGCGCTGGTTGTCCGCGGTCTGGTCCGCGGGGGTGATGCGGTCTTCGGTATCGGCGGCGAGAATGCGGCCCTCGACCCAGAATTTTTCCGAAGCATCGTTCCAACGCAGGGCGACGGAGCCGTTGAGCGGAAGCTGCCGCGGCTGCGGTTTGTCCTGAACCGGGCCGCCAACGAAAGCGGGCTGCTCGATGCGGCCATCCTGCCATGCGGCGAAGCCGGAAAGCGTCCACTGCGGATGGAAACGCCACGCGCCCTCCACTTCAACGCCATAGACGTAGGCGTCCGCGGCGTTGGAGGTGACGGTGTTGGTGCTGCCGGAGGTGATCGGCACGCCGGTGATGAGGTCGTTCACATCGGTATAAAACACGGCGCAGGCGAGCGAGGTGGTTTCGGTGGAATGGCGCGCGCCGAGTTCATAGGTGAGGAACTCCTCGGGATCCACATTGGTGGAACCGAGAGATTGGTTGCCGACGCGCGAGGTGAGGTTGCCCGTCAGGTCGTCGAGATTCGGAGCGCGGAAGGCTTGGGAAATCCCGCCGAATATATTCCAACAGGTGTTGATGCGATAGAGCCCGCGCAATGAACCGACGACCGACTCCCAATCAGACGACTCGTTAAAGCGCGGTGCCCCGGTGCTGTCGGTAAAGCGCCCGAGCGAGGCTTCAGCATAGGTATAACGCGCGCCGGTGGTGATTTCGAGGGCATCGACGGGTTTCCAGACATACTGGGTGAATACGCCGAAGAGATCATACTCGGAATCATCCGCCACTGGCAGGCTTTCTCGCAAATTGGTGCCGGCGGCGTTGTTGCGGTAGCCGGAGGAATCGACCTCGTCATGATAGAAATCGAAACCATAAACCAGTGTGCCGGGACCCGCGGTGGATTCGAGCGAGAGATCCAGGCCGAGGGTGTTCACATCGATGCGCGAGCCGCGCAGGCTGTTCTCGGCGGGTGTGCGGTTCTGTGTCTCGGAGTCCGCGGAGGTTTGCCACGAGATGATGGCGTTCCAATGGTCGATGAACGAATCCTCATGCGGGTTGCCGCCTTCGTAACGAAGATAGGTCAACGAGCGCTCCTGATCGTAATCGTTGGAAGTCCACCGTCCCGGTGCGGCGAAATGACTGCCATGAGTCCAACCGGGGTTGTTGAGCGTGCGGTGCCAGCGGGAGATCGCGTCCTGATTCAAATATTGGTGGGCAAGCGTGAGGGTGGAATCCGGCGTGACAGCCCAGTCCGCGCGGAAATCAAGACCCTCTTCCGGGTAGCCGGTGCCTCTCATGCGGCCAACCGAGTCGTCTTCGATGTCGCCGAAGTCCTTGGCGGACAAGCCGAGCCATACCCCGAATTTCCCGCCCACACCGACTTCGTTTTCCAAGCGGCCGATGTGGCTGCCCTGGCCGTTGGTGCGGTATTCATAGGATGCCGTGCCGCCGTAATACATCTCTCCGTCCCGACGCGCGCGGAAGTCGGAAAACTTGCTGAAGGCATTGAGCGTGCCGCCCGCCGCGTCCGATCCGTAAAGCACGGAACCCTGGCTCTTGGTGAGCTCGAGGTGATCGACGGCCAGCGCGTCCACCGTGTTCCAATACTGGATGGGACCGCTGCGGAAGGTGGAGTTGTTCATGCGGACGCCATCCACCAACAAAAGATTCTGACGACCGATGAAACCGCGGATGATGGGCGAGCCATGACCATGGGCGGTCTTCTGCACCGAGACGCCCGGCGTGTATTGCAATGCCTCGGGCAGGGTCCGGCGGTTGTTTTCCCGGATGAAATCCGAATCGATGTATGCGGTGGAGTAAGGTGCGGAGGTCTCCGCCCTTTCGAGGCGTGTGGCGGTGACAAACAAGGGATCGAGGAAATCCTGCGCCAATGCGGGCGACAGCGTGGACAAGATGAGAACCGGGCCGAGGCGTTTCATGCGGGGATGCGAGTGAGCAGGGCGCGCGCAAGGCAGTCAAGCCGCGGCGCTGAGCAGGATTTGTCCAAGAGGAATGGCCGATGGCGGGATTTTGTCCGCTCAAGGATCTTCGCCCTGCAAACCAAGGCGGCGGAGTTTCTGTCTGAGCGTGGCGCGGTGGATGCGCAGCGCGGCAGCCAGGCGGGTGGGGCGGTGGTCGTGCTTCAACAAGAGGTGCCGAAGCATGATGGTCTCGATGTTTTCCATCAACTCGTCATAGGCAGGCCACTCGCCCTCGGGCAGGGCCTGGCGTGCATCAAGCCAGCGGGCGATGGCGGCGTCCAACTCGCCGGGCGCGGGAGCGGTGTCGCCATGGGTGGATGCCGCGGCGGCGACATGCGGCGGGAGGTGGCTCAGATAGATCGGCCCCGCGCCGCAAAGCGCGAGCGCGCTCTCGAGCACATGGCGCAGTTCGCGGATATTGCCGGGCCATGGATAGGCTTGCAGCGCCGCGAGGACCGGTGGCGTGAGCACGGGCGATGAAACTCCGCCGCGCAGGCCGATGAAGTAATCACCGAGCGCGGCAATGTCTCCGCTGCGTTCGCGCAACGGTGGAAGCGGGATGACCAGCGCGCTGAAGGTGTAAAACAAATCCTCCCGCAAGTCGCCGGCTTCCATGGCCTCGCGCGGATCACGGGCGGTGGTGGCGAGCACTCGCGGGCGCGCGGCCTTAGGGTCGGCCAGCCAGGCGGCAAGGCGGGTTTGGAGATCGGGCGAGAGGGAGGTGATTTCGTCGAGGATCAAAGTGCCGGGCGGTGCAAGCTCATCGCTCCAATTGTTTATCGACGCACATGCGAGGGTTCGGAGCGGCTGGCCGGATTGCGGGCTGTGGGCGTGGATGACGGACGCGGCGAGGCTTTTGCCCGAACCGCTGGGACCGCTGATGAGTGCGGGTACGTCACCCTGACATGCGCGGGCGATGCCGAGGAACGCATCGCGCAGACATGGCGCGGCACCGATCAAGGTGGCGGGCCGGTTTTCGATTGACGGCATGGTGTTTGCTCCAGCCGCAGGCAGTGAGGAAAGCAGCGCGGCAAGCGTTTGTTCGAAATGCCGCAGGTTCAGTGGTTTTGTTAGGTAGGCGGTGGCACCGGATTTCTGCGAGTCGATCGCATGATCGAGCGTGGCATGTGCGGTGATGACAAGCACCGGCAGCGAGGCATGGGATTTCCGCAACACCTTGAGAAATTCCAACCCGCTCATGTCGGGCAGGCCGATGTCGAGAACGACGGCGGCGAACTCCGCTTCCGCCATGGCATTCATGCCGGCCGTGGCCGTGGCCGCGAGCACCGGCATGTGGCCCATGCGGCGCACGAGAAACGAAAGCGCGGTGCCAAGCGCGTGTTCGTCTTCGATGATGAGAATGGATCGGGCGATCATCGGTTTGTGTTCATGGAGGGGGTTTTTGCGAACTCCGCCCGCACCAAGGCGCCTCCTCCGGCGGGGTTTTCAACGACAAGAACGCCATCGTGAGCGAGACAAATCTCACGCGCCACCGCCAGACCGAGACCCATGCCGCCTTCTTTTTCCGAGTAAAAAGGTTCTGCCAGCCTGGTCATGGCTGACGCGCTGAAACCCGGTCCTTCATCCTCGACCAGCACCGCCACCCGCGAACCGGCGTCGGCCACGCGAACGGTGACGCGCCCTCCGGCGGGCATCGACTGCACGGCGTTGCGCAACAGGTTTCCGAATACCTGCTGAAGCCGGTGACGATCGGCCCGGATGATGACCGGCGGAGACGCGGGGCTTTCGATCCCGATGCGCACACCGGAGTGGCGGGCTTGCGGTTCTATCAGGCGCACCGCTTGTTGTAACAACTCGCGGACATCGACATCGGCGAGCACCGGCGGCATGGGTTTGGCATGACTCAGCCACTGGCCCACCAGTTCTTCGATTCTTCCAGCCTCGCTCTCGATGAGATGACGCGAGACGGACGCCTCTTCCGGCCCCGCATTTTCCAGCAACTGCGCGTGCAGCCGGATGGCCGCCACGGGATTGCGCACCTCATGGGCGAGGCTGGCGGCCATGCGTCCTAACAAAGCGTGCCGTTCCGCGGCGCGGCGTTTTTCCCTTTCCTCGCGCAGGCTCTCATGCGTGCGGGTGAGCGTTCGCGCGAGCTGGCCGATTTCATCGCGCCGCGAAACCGGAAGTTCGGGAAGTTCTTGTTCAGTACCGACGAGTGGCAGCGACTTCGCCATGCCGCGCAAAGGTCCGGCGACACTTCGCGCCAAGCCCCAACCCAGCGCAAGTGAAAGCAGCCAGAAAAAAACCAATGCCAGCCATGTATCCGCACGGCTCGCCGACTGTGTGGTCGCCGTAGCGGGTTTCAGGAAAATCACCCGCGTGTCATCCCGGCCCGGAAGACCCACCATCCATTGGCCATCGAGAGTTTGTGTCTTGCCGTCGAAGCGCATCTTGAATGCATTGGATGGCAGAAAATCGCCGGGTTTTCCCACCACCGCACCCGACTTGGTTTGCCAGAAAAACACTTTCGCCCCGATGATTTCGCCGAGTTGCGCGGCCATTGCTCCGGACTGCGGCAGGCGGCTGCGTTCGAGGAAACCGGCATTCACCCGCGCGAGTTCCTCGAAGGCGCGGCGCTCCTCGCGCTCGATGCGCCGCTCGAAGGCCCACACCAGCGCAAGCGAGCCTAACAAAACAAACAGCGCCACGCCCGATGTCATCCAGACGGCAAGACTCGCCGGGCCTTTGCCGTAAACCGGCTCTTGCGACGATCGGCTCATGCCATGCGTTGAGGACGATGCGGCAACTCCTTCAAAATGACAGAAATCGACTGGATAACCTGCGCGGCACGACCGGATTGACCTCATATTGCCCTTTCATCTCGGTGAGGGTCCTGCGTTCCTTGTCGGTGATCGGATAAGGGCCGGAGAATTCCAAACGCTTCGGATTCGGCGCGCGCGTGCGGGCCGAATATGACTGCCGGTCTTTGAGATAAAAGAGAATGTAATATTTCTGACCTCTGTTGCTGGCTTCCGCGAGAAAATCCGGAGTCCCCCGCCTGGCCACGAAGAGATCGAGATCCGGATAGTTCCGGCTTAACGAGACCAGCCGGTAATGCCCGAAGGATTCCGGCTCCGAGCGCACCAGCATGATCTGGTTGCGCGCCATGGATGAAGCGCTGCCCGGCAGTCCGGACTCTTCAAAGGTGGCACAACCGCCCGCGAGCAACAGCATCGCAAGAGAGGCGGAATACCATGCCCGATTTGTGATCCACGCGCGCGTCATGCCATCACTCTACGTTTACGGAAGCCCGGCTATTTCTCGCGCGGTCTTTTTCGATCAATGATTGGATCATGGCGGGATTCGGCCTGCTTGCCTCGGAGTCGACGAAGTATGCGGTCTCCATAGGCACGAGGAACTCGACCGCCGAGTTGATGCCCACCAGTCCGCCATGGGCGTCCACCACGGGCCCGCCGCTGTCGCCGGGTTGCAGCGGAATGTCGATCTTGAACTTGCGCGTGCGCCTGAAACCCGTTGATGGCGGCAATGATGTTCCGAGTTTCCCGGGATCGGAATTGAAACCCGTGGCAATGCCTCCATGCACCACCGGCGTGCCGATCGGCAGCCATCTGCGCGGGTGCGTGAATTGATAATAGAGTGGGGTTTTGACATCGATGCGGAGCAATGCGAGGTCCGCGCCCTTCGAGCGCCAGACCACCCGCGCGCGATGGGGAGTGAGCGGTCCGCCGCCGCCATAGATGACATAGATGCCGCGGCCCTCCATGCGCTCCAGCACATGATCGGCTGTTAGAAAATAACCATCCGGCGAGACGGGGGTGGCCGAACCGCCGTCCGCATCGCCCGGTGCCTGGGAAACGGGAAACCCGCGTTTCACCCAGGAGTCGAGGTCGGAGCGGTCGGTGACGATTATCGCGCTAACGCGTTGAAGCACGTGCTTGCGGACGCCGGCTCCCGGCGGTGTGGGATCGGGTTGCGGAGCCACCGCGCACGCCTGCACGGCTACCGCAGCAAGCAGCACTCCGAAGAACCCGATCAGCCTTTGCATCCGCGCGGAGGAAAGCACAGCCGCCGCGCTTCGTCACACTCGTTTTCACAAATCCGCCAACAATCCCTCGAGCGCGCGGCGGAAGGGCGCGGCCATGGCCAGCCCCGCGATCTCCTCCGGCTCGACCCATGCATCGCCCGCGGCGGGTTTGAAACCTTTGGCACGGCCTTGATGCACCCGCAGACGCACACGGTAGCGCGTGATGCCATAAACATGCTCCGCGATGACCGGCAGGTGGCCTATTTCTCCGGCATCACGCACCGGCAGTTTCCACAAACCGGTGCGGCGTTTACCCGATTCATGCTGCATGAGCACACGGCCCGCGCGGTCGCGCAGCCACAAGGCGTGCTCATCCACCGCCGTGACCGCCACCTTGCGCTCCTTCACCGGCAATGTTGCCGGTTCGCGCGTGCGGCAAAAAGCAGCGACGGGACACGCGAGACAATCCGGCGCGCCGGGCCGGCAAATCCTCTGCCCGAGTTCCATCAGCGCGGCGTGATGCACGCGCGGATGTTGGTCATCCGCCAACTTGCCCGCCCAATCCCAGATTTGCCTCTGCCCGGCACTGCCATCCACAGCTTCGGAAAAATCCATCAGGCGCGAGATCACGCGGCTGATGTTTCCATCCACCAACACCGCGGGCAGGCCGAAAGCAAAGGCGCGCAACGCGCCGGCAGTATAGCGCCCGATTCCCGGCAAGGCCAGCAACGCGTCGAGATCGTGAGGAAACTTTCCGTCATGAAGTTCAAGCGCCGCCCGTGCCGTATCACGCAGCATCCTCGCGCGCCGGTAATAGCCAAGTCCCTCCCAAGCCTTGAGAAGGGCCGCATCATCCGCCGCCGCCAGAGATATCAAATCCGGAAATGTATCAATAAACCGTTCGTAATATCCCTTCCCCAAAACCGTGGCAATCTGCGTCTGCTGCAACATCACCTCGGAAACCAAAACCTCGTACGGATCGCGCGTCCGCCGCCACGGATAATCCCGCGCATGCCGCTTGAACCAGCGGGCCAGATGCCCGCGGAATTTTTTCCTCTCGACCAGGGCGTCAAACTCGCAACGGGGCTTCAACACGCGCGGACACTCCGTCATTTCCCCTCCCCCGCCAAGTTTCAATCCCGCTCACGCGATCACGTGATGGTAATGCGGCCGGATCCGGGTAAGATGATCCGCGTGTAAGGGATAGCACACTGCCCCCCCAAAGGGCCCACGGGCGTCGGAACAAGGGATCCGACGCCCGTGGCTTTTTCAGCCTCAGGGTTCCGGCATGACCTCAATCCGCAGCCGGGCGAAAAGCCTGCCATTCAACGGATTGACCGGAATTGAAACGCGGACCACATCGACCAGCGCGCCCTCCTCAACCGCGGTGGTTTCACCGTGGCTTCCATCCGCGGCGGTCCAGGAACCTGCCGGATTGGCGGTCCACTCCACAAGCACCTGCGTCCGCGCGTCATTCCACACCCGGCGGACCATACGGTAGCTGAAACGGAATACATCAGGACCCGCCTCTTCCGGTTCCCCGCCGGGCTGGTTTGTCAGAAGAACGCCCTGGGGCAGCAGGCCGCCGTCCATGCCATTGTGCGGATCGCCGCCTGTGACATACTCCACAGCGTTGTTCGCCGAATCGCCATCCGGATCCAGAAGCGGATCCGGAGCGATTCCATGAAACGCCGCCCACTCCTCGAACGGCGTGCCGCCGACTTCGATCACGTTGATCGAAACCGTGCCCTGAACCGGCGGCGCTGTGCCGTCGTTCACGGTGAAAGTGAAACTGTCCGCACCATGGAAATCCGGATTGGGCGTGTAGGTCAGGTTCGGCGCGTCGCCGCTTAACAATCCGTGAGACGGGCTGCCGGTGACTTGATAGACCAGCGTGCCGCCATCCGGATCACCGCCAGCCAGCACAATGGGCAGCGCGGTAT
>Ga0315904_10005424_pt1 | contig 17713 bp, 16 predicted proteins | sample LakEriMetagenome_6_FD_203529 | JGI IMG/M metagenome (GOLD analysis project Ga0315904, IMG submission 203529) | Freshwater fungal communities from buoy surface, Lake Erie, Ohio, United States - Buoy 12 MA120 | ecosystem: Environmental > Aquatic > Freshwater > Lake | place: USA: Lake Erie, Ohio...
TGGTGTCGTTCAATAAAACCATCGGCAAATGATGATGAGTGCCATTCAGCCCTTTCAAGGCCAATTGAAAAGAACTCGCTTTTAGCTTGAGCTTATCCATCGGATAAAATCGAATGAAATTAATGTGCGGTCGCTTGTCATCTTTCAATTTGTAATCAAACAACATTGGATTATATACTCTTTCCAATGTATCTCTGATTTCGAAATGTAGATGTGGCCCTCCGCTCCCACCGGTATTGCCACTAAGTGCAATTTGTTCACCTTGTTTCACCATTAGTTCGCCTGGCTTTGGATTGAAATCTATTTTAAAGCTTTCGCGAGCATATTGCTCAAGGCGAAGGCGTGCCTGAATAGCCGGAGAAAATTCATTGAGGTGAGCATAAACAGTAACAAACCTGTTGGGATGCGTGATGTACAGTGCTTTGCCATAGCCCGCACTATTCACATTAATCCTCGAAATGTACCCATCTGCCGCTGCGAAAATTTTGTGGTTCTCTTCTGCGTTGGTTCTAAAATCTAACCCCATGTGAAAATGCGACTTTCGAGGCTCGCCAAAATTTCCCACTATAGTCATTGGTACATCAACAGGATTGATAAAATAGTTTTGCGGAATAACTAAAGTATCGGTCTGCGGTTGTTGCGCCATTTTAAAAATAGAAAGCAAATAAAAGACAAGGTAATTCATACTTAACTACAAACGCATGTTTGGACGTAAAGCCTTTTTCTTGTAGAAATCATTAATAATTTTTGTGACCCGATTCGGATCGTCAGTCACATGATAGAGCTTTAAATCTTCGAGGCTAATGTTGCCTTCGGCTAGCATGGAGTTTTTCAACCAGTCTAGCAAACCTTGCCAATAATCTTTGCCGACAAAAATCAAGGGAACTTTATCTACAGAATGAGTTTGCACAAGGGTCAATGCTTCGAACACTTCGTCCATTGTACCAAAACCGCCCGGCATAAAAACAAAGGCTTGTGCATAGCGAATAAACATCACTTTTCGCGCAAAGAAATAATTGAAGATAAGCAACTTATCGGGGTCAATATATTCATTCCACTGCTGCTCAAACTCCAACTCAATGTGCAAGCCCACACTTTTGCCTTTAGCTAGTTTTGCCCCTTTGTTTCCGGCTTCCATAATGCCGGGGCCGCCTCCGGTGATAATTCCATAACCTTCTTTGGTCAATTTGGTGGCAATCACTTCTGCCAATTGATAGTACTTATTATCGGGCTTGGTGCGCGCACTCCCGAAAATGGAAATACAAGGCCCATATTTTTCCATCTTCTCAAAACCATCTACAAACTCGCTCATGATTTTGAACATTCGCCAACTTGACTCTACGCGGTGATCGCCCCATTTTTTCTTTTTTACTGCCATTTATTTTACTTTAAGATTTAAGAATGAACTTGGTTGTCGTTTGATGAGATTAACCACAAACCAAGGAAAGTGATTAATCCATTAATAAATAATAACTCCAACCCAAATTGATAGCCGTCAAACCATTTTTCAGCATTCAAACTCAATAACCAACAAACAACTGGAGAAACTAAACAAATCACCGGAACCAGTATGTCTTTCACTTTCCGCTGTGTCAAAATGCCAAACGCAAATAAACCAAGCAAAGGGCCATAAGTATAAGCTGCCACTTTGAGGATGGTAGAAATCACTGACGATTCTATCACTTGCTGATAAATTAAGATAAGCGCAAAAAACAGAACAGTAATGCTCAAATGCACTGCTTTACGAATAGTGGCGCGCTTGCTTTCGCTCCAATCTGATTTTTCTTTCATGCCTAAAATATCTATACAGAAAGAACTCGTCAGTGCCGTGAGCGCTCCATCAGCACTTGGGAAGAGTGCAGAGATTAAACCAATAATAAAAATCAATCCGGCAATGGGTGGCAAGTGGTTGATCGCTACCAAGGAAAAAACTTCGTCCGACTTAGCCGGAAACTCAATGCCTTTGGCTTGTAGATAAACAAACAATGCTCCGCCCAAAATTAAGAACAACAAATTAACCACCACCAAAATAGCACTAAACAAAAACATATTTTTCTGCGATTTGCCGATAGTGCTTACAGATATATTTTTCTGCATCATTTCTTGGTCCATTCCAGTCATGGTGATGGTGACCACGGCTCCGCCTAAAATTTGTTTGAGAAAAAAGTTGGATGCTTTCCAATCGGAAGTTTGAAAAGTTTGCGTGTAACCATTGTCGCTGATGGCAGCCCAAAGTTGACCAAACGAAAAATTAAGTTCATGGCCAATAAGTACAATGGTGATAATTAGCGCTAAAATCATACCTGTGGTTTGCAGTGTGTCTGTCCAAACGATTGTTTTTACACCACCTTGAAACGTGTAGAGCAAAATCATCAACAAAATAACAAACACCGTGACATAAAACGGTACATGCAAAGCATCAAGAAGAAAATGTTGCAAAACAATCAGCACTAAATAAATGCGGATAGACGCCCCCAAAGTGCGTGAAAGGATAAAAAACGAAGCTCCGGTTTTGTACGAAACTTCACCTAAACGAGTGTGCAAATACGAGTAAATAGAAGTGAGCTGCAAGCGATAATACAAAGGCAAAAGCACAAACGCCACTAACATATAGCCAATAAAATAACCAATCACCACTTGCAAATAGGCAAAGCCTTTGGTATGTACTTCGCCCGGCACACTCATAAACGTAACGCCACTCAGCGATGTGCCAATCATGCCATAGGCCACCAGCAACCAATTCGATTTTTTTTCGCCAATAAAAAACGATTCGTTATCCGCACCTCGTGAAGTGTAGTAAGCGATGGCCAAGAGCAAAGCAAAATATGCCGCTACTATAGCAAGAATAATGGTGGTTGACATACAACAAAGAAAAATTCATTCCGCTGCAATTGGCTGTCAGTTATAAATAGAATTTTGTGGAGTGCAATGTTTTGTGAACAGCTATTTGCCGTACATTTTCTGCTCCCACACCCATGCTGTGCGCATCATAGTATCGAGGTCGCGTTTGATTTGCCATCCGAGTTGAGTGACGGCTTTTTGATTGTCGGCATAGATGGCTACCACATCGCCTGCTCTGCGGTCGCCTAGTTTGTAGTTTAGTTTTTGTCCACCCACCCGTTCAAACGATTGGATGGCTTCCAACACAGTAACGCCATTGCCCGTTCCTAAATTGAAAATTTCTACCTCACTATTTTTTTCCTGAGCAGCGTATTCTAATGCTTTGGTGTGTGCATTAGCAATGTCCATCACGTGAATGTAGTCTCGAATGCAAGAACCATCACGAGTGGGATAATCAGTGCCTAAAACCGTGAACAATGGAAACTTACCAATGGCCGTTCCTGTAATTCGCGGCACCACTGCAGTGATCACATCCGTAGTGTCTTCACCTATATCGCCACTTTCGTGCGCACCAACCGGATTGAAGTAGCGCAACAAAATAAATTTCGTGTTCGATTTCTTGGCTTGTGCTTTTATAATGGCTTCGCCAATTTGCTTCGTGTGTGCATAAGGCGACTCTGCATCGGTAAGGGGTGTTTGTTCGGTCACTGGCAAATCAGTGGCGTTACCATACACCGAGCAAGAAGAGGAGAAAACAAAACTTTTAATGGAAAATTCGTTGGCGAGTTGCAGTAAGTTCACCAACGACTCGATATTATTTTTGTAGTAGAGCAAAGGTTTCTCTACCGACTCGGGTACAGATTTTAGCGCAGCAAAATGTATAATTCCTTCGATGTTCGGTTCAGCAGCAAAAACAGCCTTCGTAGCATCAAAGTCACAAAGGTCAACCACATAGTTTTTGATTTTTGTGCCCGTTATCTTGTCAATGCGGTCAATGGTTAAGGATTTAGAACGCACCAAATTGTCAATGCTCACTACCTCAAATCCATTTTCCAATAAATCAATTATCGTATGCGAGCCGATGTAGCCACATCCGCCCGTCACCAGCACTTTTCCTTTTTTGCTCATTGTTTAGAAATTGTATTGTCCGCTTTCAATTGTTTTGCGGATACCATCTTCGATAGTGATTAACTCGCGGCCAAGCAGTTTTTTCATTTTAGCCACATCCGGTTTTCTGCGTGTCATATCTCCTTCTTCCAAAGCCGGCAAGTGAACAATCTCCGATTTTGAACCTGTAATTTTAATAATCAATTTCGCTAAATCCAACACAGTGATTTCAAAATCGCTACCGATGTTCACGGTGTCGTTCAAATGCAAGTTCTCGTACATAGCGCGAGCACAAGCATCCACATTGTCATCGCGATAACAGAACGTGCGGGTTTGCAAACCATCACCGTAAATAGTGATTTTCTTATTGTCCAAAGCAGCTTTGATAAAGCGAGTCATCACGAAATCGCTGCTCTGTTTTGGTCCGTAAGTATTGAAGAAACGGAAAATGGTATAGTCTAAATTGTACTCTTGCTTATAAGAACGCAAAAATGCTTCGCCCACGTTTTTCACCACAGCATATGGCAAACGAGAGTTGAGCGGAGTAGTCATTTCGTTTTGTGGATGCTCAAACGGCTCGCCATAAACCTCCGAAGAAGAAGAAAAGAAAATCCTTTTCACTCCGGTGTTTTTGCACAAATCTAGCAGATACTTAAATCCATTGATGTCGTTCAACACGGCCACCGGATTCTCAAGCGTACGTTTAACGCCCACCACGGCTGCGTAATGAAAAACATAATCAAAATTATGCGAAGTCATGATTGCCGCAATGTCTCTGTAAGAGTTGACATCACATTTCACAAAGCGCCAGTTGGTTTTCTTTTTGCTCGGCAAACGCTTTACATTTCCTGTGGCAAGATTGTCCACCACTACTACAAAATTATTTTCATCTTCGATGAGCTTATCTACCATCGTGCTACCTACGAAACCTGCACCACCGGTCACTAGTATATGTGTTTTCATTTTATTGATTTGAATTTAGAGAGAAATTAACCGTTTAGTACTTCCATTAGATATTTGCCATAGCCGCTTTTCATCAAAGGCTCAGCTAGGCTGCGTAATGTTTCATTAGAAATAAAGCCTTGTCTCCAAGCTTCTTCTTCAATGCAACCAACTTTTAAACCTTGGCGCTGTTCGATTACTTGTACAAACTGCGAGGCTTGCATTAGTGAATCGAAAGTGCCCGTATCGAGCCAAGCTGTCCCTCTATCCAAAATACCTACTTGCAATTTACCTTGTTGTAAATACTCTTTATTCACGTCAGTGATTTCATACTCACCGCGCGGACTAGGTTTCAATTGTTTCGCAATTTCCACCACGCTGTTGTCATAAAAATATAAGCCCGGCACCGCATAATTCGATTTTGGTTGCAAAGGTTTTTCTTCAATAGAAATAGCTTTGCCGGCTTTGTCAAATTCCACCACACCATATCGCTCAGGATCGGAAACGTGATAAGCAAACACCACACCGCCATCGGGGTTAGCATTCGCTTTTAGCAATTGGTCGAGGCCGCTGCCGTAGAAAATATTATCGCCCAAAATCAAAGCCGCTTTGTCTTGTCCAATGAACCAATCGCCCAACACAAAAGCTTGCGCCAGTCCATTCGGAACTTCTTGCACTTGGTATTGAAAATTACAGCCAAATTGTTTGCCATCGCCCAATAGCCTTTGGAAGTTCGGCAAATCGGTAGGCGTAGAAATAATCAAGATTTCATTTATTCCTGCCTTCATCAACACCGACAATGGATAATAAATCATCGGCTTATCGTAAATCGGCATGATTTGTTTGCTAATCGCGTAGGTGATGGGATACAACCTTGTCCCCGAACCACCCGCAAGTATAATTCCCTTCATTTATAGCTGTTTTTCGAACCAAATATAAAATTTGAATTGGCAATTTAGTTAATATGCGATGTTCCAAAATAAAAAAGGCGCCCCGAAGACGCCCTTATTTGTTATCCGTATTATTCGTCTAGTTAATGCCTTTCAACTTGGCTTCCACTTGACTAATCACCGTCTTTTGTTTCTCAATTTCAGCAGTTTTTTCGCGTTGGCTTTGTTGAGATTGAGTGATGTTTCGCTCCTCATCTCTGATTTGTTGCTGCAAGTTATCAATCTCCTTGTTCAGCTTTTCGCTGCTCCCTTCAATCTTTTTGCGCTCCTTCTCCAAATCTGCCAATGCTTTTTTAGCTTCTTTGTTGGTATCGCCATAAGCTTGACGGGTATTATCCACCACTGTTTTTTGGGTATTGATTTGCTCTACTTTTCTGGCTTCATCGCTTTTGTTGATGGCGATTTGGCTACGGTTGCGTTCAATTTCACGATCGTTGGCATTGATTTTCTTTTTCGATTTATCCTCGTCATTAATCAACCCCTTGAGTTCGCTTTCCAACTTCTTGAGTTTATCTTCCTCTCTGCCCAACTCACGTTTCACCACTTCGCGATATTGCTGTACAGCGAAATCACGGACATATTTGTTGGCCGCAATGTCTTTGTCATTACCTAATGCCTTAGAGATAAAAACAGAATCATTATCAGACATCCAAGCTGTCAATCGCACACCGGTAGCTGTTTCCAATAGCTTACTGTAAACCACAAAAGGAGCAGGCGACACATTTTTGTTTTGCGCACCGCGCATGATGATTTCGCCATTCACCGTTTCGGGCTTAAATCCTTTTGCACTGTTCGTATTCAGGTATTTCATCCAATCGCGCTCTACGTCTTTCAATTTGTTCTCCGGAATTTCAACCAGAAAAGATGGTTGAGTGCCTTTAGAAAACAGTCGGTCAGACTCTTCGACTGCAATATTTACCTGAGCAAAAACTGCGATTGGCGCAATGGCCATAAAACAGTTGATTATAAATTGTTTTATCATTATAAGTTAGAGAAATTAAAGTGAGATGGAGAAATTATGAACCTAAAAGTCCTGTTTTCAAATCAGCATCCACCGGGTCGGCAGAAAGCCAAATACCAATCAATGCTTTTTTAAATTCTAAACCTTCGATAGTCACTTGCAGTTTACTGTTCTTATACGCTTTCACGCCAACTCCAGGTGTGTAAACTAAGTCATATACATCTCCGGTTTTGATAGCTTCTTTTTTGAAAGTGGCAATAAACTCATCAATTTTTGATTGTAAAGATGCGGTGTTGCCTTTCATTGATTTAGCGAAACCTTCTCTGATTGATTCTGACATATTATCGCTGCTCACCAAAGAAGAGGTGATGGCAATACGCACCACAAGTGGTTTATCTTCATTAATAATAGCTTCTGCATTCTTTGATTTTTGAGTCAAGTATAAACCTGCAACATATACTTTAAAAAATGCTTTTTTTCTCACACCTCCACCGTTCAATACTAAGTTTGTTTCACCGGTTTTGAATGTAGCCGGGAGGGTTACATCATTAATTTTTAACTGAGCAAAAGATGGCAAGAACATTACCGCTGCTACAACAAGTAAAATGTAATTTTTCATGAGTTTGTTTTTTTGTGGGTTTATTAATTTGTGATTAAATATACTTACTGAATACTGAAGTCCAAAATCATGCTTTACTGAATATCCAACGCATAATTTCTGATATTTTAACTTTCTTTCCATACATCAATATACCCACACGGTAAATCCTTGCAGCAATAAATGTGGTGAACAAAAATCCCGCTACCAACAACACCAACGAAGCAGCAATCTGCCAACCGTTATTCACCAAGGGCAACATCGCACTCATCACCACCGGTGAGGTAAACGGAATGAGTGAAGCCCAAAACCCAAGCGAACTGTCGGGGTCGTTCACTACATTCATAGCGATGATGACAGAAATGATGATAGGCAAAGAAATCGGCAACATCAACGACTGCTGATCGCTGTCTTCGCCCATGGCGGCTCCCACCGCAGCAAACAAAGAACCATAGAGCAAAAACCCACCAAGAAAATAAATCGGATACAAAATCATTATCCGCTTAAACGGCAAAGCGGAAATGGTAGACATCAATCGATTCATGTCATCTGCGTCCATCGCTTCTGCGGGCATGGCGCTAGGTGCGGGCATTTGTGAACCAATCGAAAAGCCAAACAAAATGCCCACTACAATATTGACCACAAACATTAAACCCATCCACAGAATGATTTGCGTGATGCCCACAGCACCTACGCCCAATATTTTTCCCATCAGCAATTGAAACGGTTTCACAGAAGAGGCCAGAACTTCCACTATCCGATTCGTCTTTTCTTCTTGCACGCTCTTCATAATCATCGTGCCATAAAAAAACAAGGAGATATAAATTGCCATGCTCATAATCATGCCAAAGATGGAAGCCACCGTGGTGTAGGTGGCGTTTTCGTTGTGGTCTTTTAGCGACTCGAAATTCAACTTCACTTTGGTTTGCAACTCATCCATCAAAGCTTGGTCTACGTTACTTGACTTCATCCGCAATTTCACCATCGCATCATTCATTCGCTGTGTGATTAATTGCTGCTTGGCCATGCCCGGGCGCTCATTGTAACGATAAGCAATAGCCGCATGATTGGGATTATTAACGTCAAAATTTTCAGGAATATGCAACACCGCCTGAAAAGGGGCATCTTCTTTCGCGTTCATCGCTTTCAACACGTCATCATACTTTTCTGTCACCACTTGAAACCGCACCGAACCATCATCCGCATCGGCCAAACCATACTCTTCAAACAACGCTTTGAACTGCTGACTTTCATCAACGATGGCCACTTTGGTGCTGCTTTGATTATAAGTAGATATAAACACAGAAGCCCCCATCAACACCAAAAAACCCAATGGCGCCAAAAGCGTAGTGATAAAAAAGGCTGGCTTTTTCACTCTTGTGATATACTCACGCTGTATGATGATCCAGATTTTTAGCATTTAGTTGGCTTGTACCTGTCGAATAAAAATTTCATTAATGGTGGGCAACACTTCTTGAAAAGAAATGACCTCCGCTTGTTGGTCTATGGCGTGGCGCAGCAATTGATTGCCTTGATGAGCCGCATCAAATTGTACCAACCAATCAGTTTTCGTCTGCTGCAACAGTTTCATGTTGGCGATAGTTGGAGCAGTCAACTGGCCTTGAAACGACAGCTTATATTTATTTTCCTTAAAGCGTTGTTTCAATTCATGCACCGTGCCTTCCAATATTTTTTTGCCTTGATTGACAAGTACAATCTCATCGCAGATTTCTTCCACTTGCTCCATGCGGTGCGTAGAGAAAATAATCGTCTTGCCACTTTGTTTCAACGCGCTGATTTCATCTTCAATCAACTTAGCATTTATCGGGTCAAGGCCGGAAAAAGGCTCATCAAGGATTAGCAAATTCGGGTCGTGAATAACCGTGGCGATAAACTGCACCTTCTGGCTCATGCCTTTTGAGAGCTCTTCGAGCGTTTTGTTATACCAAGTTTCGATGTCAAACTTCTTCAACCAAAAATCAACTCGCTCCGCAGCTTTCGCTTTGTCTAATCCTTTCAGCCGTGCCAAGTAAATCAAATGGTCGCCCACTTTCATTTTCTTATACAAACCTCTTTCTTCGGGCATGTAGCCAATCTGCTCGGTGTGTTTGTCTTGTAACGGTTGCCCGGCAAACAAAATCTGTCCGCTGTCGGGGTAAAGTATCCGCGTAATCATCCTAATCAGTGTAGTTTTACCCGCACCGTTTGGCCCTAGCAAACCAAATATCTTCCCTTTCGGAATCGTAAAACTTACATCATTCGATGCGTAGTAATTGCCATATTGTTTGACAATGTTTTTGAGTTCCAAAAGAGACATTCCCTATTTTTTCTTTAGTCCGATTTCAATCAATCGCTCGGACAAATACTCTCCGGCAGAGATAGGCTCGTAGGCTATCGGATGTTTTTCATCTACACATGAAGCTAAACAATCCAAGCGCATTTCGCTTCGAGGGTGGGTAAAAAATGGAATAGAATAGCGCGAAGTGTGCCATTTTTCGCGTGGTGGGTTCACCACACGGTGAGTAGTTGATTTCAATTTGTTGTTGGTCAATCGTTGCAACATATCGCCTACGTTCACCACCAAACAACCTTCGGGTGCGGTGATGTCCAACCATTCTTTTTGGCGATTGAGCAACTGCAATCCCTCTGCCGATGCACCCACCAAAAGCGTAATCAAGTTGATGTCTTCATGTTGTTCGGCACGCACGGCACTTTTCGGTTCTTGCGTGATGGGCGGATAGTGAATGGCGCGCAAAATTGAATTGCCATTGTGAATGTGTTTGTCGAAACAATATTCGCCAATGCCCAAGTGAATACCAATAGCCCGCAAAAGTTCACGCGCACTGTCTTCAAATTTCTTAAACAGTTGTTGCCCTAAATCAAAAAACTCCGGCACTTCAGCCACTGCCAAATTATCAGGATAATCTGCTTTAGACAATTCTTCGCCTTCTACGATTTGCCCCATTTGCCAAAACTCTTTCAAGTCGGGCGCATCATAGCCTTTGGCGGTTTCTTTGCCAAAGGAAGTGTACCCCCTTTGCCCCGCTAATGCCGGATCTTCATACTTTAACTTTACTTCGCGCGACAGCGCAAAGAATTTTTTCACAGCATCGTAATAATCATCAATCAATTCTTGCGGTACTCCGTGGTTGCGCACCGACACAAATCCTACTTCTTCAAAGGCTTGTCCGAGTTGATAAACAAAGTCTTGTTTCTTTTCGCCTCCGGCTAAAAAATCGGCTAAATCTACAATGGGAATGGAATGTTGAGACATAATGAATACGTTTAATTCAAAATCAATAATACGGTTTTATCGTTGGAGATGAAATTCTTGAGTAACCACTACGCCTTCATCGCGAAATTGAGTGGAAATAAACACACCTTTCTGCCGTTTTCGTTGCTGCATGATAGTTAATACCTCGGTGGTGTCTTTTGCAAATTGAACATTGCGCTGCGCGTAAAATATAACTTGCGGTTCAGGGCTGCCTTCGCTGTCGTTCGAAAAAATCATTTCGTCAGTGGCTGCTGTTGTGCCATATAAATGACCGAGGTTTTTGTATCTCGCTTTCTCCATAGGCGGGTTCATAGCATAGAACTGAGCCGTGAGAAGCAAAATCGTCACCACAAACGCTATGCGCATATTGCGCAGCGGTATAGCCCCACTCTTTTTCATCTTATCATACAAAATACCCAACAACACGCTAAAGAACAGCGAGGCATACAATGCCGTAAAATCATGCGTAGAGTAGTTTAGAAAAACGATATGCAACAACACCACCGGCATCACGCTCAACCAGATAAATCGGTAACCGTTTTCACTAAACACAATCTTCAATTTCTTGTGCGTACCCGCTATCCAGATAAACAAACCAATGAGCGCAAACACCACGATGTAGTGAATAACATAGTTATACAACAACGTTTTTAGCAACCACAAATAGCCAAACATAAAATACAACAACCCGTGGTCGGTGTCCGAAAAACTTCCCCGCAGCAAATATCGCCCAATCATCTCTTCTAAGTAGGCCATCGGACCGTTGATTTGCGCATATTGATAAATGATTAACTGCACGGTCAAAACCGTCACCAACACCGTAGACCATATCAAGGTTTTAAACCCGGGAATGTCGCGCACATGCAGCAATGAATACACCAACACCCCAAACGCAAAAAACAAACCCAACCAAGAAGTGTAAATCATCAAACCCAACACCAACACATAAAAGAAAATATACTTTAAGGAGTTAAACTTCTGGCGAATAATCATCTTCAATGCCACATAAACGCCAATGATGTACAACGTATGCACGGCCATATCGCTCATGTACACATTCCCCTGAAACCACATCGTTACCGGCATAAACACATAAAGCGCAAACGCTATAATCGCACTTCGATAGGGCAAGGCCCTAGCTCGGTTAAAGCTGAGTAGGCACACCATAAAGTAAACAAACAAACCGCTGATAAAATGCAGCATCAAGTTAAACACTTGCAGCGGCAACACATCAGGCCGAATATTCAACAATCGAAAAATTGCGTACGGAAAATAGTAAGCAAAAGGCGGATGCGACACATAGTAATAATTCCCCTCCGCATCTATCATTTTTCCCGACTGGTTAGCGTGATTGTTGATGCGTTTGTCGGCCTCGTGGTTAAACGTCATCACGGGGTTGAACCTGTACTTTTCAATACCGTTGTCATACCAAATTTGCATCACCCGCAAACTTTCTGCCGTACAGAACTCATGATGCCCCGCCAATGGACGATTGAGCTGCGGCAAACGAACCAACACCGACAGCAAAAAAATGCCGAGCAAAATGGGAAGTGTTCGTTTAATAAAATCCATAGTTCAGACGGAGCAGATTGAAAAGCAAGATAGCAAAAAACCTCAACTCACTAAGGCAGCAAACGGCCGTAAGAACGCGGGAATGGTATCGTTTCGCGGATGTGTTGCAAGCCGCAAATCCAGGCTACCAAGCGCTCTAAACCAAGACCAAAACCTGAGTGCGGCACATTGCCAAACTTGCGCAAATCCAAATACCACTCAAAAGCACTCATCGGCAATTCATGCTCGATGATTTTGCTTTTCAAGCGCTCGATGTCGGTTTCGCGTTCGCCTCCGCCCACTACCTCACCATAGCCCTCCGGTGCCAACAAATCCACGCCTTTGGCGTAGCCTTTGTCTTCCTCGTCTTCTTTCATATAAAACGCTTTCACAGCTTGCGGCCAGTTGTACACCATCACCGGTTGTCCAAACATTTTGGTCAACACCGTTTCATCGCTTCCCCCAAAATCATCTCCACGCTTAAAGTTCTTCGCGCTACTGATCCATTGCTCCACGGCCTGTTGGCGTTCGGCTATGTCAGTCAGTTGTCCCTTTAGTTTATCTACTTTAGATTGGTTGAAATTGATTTCCCCTTTCTTCAATTCGCCCGACTTAATCTTCGCTTCACGCTCCGCTATATCTTGCTCCACGGCTTTCTGTTCGTCCACCAGTTTCGCTTTCTCCTCTTCCAACATCACAAAAGACGTGCGTCCGTTCACTTCTTTCTCGCCCAATATCACACTCACCGCGTCTTCATATTTCATACGGATAAATGGCAACTGCACTTTCTCCAAAAACGTAGTGTCGCGCTCCAACACCTTCAACTCTTCTGCGCAGCTGCTCAACACCGCACCCACCACCGACTGCACAAACTGCTCTATCAAATCCATGTCCATCTTCAGGTCATAAAACGCCATTTCGGGTTCTATCATCCAAAACTCCGACAAGTGTCTTCTCGTCTTCGATTTTTCGGCACGAAACGTAGGACCAAACGTGTAAATCAAGCCCTGCGCCATCGCCATCGCCTCTCCATAGAGCTGCCCCGACTGCGATAAATAAGCCGGCTCGCCATAGTAATCTGTCTCAAACAAGTTAGTCGTGCCCTCACACGCATTGCCCGTAAAGATAGGCGCATCCATCTGCACAAAACCCTTGCCTTGAAAAAACTCATGAATAGCAAAAATGATGCGGTTGCGCACGCGCATAATCGCCCACTGTCTGCGGCTGCGCAGCCAAAGGTGACGGTTGTCCATCAAAAAATCAACCCCATGCTCTTTGGGCGTAATCGGATAATCTTCCGCTTCGGCTATCACCGTCAGCGCTGTTACCTGTATTTCATAACCGCCCACCTGCTTCTCATCGCAAATCACCGTGCCCTTTATCGCCAACGAACTCTCCTGCGGCAAGCGTTTAGCCACTTCAAAAGACGCCTCGCCCACCACCTCTAGGTTAATCACCGCCTGGCAAAAACCCGTTCCGTCTCTAAATGTCATAAACACCAATCCCTTGCTGTCGCGCTTCTGCGCGTTCCAGCCTTTCAGTTCCACAGCTTGGCCCACATGAGCCGCCAAATCTTGTATGCGTGTCATAGTCAATCACTTTATCTTTTACCTTGAATTATCTTTCTCGTAATACTCCGTCTCTTAATGAAGCAAAATAAACGAGGTGCGAATATAACTAACCATTTCTTCTCTGAAAGCCGAAAGCGAGAGTTACTATGTGCTTAAGGATTTTTTCCGCCTTCCAATATACATTAACCACAAAGAATTGAAGCGGAGAATTGTTTTCCCATCAGATATTTTCATATTTGCCTTGATGCTCAATCAACGATTTCAGCTAAAGCTTTTACAAAAGCTATCGCCCCAACAGATTCAACTCATGAAACTGTTGCAGATACCTACGGCCAATCTCGAACAGCGCATCAAAGAAGAACTCGAAGCCAACCCCGCCCTAGACGAGGGCGAAGACCACGATGATGAGTTGGCGGACTTTGAACCAGAGGGCGATACCGCTCCCGAGCCGGAAACCACCGAAGACAGCCTAGACGCTGAGCCAGACCAAGAAGAGGATCTTACGGTAGAGGACGATGTGGACATGAGTGACTACTATGACGAAGACGATGAGGGCGTGGCCGATTACAAAACCAACGACCCGAACGAGTTTCACGACCCGGATGATGACAAAAAAACAATACCCGTAGCCACAGCCTCTACGTTTCACGAATACTTAGAAACGCAGATTAACATGCTCGATCTAGACGAGCGGCAGCAAGTCATTGCGCTACACATCATCGGCAGCTTGGACGATGACGGTTATTTGCGCAGAGAGCTAGACGCCATGATTGATGACTTAGCTTTTCGCCAAAACATACAGTGCGATCAGTATGAATTGAAGTTGGTTATTTCGCAGGTACAAAAGCTTGATCCACCGGGGGTATGCGCTCGCTCGCTCGAAGAGTGTTTACTAATTCAGTTAAGGCGCAAAGAAGACCCGACTATCTACACCCCACTGGCTATCAAAGTGATTGAAAAATACTTTGAGCAATTTGCCAAAAAGCACTACGAAAAGCTGGAGCGCGCCTTGCACATCGACAGCGAAACGCTTAAGGGTGTGGTGGACGAAATCGTTCACCTGAACCCTAAGCCGGGCAGCGCTTTTTCGACCAGTGGCGGAGAACACTACATGATAGTGCCCGATTTTATTTTGACCAACAACGGTGGCGAACTGGTGCTCACCCTCAGCTCAGCCAATGCCCCCGAACTGCGCATCAGCAATCATTTCAAAGAAATGGTGAGCGAATACAAAACAGCAAAGCTCAAAAGCAAAGAGCAACGCGAAGCCATTCAATTCATCAAGCAAAAAATAGATTCGGCTAAATGGTTTATTGATGCTATTCAGTCGCGCTACAACACGATGACGATGGTGATGCAAACCATTCTGGAAATTCAGTATGACTACTTGGCGAGCGGAGATGAAACAAAGATAAAACCCATGATTTTGAAAGACATTGCCGACCGTACAGGGTTGGACATCTCTACGGTGTCGCGCGTGTCGAACAGCAAATATGTACAAACGGAGTTTGGCACCATTCCCTTAAAGTTTTTCTTCTCCGAGTCGCTCTCCACCGAAGGTGGCGAAGAGGTGTCTACTCGCGAGGTGAAGAAAATTTTATCGGATTTAATTTCCGTAGAAAGTAAAAAGAAACCCATCAGCGACCAAAAGTTGATGGAGATATTAAACGAGCGCGGCTACAACATTGCCCGCAGAACCGTGGCCAAATATCGCGAGCAGTTGAATATTCCTGTGGCGCGATTGCGTAAAGAACTGTAAGTTTACCCCCATGCGCCTGATAGCCAAACTGATATCCGTACTTTTCCACCCGCTTCTTTTTCCCAGCTATGGCGCTATGCTCATTGTGGCGACCAATCCCAATATGTTTGGGCGCTTTGGCGAGCGTTTACATATCGTTTGGTTAATCATTGTTTTTGCACTCACGTTTATCTTTCCGGTGGTGTGGATGCTGATGATGAAAAAGCTGGAAATGATTGAAAGCTTGGAAGTGTCTACCGCCAAAGAACGCATCGTTCCGTTTATCGCCACCGCCACTTTTTACCTATGGTGCACCTGGATGTTCAAACCCAGCGTAACGATGAAAATTCCGCCCAATCAACTTATTTTTTACATGATGTTGGGCGCTTCTTTGGGTGTGTTCATCAGCTTTATCATTAATATCTACAGTAAAGTGAGTCTGCATGGCGTAGGAGCAGGAGCCTTGGTGGGCTTAGTGTTAGTGATGACGCGCTACTCTACTTTTGATTTGCGCGTTGTGTTTGTGTGCACTATCCTACTTTCGGGAATTATCGGCACTGCTCGTTTGCTGCTCGATGCGCACACGCCTCGCCAAGTGTTCATGGGCTACATGGTGGGTTTCACCGGACAGTTCATTGCTTACAGCCTTTTACCTCACCTCATAGACTAAACAATTATGTATAACACTATTCTTTACTCAGTAGAAAACAGCATTTGTCGCATCACACTCAATCGCCCCGATGTGTTTAACTCGTTCAACGAAGAGTTGAGTGCCGAGTTTATTGATGCCTTAAAAAAAGCCGGTAAAGACAGCAATGTGCGCGTGACCATCATCAGTGGCGAGGGTAAAGCTTTCTGCTCAGGCCAAGACCTCAAAGACATCAAAGGCGAACTGGGCAAACGCAGCCTTGGCGACTCGGTGTTGCGTAGATATAACCCGATGATTATGGCTATTCGCGACATGCCGAAGCCTGTCATCTGCCGACTGAACGGTGTGGCCGCAGGTGCAGGTGCATCGCTCGTGTTGGCTTGCGATATGATTATAGCAGCTGAAAATGCTTCGTTGATAGAAGTATTTGCCAATGTAGGCCTTGTGCCCGACTCAGGCTCTTCGTTTTTCTTGCCACATTTGGTAGGCTACAACAAAGCCTTCGAACTCATCAGTTTGGCTTCAAAAATATCGGCACAAGAAGCGCAGCAACTAGGCTTCATTTACAAGGTGGTGCGTGCCGAAGAACTTGACGCAGCTGTGAACGACTTAGCAGCACGCTATGCCGTGGGCCCGACCAAGTCTTATGCCATCATCAAAAAAATGCTGAACAAAGCCTACACCACTAATCTCTCCGACATGCTGATGGAAGAATATTACGGACAGGAAATAGCAGGACGCAGCGAAGACTATAAAGAGGGTGTAACTGCCTTCATCGAAAAACGCAAGCCGGAGTTTAAGGGGAAGTAAAAAATGATAATTTCACTATGAACTAACCGCTGTGTGTTGCTAATCACCAGACAATACTTGCTTAGCCATTTTTAATACAGTAAACTGATTTATGAAAAAGCTCTTATGCGCTATCCTTATATTGTCTGTCAACTCATGCAATAAGGCAGACAACACTTGTAGTAACGGCATTCAGGATTCGACAGAAACCTCAATAGATTGTGGTGGAAATTGCTCTGCTTGTCCAACCTGCTCTGATGGTATCAAGAACCAAGATGAAGTAGAAGTAGATTGTGGTGGTATTTGCAATGCTTGCCCTATTCAATATCCATCCACCGGAATTTACGGCACTAATATTTTGCATGGTACAGACACTTTATTTCTAAATGATGGCACTAGCGAACATTCATTTCGAGCCATCGTGCCTATGGGTAGTGCTATAAAGATAGAGCTGTACTCTATAACGGGTGATATTTGGGGTTACACTATGGGCACAAATATGAATTGGAAAGTAAGTGTATTTGATTTTGACAATAAAAAACAAATTTTCGAGTCAATCAACAGCGACATTTGCGATTTAAGTATTTCTAAAGTAGGACCTAACTTGAGCACAGTTTTAATTAAGTATTTTGAAAACGATACCGTGGTTACTAAAGAGCGATACTTAGTTTGGCAATAGTTCTAACTTATGACCAATACATCTTAATAAAGAAAAGTAAACCCAAAAATACCAATAGATAGT
>Ga0315904_10005426_pt1 | contig 17709 bp, 12 predicted proteins | sample LakEriMetagenome_6_FD_203529 | JGI IMG/M metagenome (GOLD analysis project Ga0315904, IMG submission 203529) | Freshwater fungal communities from buoy surface, Lake Erie, Ohio, United States - Buoy 12 MA120 | ecosystem: Environmental > Aquatic > Freshwater > Lake | place: USA: Lake Erie, Ohio...
CAGATAGATCTCCTCCAGCGTGCCGCGCTCGCGTTCCAGATGCCGCAGGAGGAGGCCGCGGCCGCGGGCCTCGTCGAGAAACCGATCGATGCCGTCGGCCGAATTGAGCGTGAGCCGCCAGAGGCCGTCTGTGCCGGAGGGAACGACCCGCGCCGACTGCCAGGTGTGGTCGATCGGCACAGTCCCGTCGAATCCGACGAGCCACGTCGATTTGTCGCCGACCACTTCGGGGACGGTGCCTGTGAGGGCCACGCGGCCCTTCTTGAGGATGGCCACGCGGTCGCAGAGCTGCTCCACCTCGCCGAGCAGGTGGCTGTTAATAAAGATCGTGACCCCGCGGGCCCGCTCGGCGAGCAGGAGGTCGCGGATCTGCTTGCGGCCCACCGGATCGACGCCGTCGGTTGGCTCGTCGAGAAAGAGCACGCTGGGCCGATGCAGCAGCGCCTGTGCCAGCCCCAGCCGCTGCTTCATCCCCTTGGAGTAGCCGCGGATGCGGAGCCTTTCCCGGCCGGCGAGGCCAAGCAGGTCAAGCAGCTCGGCTGCCCGGTGGCGTCGCTCCCGTCGTGCAAGACCCTGCAGGCCCCCGTAGACGTCGAGCAGGCTTGGTCCGGTGTGATATTCGGGGAGGCGATGATCCTCCGGGAGGTAGCCCACGTCGCGGCGTGCCTCGACGCTCCCCACCGGTCGCCCCAGGAGGTGTGCCGATCCCGACGTGGGGGCCAGCATGCCGAGGAGGATCTTGATGAGCGTCGTCTTTCCGGCGCCGTTTTGGCCGAGCAGGCCGAAGACGCTTGCCCGCTCGACGTCGAGGCTCACGCCGCCCAGGGCGTGAAGCGGCCCGTAGTGCTTTTGCAGGAGGCGGACCGAGACGACGTGTTCGATTGCTGTCATCGCCGTGGCGGAAAGCGCGCTGAGTACAAAAACAAAGCAGGAAGAAGGCCCCAGATTCTGCGTCAGCCGCGTGCATCCGTCGAGTCGAGGAAGGAATCCTCACGGAAGAGCAGCGAGGGGCTGCCCGTGCCCCGGGAGCCGGTGTTGCTGACGAGCGCAGCCATGGATGGCGGAGCGAAGTCAGCATCGAGAGAGTGAAGGCCCCGGAGGGCCGCAGCGAACGTCCGGCGACGGGGCATGGGCAGCCCCTCGCGGCGCGGGATCCATGTGCAGGTTGACAACCTGCACCTACGTGTGGGTCGCGGTTGGACTTTCGGAGACTTCCGGTCACAATCGTCGCCGGTCGGGACGTGGGACGAACGCGACGGGCAGCGGGCCTTCCGTTCGTGGACCACCGTCCGCGAGCCCATATCAAGACCGCGAGACCAACGCCACATGCCCACCGCGAAGCAGATCGAAGCCGCCTACAAGGGTGCCCGCGACCGCTACGAGTCGCTCGGGGTCAACGCCGACAAGGCCTGTGCCGCGCTCGCCAGGATCCCCGTGTCGCTCCACTGCTGGCAGGGCGACGACGTCGGCGGCTTCGAGAACCAGGGGGGCGCGGTGGGCGGCGGTCTCGCCGTGACCGGCAACTATCCCGGTCGGGCCCGCACGCCCGACGAACTCCGCAGCGATCTCGACGCCGCGCTCGCCGTCATTCCGGGCAAGCACCGTCTCAACCTCCATGCGTTCTACGGTGAGTTTGGCGGCAAGAAGGTGGACCGCGACGAGATCGATTCATCGCACTTTACCAACTGGATCGGCTGGGCGAAGAGCCGCGGCGTGGGGCTCGACTTCAACCCCACGTGCTTCTCCCACCCGAAGGCCGCCGACGGCTTCACGCTCTCGCATGCCGACAAGGGGATCAGAAGGTTCTGGATCGAGCACTGCCGACGGTCGCGGGAGATCGGCGCTGCGATGGGCAAGGCGTTGGGCACGCCGTGCGTGACCAACGTCTGGGTGCCCGACGGCTTCAAGGACACGCCAGCTGACCGGCTCGCCCCGCGGGAGCGGCTCGCCGAGTCGCTCGACGCGGTGTTTGAGAAGGCCCTGTCGCCCAAGCACAACCTCGATGCCGTCGAACCGAAGCTCTTCGGGATCGGCAGCGAGAGCTGCACAGTGGGGTCGAGCGAGTTTTACCTGGGCTATTGCATCACGCGGAAGAAACTCCTCTGCCTCGACGCCGGCCACTACCACCCCACCGAGAGCATCAGCGACAAGATCTCGAGCGTGCTCGTCTACCTGCCAGAGATCCTGCTGCACGTGAGCCGTGGCGTTCGCTGGGACAGCGACCACGTGGTGACGCTCACCGACGACCTGCTCGCCATCGCCCGCGAGATCGTGGCCTGCGGCGACCCGGCGCGGGTGCACATCGGCCTCGACTACTTCGACGCCAGCATCAACCGGATCGCCGCCTGGGCGATCGGCGCGCGAAACATGCTCCGGGCGCTCTTGATCGGGCTGCTCGAGCCGCCGGCGATCCGCCGGGCGGAGAAGGAGGGCGACCTCACGGCCCGCCTGGCGCTCCAGGAGGAGGCGAAGGGCTTGCCGTTCGGGGCGGTCTGGGATCACTATTGTCATACGAAGGGGGTGCCCGTCGGCGAGGCCTGGCTCGACGACGTGCGGAAGTACGAGAAGAACGTTACGGGGAGGCGGGCATGAGCAACCTGGAGAGCGACATCGAGGAACTCGAGGAAGCCGCCTCGAGCGAGTACGAGCGGCAGCGGGTGCCACAAAAGGCCCTCAAGGGTCCCAGCGCCTTCTGGGGGATGTATGCCGGCGAGCACACGGCCGGCACCGAGTTCATGATCGGGCCGCTGTTTGTGAAGTGGGGGGCCGACGCCTTCAGCCTGATCGTCGGCCTGCTGCTCGGCAACCTCTTGGCCGTGCTCACCTGGCGGTATCTCACCGCCACGATCGCCTGCGAGCAGCGGCTCACGCTCTATTACAAGATGGAGAAGATCGCCGGCCGCGGCCTTGTGACGCTCTACAACCTGGCCAACGGCCTCCTCTTCTGCTTTCTCGCCGGCTCGATGATCACGGTGTCGGCCACGGCGGTGGGGCCGTTCTTTCCCCCCGGCACGATCGAGATGCCGACGTTCCAGTCCACCATGCCGACCGGACCGGCCTGGATCATCTCCTGCATCGCGATCGGCGTGGCGATGACGCTCGTGGCGCTCAAGGGCTACAGCGTGGTGGCTCAGGTAGGGCACTATGCGGCGCCCTGGATGTTTCTGGTGTTCGTGGCCTGTGCGCTGGTGACGCTTGGCCGGCTGGGGACGGCCGACGTGTGGGCGCTGCTCACCCCCGCAGCGGGCACACCCAAGACGATTTCGTTCCTGGGCATCGTGTTTTTCTCCTGGTTTTGCAACGCGGCGATGCACATCGGCATGGCCGATCTCTCCGTGCTGCGGTTCGCCAAGAAGCCGAGCGCCGGCTGGGCGAGTGCGTCGGGGATGTTCCTCGGGCACTACGTGGCCTGGATCTGTGCGGCCTTGCTGCTGATCTACTGGGTTCGTCAGCACGGCGTGGATCCGCAGGTGGGCAAGGACCCCGGCACGATGGTGAACGACGCCGTGGGCTGGGCCGGCTTGATCTGCGTGATCATCGCCGGTTGGACGACGGCCAATCCGACGATCTATCGGGCAGGCTTGGCCTTCCAAGGCATGATCCCGGGCATTTCGCGGACCGGAGCCACGCTGCTCGCGGGCGGCCTGTGCATCGCGGCGGGCATCTTCCCGGCCTTCGCCATGAACCTGCTCGACTTCGTGGGGATCTACGGCACGATCCTGGCGCCGATCGGCGGCATCATCGTGGTCGATCATTTTCTGGCCGATGCGGTGGGCATTCCCCGCGACCCCGCGGAGCGGAGCGGGTCGGCCTTCAACTTGGTGGTGCTCGTCGCGTGGCTCGTGCCGGTGGCAGTGGCGATGTGGCTCTACAAGACGCAGGGCGTGTTTGCCTCATACCTGCCGCTGCCCTGTGCGATCGCCTGCGGCCTGATCTACATCGTCCTCTCGAAGATGGCCGCCCGCGACGCGATCGCGGTGCGGGCCTGAACCAGCGAGCCAAGGAGAAGTCACGTCATGAAGATGGCAGCCACGTCCGTCGGCCTCCTCGCCCTCGCGGGCACGATCGTGCCGCCGGCGGTGTTCATGCTCCAGTCGCTCGCGGCGGGCGAGGGCGGCTCGCCCGCCCTCTCGCTCGACTCGGTCAAGGCGGTCATGCTGCTCTCGACGATCGCCTGGTTCGTCGCCGCCCCGTTCTGGATGAAGGTGGAGTGAAACCCGGCGGTGGCACGCGAGTGGAGCGTTTCACCGCCGCGGGGCGTGGCCGTACGCCTGACGGCGTTACGCTTCCTGCGGCTTCAGCGTGCCTCGCGGTCTGAGGAGGTGACCCGGGTAGACTCTCGGGAATGAATACCACCATTCGTTGCCGGTCGATCAGTTTGGTTGTGGCGTGTGCGGCGATTGCGGGGCTCGCGGTGAGCGCGGCGGCCGTGGCGGAGCAACCCGGGGGTGCCAAGCGGTCACCCATCACGGAGTTTTTTCTCGATCCGGTCAGGATCGTCTGGCAGAGCGACCGCGGCGTGAGCGACACGAAGACGCTCCTCGCCCCGCACCCCGGGCAGCCGGTGCTCGAGGCGCCGCTGCCGCCCTGCCTGATCGAAACAACCCCCGGGGCCACCGGCGGCGTGCTCCTCGACTTCGGTCGTGAGATCCAGGGGCACGTGCAGATCTTCACGCCGATGGCCCCCGGCAAGGAGCCGGTGCGGGCGCGGATTCGGCTCGGCGAGTCGGCCAGCGAGGCGATGGCCGACCTCGGCGGCAAGAAAAACGCCGGCAACGATCATGCCGTCCGCGATCAGATCGTGACGCTCCCCTGGCTCGGCACGCAAACGGTCGGCCCGAGTGGCTTCCGGTTCGTGCGGATCGACGCCGTGGATCCCGACCGGCCCGTGCGGCTGACGCAGGTGCGGGCGGTGCTCGGCGTCCGCGACGTGCCGCGGGTGGGGTCGTTTCGTTGCTCCGACGAGCGGCTCAATCGCATCTGGGAAGTCGGGGCCGACACCGTCCACCTCTGCATGCAGGACTACCTCTGGGACGGCATCAAGCGTGATCGGCTGGTCTGGATTGGCGACATGCACCCCGAGGTGAGCACGATCAACGCGGTGTTCGGATTCAACGACGTCGTGCCCGCGTCACTCGATCTCACCCGCGAGGTGACGCCGCTGCCGAAGTGGATGAATGGCATCTCCAGTTATTCGATGTGGTGGGTATTGATCCACGAGGAGATGTGGCGGCACCACGGCGACCGGAACTATCTCGCGGCTCAGAAGCCCTACCTCGCCGCGCTGCTGGAGCGGCTGGCCGCGCTCGTCGGGCCCGACGGCAAGGAGCGGATCGACGGGATGCGGTTTCTCGACTGGCCGAGCTCGCCCAACCAGCAGGGCGTGACGGCGGGCCTGCAGGCGCTCCTCGTGATGACGCTCGACAGCGGCATGCGGATGATGACGGAACTCGGCGACGATCGCGTGGCGGGCATCTGTCGCGCGGCGGCCGACCGCGCGAGGAAGGTGGTGCCCGAGGCCAACGGCTCGAAGAGCGGCGCGGCGCTGCTTGCGCTGGCGGGGATGCGAGATGCAGCGGAGACGGCCGACGCCGTGCTGCTACCGGGCGGACCTGCCGGCGTGTCCACGTTCTACGGCTTCTACGTCTTGAACGCCCTCGCGAAAGCCGGTCGCGAGGAGGCGGCGCTCGACCTGATCCGGACCTACTGGGGCGGCATGCTCGACCTGGGGGCGACGACCTTTTGGGAAGATTTCGACCTTGCCTGGACGAAGGACGCCACGCGGATCGACGAACTCGTGCCCGAGGGGAAGAAAGACATCCACGGTGACTGCGGGGCCTACTGCTACGAGGGCTTTCGACACAGCCTCTGCCACGGCTGGGCGAGCGGTCCGACGGCGTGGCTCTCACGTCACGTGCTTGGCGTGTCGCCGCTGGAGCCAGGTTTCACGAAGGCCCGAATCGCCCCCGTGCTCGGCGACCTCGACTGGGCCGAGGGCACGCATCCCACGCCGCGCGGGCCGATCCGCGTTCGCCACGAGCGGCGACCCGACGGCTCGATCCGCTCGTGGGTGACCGCGGCCGAGGGTATCGCCATCGAGGCGGTCGGCACCACGCTCATGGCCGTGCAGGGTGCTGGCGGGGGAGGAGTCGCGGGATCAGACGACGGCAAGGGCATCACGCCGGTGGGCCTGAAGTGCGAGTGGCTCGAGGAGCCCGAGGGGATTGGCACCCGCCAGCCGAGGATGTCGTGGCTCGTGACCGCCGCCGACACCGATCGCGGGCAGCGGCAGACGGCCTATCGCATCCTCGCGGCGAGCGAGCCGCGTCTCCTCGAACCCGGCACGGCCGACCTCTGGGATTCGGGCAGGGTGGAGTCGGAAGAATCGCTCGGAATCGTGTACGCCGGCGCGCCGTTGGCGAGCAGTGCCCGCGTGTGCTGGAAGGTGAAGGCCTGGGATCGCGACGGCCAGGAATCGTCCTGGAGCGAGCCGGCGTCGTTTTCGCTCGGCCTCCTCGATCAGGCCGACTGGAAGGGACAGTGGATCTCCGTCCGCGACGATTCGCCGCTCCACGCCGAAGCCGGAAAGCTCCACCTGCCGCCGGCCCGGCACTACCGAAAGCCGTTTGCCACCGAGAAACCCGTGAAGCGGGCGGTGCTCCACGGCACGGCCCTGGGCATCGTGGACTGGTCGATCGACGGCCGCCGCGTGACCGAAGACCTCTTCGAGCCCGGCTGGGCCGATTATCACTGCCGCGTCCACGCCCGCACGCACGACGTGACCGGCCTGCTCACGACGCCGGGGCCGCACTGCCTGGCCGCGACGGTCGCTGACGGCTGGTACGCGGGCTACGTGGGCTATGGCCTGCTCGTCGGCTACGGTCCGCACAAGACCGGCCGAAACATCTACGGCAAGGTGCCGGCGATCCTCTGCCAGCTCGAGATCGAGTATGCCGACGGCACGCGGGAGAGCGTCGTCACTGATCCCTCCTGGCGGGTCACCGATGCGGGGCCGATCCGTGAGGCCGACTTCCTGATGGGCGAGCGATACGACGCCCGCCGCGAACTCGCCGGCTGGGATACACCAGCGGCCGTCGAGGATGAGTCGATCTGGCAGGCCGCGGTGCCGGCCGAGGCCAACGCGCCAGTGAAGGCGGCCTTTTTCGAGCCGGGGCTGAGCCGCGAGGTGAGCCTGGGCTTCGTGAAGCCCGCCGAGATCGTCGCCTACGCCGCCCAGCCGATCCGGATCACGGAGGACGTGTCAGCCAAGAGCGTGACGGAGTTGAAGCCGGGCGTGTTCATTTTCGACCTGGGCCAGAACTTCGCGGGCGTGGTGCAGCTCAAAGTGGCCGCGGCGGCGGGCACTGAAATCACCCTCCGCTTCGGCGAGATGCTCCATGCCGACGGTCGCCTGATGACGGAGAACCTGCGGAAGGCCCGGGCGACCGACACCTACGTCTGCAAGGGGAGCGGCGTGGAGATCTGGTCGCCGCGGTTCACCTACCACGGCTTTCAGTTCGTGGAGGTGAGCGGGCTCCCCGCAGGCACGCTGCCCCCGCTCGACACCGTGACGGGCCTGGTGCTCCACAACGACACGCCGATGGTGGGGCGGTTTGCCTGCAGCGACGACCTGCTCACCCGGTTCTGGCGGAACACGCAGTGGACGCAGCGGGCCAACTTCATCGAGGTGCCGACCGACTGCCCGCAGCGGGACGAGCGGCTGGGCTGGATGGGCGACGCCCAGATCTACGCCCGCACGGCCACCTTCAACGCCGATGTGGCCGCCTTCTTCACGAAGTGGATCGATGATGTTCGCGAGGCGCAGCGGCGGGATGGAGCGGCGGCCGGCGCGTATCCCGATTACTGCCCGTATCCCTTCGCCCACGGCAAGCCGGGGGCCACCTTTGGCACGGCCTGGACCGACGCCGGCGTGATCTGCCCGTGGACGATGGCCCTCGTGTATGGCGACCGGCGGATCGTGGAGCGGCACTGGGAGTCGATGCAGGCCTTCATGGAGTGGCGGGCGCGGCTCGATCCGAAGCTGGAGGGTGTGGCGGCGGGCAACGAATGGGGCGACTGGCTCAACGTGGGCGAAGCCACGCCGACGGCCTACGTGGATCTCTGCTATCACGCCCAGTCGGCACGGATGATGACGCAGCTCGCCTTCCTGCTCGGCAAGGCCGACGAAGGGGCCGCCTATCGCCGCCGGTTCGAGGACCTCGCCGCGTCGTTCCGGCGGCAGTATCTCCGCGACGACGGGACCGTGGCCGTGGACACGCAGACGGCCTGTGTGCTCGCGCTCGAGTGCAACCTCGTGCCGGAGGAGCGCGTCGCCGCGGTGGCGAAGCAGCTGGCCGGACGGATCGAGAACAACGGCTTCCGGATGGCCACCGGCTTCCTGGGCACCAAGGGCATCCTCCCGGCACTCTCGGCCCACGGCCACCACGACCTCGCCTGCCGTCTCTTTCAGAGCCGGCGTTTTCCGAGCTGGGGCTACGAGGTGGACCAGGGGGCCAACAGCGTCTGGGAGCGGTGGGACAGCTTTACGAAGGAACATGGCTTCGACGGGGCGACCGGCAAGAACAACGCCGCCATGAACAGCTTCAGCCACTATGCCTTCGGCGCCGCGATGGAGTGGGGCTTCAAGACGCTCGCCGGCATCGACACGATCGATCCCGGCTACGCCCGAATCCGCATCCGCCCGCGGCCGCCGACGCCGGGTAGCAACCCGGAGCAGGCGGCGATGGACTGGGTGAAGGCCGATTACGACAGCCCCCGGGGGCCGATCCAGAGCCACTGGCGGCGGACTGACGGGGGCATCGAAATGCGGGTGCGGATCCCGGCCAATGCGCTGGCGGTGGTGCACGTGCCGGCCCGGGACGCGGCGGCCGTGACCGAGGGCGAAGGTGGGGGCACACCGGTGGCGGGGGGACGGGTTCCGGGCGTGAAGGTGCTCGAGGCCGGAAACGGTGAACTGCTGCTCGAAGTGGGCTCCGGCGACTACCGGTTCATGGGCCACTGATTGGGCGGGGGGGTGGAGCGAATCGCCCCACCCCACTGGAGCGAATCGCTCCAGTGACTGGTCGCTGGCGACCAGGGGGTGGAGCGATTCGCTCCACTCGATGGTGGCTGGCGACCACCCGCCATCCCCGCTCCGGAACGGCAAGAACGGCAAAAACACCGTAAAATAAATGGTTTTTTCGGGCGGGAGGCTGATTTTTTATTCTTTCGAGGGACTTTGGCACGCAACGTGCATTTCTTATTTGGCAGGACGGGGGCCTCGGACCGTGTGCCAGACCCCCGTGTCCTCCAAACCCTGTCAGGTGCCCTGTGGCGACGTTTGAGTCCATGCAATCAATGCCAGCACTCCAGCCCGTGTTCGCCGATCAGATTCGCGTCGCGGCCGGAGTGCGTGAGATCGTGATCGTTGACGCGTCATGCGAACGGTATGGCGATTTCGTTCAGGCCGCCCAGGCGGGGGAGGTAAGGCTGCACTTCTGCGTGGACGGCACGTCGGCCATCCGGTTGTCGCGGCGGTTTCGGGCTGACGCCTGGCTGGTGGCGGCCGAACTCCCTGACATGTCGGGCTTCGACCTGCTCGACATGCTCGTCCCACACGTCCTCCAAGCCGACGTTGATCCGCTGCTCGGTGGTTCTCCGCTGTCGCTCGGCCGCGTCGGCGAAGCGGCTCGCTCGGGCGTGTTCATCGTCTCCGAGTCGTATCGGGTCGAGGATGAGCAGCGGGCCCTCGAATCGGGTGTGTCCGGCTATCTGGTGCGTCCGCTCACGCTCGACGTGATCAGGCAGTCTCGCGGGTCGGAATGGCGGACGGCGTGAGCCGCAAGGGCGATCATTCCGCTCAGGCTGGTTCAGGAAGCCCAATCGCGTGAGCGATGGGGGCAAGGCGGTGACAGCCGTCCGCCTGACGGCGTTACGCTTCCCGAGGCCCCACGCCTCACGGCGTTGGGCTTGGACGGCGGCCGCGCGAGATTCATGTTGGAGCGCGTGTCAGTACTTCGGCACCGACGGATCGACCGCGTCGGTCCACGCGTCGATGCCGCCTCGCATGCTCTGCGCGAGGGAGAATCCCTGGTCGCGGAGCCATGTCGCCACCCGCAGGCTCCGCATGCCGTGATGGCAGTGGACGATCAGCGGCGTTGTCTTGTAGGCCGCGAGTTCACCCACGCGCTCGGCAAGTTCCTGCATCGGGATCAGCACGGCACCGGCGATCCGCGCGGTGGCGTGCTCCTCGGGCGTGCGGCAGTCGAGGAGCAGCGGTCGGGGGTCGGCCCCCTGCAGGGCTGCGGCGGTGTCGGCAACGGAGATCTCGAGCGGCAGGTCGGTCATGGGCGTCTCGGAGAGAAGGGTTCACACGCGGCTCGGGGCATGCCGCGGATCGACTGAGCCGCAACGGGCCCGCCGGCCGCGGACCCCCGCGGCGAGCCGTTCGAGAAGCCGCACGCTGTCGTCCCAGCCAAGGCAGGCGTCGGTGATCGACTGGCCGTGGGCGAGCGGTCGGCCGGGCAGGAGATCCTGCCGGCCACCGGTGAGGTTGCTCTCCACCATCACCCCCACGATTCGCCGCTCCCCGGCCTCGAGCTGCGTGGCGACCGCATCGGCCACGTCGAACTGACGCTCGTGCTGCTTCGAGGAGTTGCCATGGGAGGCGTCGATCATCAGCCGGCCGTCGAGTCCGTGGCGGGCGAGTTCGTCGCAGGCCGCCGCCACACTGGCCGAGTCGTAATTTGGAGCCTTGCCACCGCGGAGAATGATGTGGCAGTCGTCGTTGCCCCGCGTGGAGACGATGGCGGTATGCCCTCCCTTCGTCACCGACAGGAAGTGGTGCGGCCGACGAGCGGCCAGGATCGCCTCGGCCGCGATCCGCACGTTGCCGTCGGTGCCGTTCTTGAAGCCGACCGGGCAGGAAAGCCCTGACGCGAGCTCGCGGTGCACCTGGCTCTCGGTGGTGCGAGCGCCGATCGCCCCCCAGCTCACTAGGTCGGCGATGTACTGTGGCGTGATCATGTCGAGGAACTCGCAGCCCGCCGGCATGCCGAGCTCGTTGATCTCGACGAGCAGTTCGCGGGCCACCCGCAGCCCCTTGTTGATCTGGAAGGTGCCGTCGAGATCGGGGTCGTTGATCAATCCCTTCCAGCCGACGGTGGTCCGCGGCTTCTCGAAGTAGACCCGCATCACGATCTCGAGGTCAGCGGCGAAGCGTTCGCGTTCCCCGAGCAACCGCTTCGCGTAGTCGAGAGCCGCGTTGGGATCGTGGATCGAGCAGGGACCGATCACGACCACGAGCCGGTCGTCGTCGCCCTGGAGAATCGCATGCATCGTGCCTCGGGCCGCGGAGATGACGCGGCCGACCGGTTCCGTGCAGGGGAACTCGCGGAGCAGGTGCGCTGGCGGCGAGAGTTCCTTGATCTCCTGGATCCGAAGGTCGTCGGTGGGCGAGCGGGTGATGCGCATGGTGAAGGCGGGTCGGCGGCGGGGGCGAAGGCTTTTATGGTACAGTCCGCGAAGGCGTGCGGGAGAGACGCGTCGTGTGGCGTCTCGGCGGCCCAGAAACCTGTGGTGAGCGAGGGCGAGCGATGCGTCGAGTCGGCCGGACGAGGGGTGTGGGGAGGTGGCCGATGCCGGCGACGATCGCGGCGGCCCTGATGGCCGTCGCGCTGGTCGCGGTCGCCGACGAGCCCGCCCCGAAGGCGGCCGCGGACAAGCCGCCCGCCGACAAGCCTGCTGCGGACAAGCCTGCTGCCGACACGGCGACGGTCGAGCGGGGGCCGTTCGAGTCGGCGGTGACGGCGAAGGGGGCTTTCGAGCCGGTCGAATATGCGGTGGTCGAGTTTCGCCCCGACGCGTGGGCTCAGCCGCTCGAGATCCGTCGGGTGGTGCCGCATGGAGCGCTGGTGAACGCCGGCGATCCGCTGGTGGAGTTCGACACCGAAAAACTCGACCGCGCAATCGCGGACCTGAAGGTCGAACTCGCCCTCGGTGAGAAGGCCTTGGAGATCGCCCGCAAGGAGCTGCCGGCGGCGGAGGCGCTGCACCCGCTGGAGATGGCCGAGGCCGAGCGGCAGGCGAGAGTGGCCGCGGAGGACCTGGCGCGGTTTCTCGCCGTGGACAAGGCGGCGACGGAGGAGCAGTCGCGATTCACCGTGCGAGCCGCCGAGGAGCGGCTGAAGTATGCCCGCGAGGAGCTCGGGCAGCTCGAGCGGATGTACAAGGACAAGGATCTCACCGAGGAGACCGAGGAGATGATCCTCCAGCGGACGCGGTTTGACGTCGTCCAGGCGGAGCAGTCGCTGAAGCGGATCATGGAGAACTCCGAGGAGACGCTGCTGCTGGGCATTCCCCGCCGTGAGATCGAGGCGCGGCGAGCCGCAGAGAAGGCGGCGGTCGCGCTCGAGAAGGCGAAGGCGACGCTCCCGATGCAACTCGGGCAGAAGAAGCTCGCCCTGGCCAAGCAGGAGCACGAGCGGGCCGAGTCGCTGCGGCGGCTCGCGGAGTTGGAGGCCGACCGAGCGGCTGCGACCCTGCGGTCGCCGCGGGCGGGCATGGTGTACTACGGTCGCTTTCGCGAGGGGACCTGGAGCACGGCGGCCGTGGCCGCGAAGGCGGTCGTCGGTCAGTTGACGCCGCCGGGAGAGCTCGACTTCACGGTGCTCGATCCATCGCGACTCCAGTTTCGCGCGAAGCTCGAGGAGAAGGACTTGCATCTGCTCGCGACCGGGCTGGCCGGCCGGGTCGAGGCGACCGGGTATCCCGACGCCGACGTGCCGGTGACGCTCGGCCCATTCCTGCCCGTGCCCCGCGATGCCGGTTTCGAGGGCGTGTTCGCCGTGGCCGCCCGGGAGGGAGGGCCGAAGCTGTTGCCCGGAATGACCGGCAGCGTCCGCTGCGTGGTGGCGAAGCGGCCCGAGGCGGTGACGGTGCCGAGCGGCTGCGTGTTTCGAGATGACGACGGCAGCAGGTATGTGTTCGTCCTCGGCAGCGACGGGAAGCCGGCGAAGAAGCCGGTGAAGGCCGGCCTCTCGTCGGGCGGCCGAACCGAGATTCTCGACGGACTCGCCGCGGGCGACCGCGTACGGACGAGCAAGCCGTGAACCGCAGGTCGCTTCTTGCCGTCGCGATGACGTGCGCGTGTCTCATGGCACGTGGCCAACCGCCAGCGACGGCCGAAGCAGAGCCGGCGACCGGCGTGGCGGTGCCGCGGAAGTCGCGGCCGGTGGATGTGCCGGGAGAAGAACTCGACGCGGCGATCGCCCGCGGCCGCGGGTTTCTGGTGGCGAAGCAGAATACCGACGGCTCGTTCGGTTCGGCCGAGCGAACGAAGGACCTCAACATCATGGCAGGGGTGGGCTCCCACCTCGGCTTCCGCGCCGCGACGACGGCCCTGGCGGTGCAGGCCCTGATCGAGGAGGACGATGGGACGCCGGCCGTCGCGGCCGCCATCGACCGCGGCGAGCAATGGCTCTTCGAGAGGCTGCCGGACGTCCGCCGCGACGACCCGACGATGATCTACAACGTCTGGGCCCACGCCTACGGCATCCAGGCCCTCGTGGCGATGCACGGCCGCAGGCCTGACGACGCGGCCCGCCGCGAGCGGATTGTGGAGCTGATCAACGGCCAGTTCGCCCGCCTCGTGAAGTATGAGTCGGCCCAGGGGGGCTGGGGTTACTACGACTTCACCGTCGGCTCGCAGCGGCCCGCGTCGTCGTCTACGAGCTTCGTGAATGCGGCGGTGCTGATCGCCTTTCACGACGCGAAGCAGATCGGCGTCGAACCACCTGAAGCCGTGACGCAGCGGGCGATTCGGGCCACCGAGGAGCAGATGCTCCCCGACTTCAGCTACCTCTACGGCTCCTACCTGCGGTGGCAGCCCCGGCGGGCCGTCAATCGCCCGGGGGGCAGCCTCGGCCGCAGCCAGGCGTGCAATCTGGCGCTGCGGCTCTGGGGCGACGACCGGGTCACCGACGCCGTGCTCGAAGAGTGGCTCGACCGGCTCGTCGTCCGCAACGGCTGGCTGGAGCTCGGACGGAAGCGGCCCATCCCGCACGAGTCGTTCTTCCAGGTCGCGGGCTATTTCTACTTCTTCGGCCACTACTACGCCGCGCGGGTGCTCGACGCGCTGCCGGCAGAGGCGGCCGACGGCTACCGCGGCAATCTCGCCCGGATCATCCTCGACGTGCAGGATGCCGACGGCTCGTGGTGGGACTATCCGCTCTACGACTACCACCAGCCTTACGGGACGGCCTACGCCCTGATGACGCTGCACCGCTGCCGGCAGCCGTAGGTGCAGGTTCTCAACCTGCGCGAGGGTTTCGCCGCTCGGGCGATCCAGCCACTCTCTCCGGACGTTCGATCCGCAACCAGGAAGCCCAATCGCGAAAGCGATGGGGGCGTGCCGCGGCGACGGCGGGCGCGCTAGGCTGCCAGCCCAACGACTCCCGCGGCCACGACTGCAGCGGCCGATGGCTCCGGGACCGCCTGGACGACGGCCACGCGGAACCCGATCTGGCTCGTCGCTGCGGAGGAGCTGCGGAAGACTGGCGGAGCGGCGGAGTTCCACACGTGCAAGTCCTCGGGTGGCGTGGCCCAGCTCCCGCCGAACACCTGCGCTTTCCCCGCGTCGGCCGAGGTGCCGCCCGTGTCGGTGTATTCCGTCACGTTGCCCAGCATGTCGTACAGGCCGTAGGACGACGCGCTGTTCGTGTAGCTGCCCACGTTGATCGGGCCGACGGTCGGCGTGGCGGCGCCACCGAAGTTTGCGGCACACGGCCGGAACAGGTCCACGACGGTGTTCGTGGGCGTGTCGTTCGTGGTGCACGGCCAAAGGCGATACCCGGCTCCGTTATAGAAGGCCGCCTTGTACCATTCGTCGCGGCTCGGCAACGCGACCCGGGATCCCGCTCCAGATTGCCTGGCGGGGATCTCGCCCGATGTCTGGTTGGCGAGCGTGTAGGTGCCGTCTTCCATCGATGCCGCATTCGCCTGCTGGCCGTTCTGAAGCCAGTTCGCGAACCGGGCTGCTGTGAACCAGGTGACGAAGGCCACGGGCATGGTGGCGTACGAGGTGCCCACGGGCGATCCATCTGGGGCGCCGGCCTTCACCGCATACTTGGAGCCGCTCCCAGTAGCCGCATTGAAGGTGATGCCGCCGATGGTGTCGGAGCCCATCAGCGAGGTGTAGACGCCGTTTGGATTCGTGCCCGCCGCATCGACCCTATTCAGGAACTCGGCAAACTGGGTGTTCGTCGTCTCCAACTTTGAGATGGTGAAGGTCTCGGGCACTGCTCCCCAACCGTTGAAGTTGGCGAGATTGCCCGGGTTACCCACCGTGGCGAAGTCGATCGTCACGCCGCAGGCCGACGACCCGAGGCATACCACGGCAATTGCTATCCCGCGCGCGAACGTCGTCATCGGTTGCCCTCGGGTTTTGCCAGCGGCGGTTCGCCGTCTGGTGAGAGGAAAAACCTGCAAGCCGCGTGCCAACCGCACGCCGGGCCAGCCGGAATCCTTCGGAAGTGCCATCGTGGGCCGGAACTCGCGTGGTTTCTCCGACGTCACCAGCGTTCAGTCGCTGGCCACCGGGATCCGCGGATCATCAGGCCGGTGGTCGGCTCACCGCAGTGAGGAGCCGGTGATGTGTCGCGCGGCGCAAAAGAGCCGCAGGGTGGCAATCTCCGCCACGGATGAAACGCGATCAGCCGAAGGTGCGTGGCTGGCCGGTGGCCTCGAGAACGGAGAGCCAGAGGTCGCCGCTCGGCTCGACCTGATTGCGATGGCTCACCGCGAGCGCCATCGGGATGTGAACGAACCGGCCGTGCCACCGCCCCACCACCATCGCCGTCCGCCCTGCCATGGCCGCATGCACCGCGTTTTGCGCGAGCCTCAGGCAGTAGACGCTGTCGTACGGGTTGGCCTCCACGCTCCGGATCGCGTAGCTCGGATCGATGTACTTGAGGTTGATCTCCACGCCGGCGGCCGCGAAGTGCTCCGTGATCCGGCTTCTGAGAAGCAGGCCGATGTCGTTGAGCCTGCGGTTGCCCGAGGCGTCTACCCCAGGCTCCACGCCCGCCATCAGGTCTTGGCCGGCCCCCTCGGCCGCCACGATCACCGCGTGGCCACGGGTGCGGACGCGGTCCAGCAGGTGCTCGAGCAGACCCCGCGGGCCGTCGAGCACGCACGGCACCTCGGGGATCAGCACGTAGTTGGCGTCGGGCTCGGCGAGGGATGCATAGCAGGCGATGAAGCCCGAGTGGCGGCCCATGAGCTTGACGAGGCCGACGCCGTTCGGCGAGGCCTTGGCCTCGACGTGCGCCGAGCGGATCGACTTCGTGGCCTCGCCGAACGCCGTCTGGAACCCGAAGCTCTGGTCGATGTAGGGGATGTCGTTGTCGATTGTCTTGGGGATGCCGACGACGGCGATACGGGCGCCTCGATCCTGCGCGGCCGCGGCGATCTGCATCGCCCCGCGGAGCGTGCCGTCGCCGCCGATCACGAACAGGGCCGAGATGTTCATGCGCTCGAGGCAGTCGACGATCTCGCGGGGATCCTGGCCCCCCCGCGAGGTGCCGAGGATCGTGCCCCCGTCCTCGTTGATGTCGCTCACCATTTCGGGGGTGAGGTCGACCACGTCGTGTCCGTACCGCGGGATGAAGCCCTGATAGCCGTTCTTGAAGCCGTAGATCCGCTGCACGCCGTAGTGGAACGTGAGTTCCATCACCAGTCCGCGGATCACGTTGTTGACCCCGGGGCAGAGGCCGCCGCAGGTGACGATCCCCACCCGCATCTTCGGCGGATCGAAGAAGATCTCCCGGCGGGGGCCCGCCGGCTCGAAGCCGGGAAGGGCGTCGGCCCGCACCCCGGCCGCGGCGACGAGGCTCGCCGTGTCGTGGAAGAGGACGCGGTCGTCCTCCTCGACGTAATGCACGTTGGTCTTGCGTCCCTCGATGAGCGGCTTGAGCGGCGAGTCGATCCGGCATGCCCCGAGGGTCGTGACGGCCAGATCGCTCATCGTGATCCGATTGGTCATGGCGTCGGTCTCGCGTGATTCCCGTCGGCCCGGGGGTTCATCCGGTGGTTCGCATCCCGGCTGCGATTCCCTGAACACACAGCCGAAGAAGCTCGCGGTGATGGTCACCGGCCGAGGCGGGGTCGGCCTCGAGTTCGGCGCGCCGCCTGCGCATGAACTCGATCTGAATCAGGTTGAGCGGATCGATCGACGGATTGCGGGCCTCGATCGACCGCTGAAACCAGGGCGTGGTGGCGAGCAGCTCGCCGCCCCCGACGATGTCGAGAATCGCCTGCCGGGTGCGGTCGCGCTCGGCGGCGATTCGCTGCCAGATGCGGCGGCGGGCGTCGTCATCGACGGTGAGCTCGGAGTAGCGTTGGGCGATCACCATGTCGGCCTTGGCGAGCGCCAGCGACGCGTTGTCGATCGTCGCCTGAAAAAACGGCCACTGGCGGTACATGTCGCAGACGGCCTGCCAGCCGCGCCGGTCGTCATACTTGACCTCGGTCAGCGCCGTGCCGAGACCGTACCAAGCCGGAATCATGCAGCGGCTCTGCGTCCAGGCAAACACCCAGGGGATCGCCCGGAGGTCGTCGAGCGTCCGCTCGCCGCGGCGGCGCGAGGGCCGCGAGGCGATCGGCAGCGTCTCGATCTCGTCGATCGGCGTGGTCTGCGAGAAGTAGCCGATG
>Ga0315904_10005427_pt1 | contig 17702 bp, 5 predicted proteins | sample LakEriMetagenome_6_FD_203529 | JGI IMG/M metagenome (GOLD analysis project Ga0315904, IMG submission 203529) | Freshwater fungal communities from buoy surface, Lake Erie, Ohio, United States - Buoy 12 MA120 | ecosystem: Environmental > Aquatic > Freshwater > Lake | place: USA: Lake Erie, Ohio...
GCGGCCGCCGCCGTCAGCGATCGATAGTCCGGCGACACGGAGTTCGTAAAGCGGGTCGTCGGGCAGGATCACGCCGGCACCCGCCGACACCGACAGCACCGCCTGCGGCACAGCGGCGGATCCCGACACTGCGAGTTGCCCCGCCGAAACGATCGCGGTGTCCGTGATGGCCAGCGGCCTCGTCACCGCCAGCGTGCCCGACCCGGTCTTCACGATCCCTGACGAGCCTGAGAGCGTGGCCGCGATCGTGCTGGTGACACCGGCCGCGACGTCGATGGCTGGACGCGATCCGCCCGAGGCGACCGCGATCGTGCCGCCGGTGAGGAGGTATCCGGAAGACTGGAATGCCAGCCCCGCCGCACCGACCTGCCCCGACACCGTGACCGTGCCGGCCGACCCGCTGAACACGGCTTGCGACGTCGTGACCGGCACCATTCGCCCGGTGCCATTCACCCACCGCATGCCGACGGTGCTCCACGTGCCGCTGCCGCCGATCGCCGTGCCAGAGGCAGCGGCCGACCACGACACCTGATCCGGAGCCCTGTAGAGGCTGTCGAGCCGCGATTGCACCTCGGCGGCCGTGAGGGTACGGCCGAAAAGCGACACCTCGTCGATCGATCCGGACCACGCCTCCTGGGCGGTTCCCGAGGCGAAGTAGCCTCCGATCGCCATCTGTGCGGCCGTCAGCGGTTTCCCGCTGGCGACCTGCGAGGTGACCGCCCGCGTGACCGATGTCTGGCTCAGTGTCAGGTCGGCGACATAGCTGTTGATGGTGGTCTGCGACCCCGACACAGTGAAGGTATTGGCCACGTAGTACCAGTGCCCTGGCACAAACTTCGAAACGGTCTGCCCCACGTTGTCGGCCTGACTGATGCTATCGCCGATGATCGTGGTCAGGGAGTCCGACGACGCTCCCTCCTGGCCGACGATGAAGTAGCCGCGATTGTTGGTGGCCTGACCGCCCGCCATCACGGCGTAGCCGATCGACCCACCGGCCTCGACCAGTTCCGGCCGCACGAGGGCCTCGACGGTGAACGCCGTGGGCAGGGCGACGCTGCCCGTGGTTGCCAGCAACGCGCCGCCCGCCGTGGACGAAGTGCGGCCGATCCGCTGCGGCGACATGGCCGTGGTCGTCTCGTCGAGTCCCATGCCATAGCCGATCCTCGCCGTGCTCCCCTCGCTGCCGTAGGCCACGGCCTGCAGCGTCGCGTTGGCCCCAGTGCCGGTGTTCTGCAGTCGATCGCCCGCACTGGCTCCCTCGAAACTCCACTGGTAGGCGAGCGGCGCAGCCGCCCTGGCGCCGTCCCGCAGCTGGAAGGCGAACGTGCGTGCGGCGGGTTCGTCGAGCGTGCGGCTCACCGTCGCTCCTCCCTGATCGCTGCCTGAGAGCCGCATCGTGATCCGAGTGAACTCCCCCGGCCCTTCTACCGTTGTCCGCGCAAGATCGGCGTGGATCGTGGTCGCGAGGCCGTACGGGTTCGACACCGAGAGCTTCGTCGCGGCCCCCGCCTCGTCGAGCATCACGAGCGACGGCTCCCGGACCGTGAGCGTGGAGCCGCTGCCGGTGGCCAGCGTCCCCGATGCATAGAAGGCGGCCTGTGTCAGCGCCATGGCGTCGTGCCGCGCCGCCTGGAGGGTGCGGGTGTTCGAGAGGATCCGCACGGTCGGCGCGGCGGCGTAGGCGGTGACCGCCGAGCCATTGGCCCCGGGGAGCACCACGTAGGAGTAGCTTCCGCTGGACGCGGCGACGCCGTGGTTCACCTGGATGCTGAACACGCTCCCCGTCACGAGCGTGCTCGACTGCACCGAGTTGAGCCCCGACCACGAACCGCTCTGGACCGCGGCCCGCAGCGTCACGCTCTGCGGCGTCGGAAACACGTATCCCACGCCGTCATGGAGCACCCACGAGAGGTCGCTTCGCGCCGTGGTGCCGCTCGACAGGATGCCAAGCGACCCGGAGTTCGTCCCCCACGTTGCCGTGCCCTTCTGGAACGTCTGGTTGATCGTGGTGATCACCTCGGACGTGGCTGCAGGCGCGTCGACGCCGGAGCCCATCGCCACCTCGACGTCGTCGAAGAAGAACCAGGCCTTGCGGGCCTTCACGTTCCGTTGCGCGTAGTCGAGCGCGGTGGCCCCGTTGCGGCCATCCGACACGCCCCCCGCGAATCCCGTGGAGCCCGACACGCCCCAGTCGACCGGCGGCTTGAGCGAATACGCCGCCTGCTCGGTGGTCGTGCCGGGAAGCCGACGCCAGTCCCAGATCGGCTGGATGTCGGTGTATTCATTGCCCCGCTGCTGGATCAGGTTGACGCCGTCGGCGAGGTGAAAGTTCTGGAGCCCCTCGCCGTTGCCCGATTCCGGTTCGAGCGTCCGCGTGGAGGAAACCTTCACCGTCGCCGAGAATCCGGGCCGCTGGTGCGAGGTGAAGTCGGAGTTCCAGAAGTGGCGGTGGCCGACGAGCGCCAGCGCCGCCGTCGCCGTTCCTGACGTCTTGGCGGCGCTGAGCCGGTCGCGCATCGCGGTGAGTTCCGCCGCCCGGTACGGAGTGAGCGATTTGACCCCGTCGATCACGCCAATGATGCCGCTGCCGAGGTTCTTGCTGTTCGTCCTCGTGATCGCCCGGCCCTGCGCCGTGGCATCGAAGGTCGTGCCGCGGAGCATCCACTGCTGGCCGTCGAGCAGGTAATCGACCACCACCGAACTGCCGGCAGCCGGCAGCGCGAACGACGTGCCCGCGCCGTAAGAGCTGATGTCCACCGCCACGGATGCGAACGTGAGGCCGTAGGCCCCGCTCTGGAGTTGGGGGCCATGCTGATGGAAACTGCAATCGGGCTGGATGCCCTCGTCGGTCGTCTTTACGAGCGTGTCGCCGATCGCCAGGAAGGCCTCGCTCGTCAGCGGCGCATCGCGGGTGATCGCCCCGCGGAGGATCGTCGCATAGGCCCGATCCATCCGGTTCGTGCCGGTGTTCGTGCCGGCGTTCGTGCTCCGCGGGATGTACGCCCGCGCCACGATCGCGGTGCCGCTCGTGATCTGGGTCGTCGTGAGCTGTGACTGCACCAACAGGATCGTCTCACCAAGCAGCTGCGGCGTGTTGATCTCGTTGTACCACCAGTTGGTGCTCTTGGGATTCAGCGACACGAAGGCGTCGTAGCCCTTCACGATGCCCGCGAGAAGCGTCGCCGATCCGTAGAGCGCGTGCGCGGGGTTCGCGTAGGCTTCGGACATGCTCAGCAGCCGCGAGAGGTGGGTCTGTTGCGACCAGCCGGTCTGGCTGGTGTCGGTATAGCTGACATCATTCCAGCGGCCGTTGGTGCCGAGCGTCGTGAGGTAGCCGTTGACCGTGGACGTGCTCGGGGCGGCTGACCAGAGGTCGGTCTTGATTCGCGTCGCCACGGTATCGAGATCGTCACCGCGCACGGTCGTCGCCGCGGCGACCGCCAGCATGAGGCACGATAGAGGAAGGAGGCGACGCATAGCCTGGTAGGGGCCGGCTCGAGGCCGGGCAGGGCTCCTTGGCCTGACTGTAAGACGCAGGATCCGGCCCTTTTGTTCAGAAACTGGTGGGGCTGGCGACGTTCGGCCGAACGAGCAACGCGGGACCAAGTCCCGTGGGCGAGGCATGGTGCAGGTCTGACTCGGAGAACCCGACGGGCGGATCAACCCCGTCCCACACCTTCGTCTTATGGTACCACCCGCGTCATCGCCCAGTACGGCACCCGTTGCGATCCTGCGGCCGCCCGCTTTCGGGGGCTTTCCGGGTTTGGGCAACGACGCCGCACCCCATAAACGTGCGACATCAGGTCCAAAAAACCGGGCATATCATTGATTTTGAAGGAAAGCGTCGAGGCAACGGGGAAACCTCTGCGGGTGCCATGGCGTATCGATCAGGACGGATTCGCGGCAGGCCATCCCCGATCCGAGCTCTGAAGAAGATCCATCTTGCAGCGACCCGGCAGTTCAGCACCCCATGCCCCGTACCCGCCACACCCGCCGTCGCCGAGGAGCCACGTTCCGCGTGACGGGCCCACGGCTGGGCCGGACGGGCCCACGGCTGGGCCGCTTCGAGCCGCTCGAGCCGCGGCAGATGCTCGACGGCGAGGGCCTGACGGCGCAGTACTACGATGCCGCCGATCTGACCACGCTGAAGGCCACGCGGGTGGACGCCACGGTGAGCTTCGACTGGGGCACGACGAGCCCCGTGACGGGCGTGGCCAACACCACCTACTCCGTCCGCTGGTCGGGAGCGATCGTTCCGCAGTTCTCCGAGATGCACACGTTCAGGGTGACAGCCGACGACGGTGTGAGACTCTGGGTGGACAACGAGCTGATCGTCACCAACTGGGTCACTCAAGACGTCAAGGCCGTCACGGGCCAGATCCCCCTCCGCGCCGGCGTGGCCACGCCGATCACCCTGGAGTATTTCCAGAGCACGGGCACGGCGAGCGTGAAGCTGGAGTGGTCGAGCCCGAGCCTGCCGCTCCAGGTGATCCCGCAGTCACGGCTCAACGCCACGGCTGCGGCTGACAATCGCGGCACGGCCCTCCAGGAAACCTGGACGGGCGTCGCGGGCGGCAAGGTGACCGACCTCACCGGGAGCACGGCCTACGCCGGGGCTCCGACCCACCGGCAGATGATCACGAGCCTGCAGTCGTTGCAGCAGGACGTTGGCGACTCCAACGGCTCTCGCGTCCGCGGCTTTATCGTCCCCTCCGTGTCGGGCACGCACGTCTTCTCCGTCGCCGGCAACGACGACGTGCAGCTATCGCTCTCGACCGACGCCACGCCCGCCAACGCCACGCGGATCGCCTATACGTCGGCCGTGACCGCCCCCTACGCCTGGACCGCGACCGCCACACAGACCTCGGCGGCCATCTCGCTCGTCCAGGGCCAGCGCTACTACTTTGAGGTGCTCCACAAGGAGAACTCGGGCTACAACCACTGGGCCGTTGGCTGGACGACCCCGCTCTCGTCCACGGTGACCGTCATCGGCGCCGGCACCATCGAGCCCTGGGGGGCTGCGACTGCGCTGCCCGCCAGTGGCATCCTCAACGGCATGTCCACGGGCCGTAACCGGATCCTCACGAGCCCCGAGATGCTCGCCCGGGCCAAGGCACTCGTGGCCCAGGGCGGCACGTTCAAGACCTGGTACGACTCGATCGTCGCCCGGGCCGACCTCTACCTCACCGACGACCTGCCCGCCACGTCAGCGCCTTCAAGCGCCAGCGGAGGTACGCAGCCTGTGCTCGCGGGTCTCGAAGACAACCTCAGCTTCCTGGCCGGTGCCTACACGCTCCGGACGGCCGTCGAGGGCAACGAGACGAACACGCAGAAATACTTCGACAAGGCCAAGGCGATCATCCAGAACGTGATCCAGTGGAGCACGTGGGACACGGGCAGCCAGTTCCTCGGCGCGGCGATGGTTTCGCAGGGGATCTCCGTCTGCTACGACTGGATGTACGACAAGTTCACCGCGGCCGAGCGGAAGCAGATCGCCGACCGCGTCTACGCGCTCGCGATCAAGCCCACGATCGACACCTGCACGGCGAAAAACTACTGGACGCAGTGGTACGGCAACTGGGCGTTCGTCTGCATCGGGGGTGTGGGCAGTGCGGCGCTGGCCTTCGCGCCCGAGTACTACAAGGCCGAGACGGAAACGCTGCTCGCCAAGGGCTGGCCGGTGCTCCAATCGTCGATGCAGCACTTCGCCGGCGAGAACGGCGGCTGGCACGAGGGCCCTGGCTACATGGGCTACGGGGGCCTCTACCTGATTCGGCTGATGGCCAACCTGCAAAACGCCGTCGGCACCGACTACGCCCTCTCGCTGGAAAAGGGATTCCAACAGGTGCCAAACTTCCTCGTCGGCATCTCGACGACCGTGACGGGCAACGGTAACAACGGCACGTATCCCTACGGGAACGGCGACTGGTCGCAGAACGGCGACCCGTGGTTCAACTGGCTCGCCGCCCGCTTCAACCGCGGCGACGTGGCCAAGCTCACGCGGGACCGGGCCGACTCGACGACGACCACCACCGTGGTCACCGGCGGCGTGACGAGTGGCAACAAGACGGTCTACTCGTTCCGAACTCCGTGGTCACTGCTCTGGTACGACGAGCGGGGCGACACCGCCAGCGGCAAAGTGGTGTCGCCGGGCGCCGAGGCCGCCCGCACCGACACCTCGTTCTTCGGCGATCCCCGGTTGCTCCAGTGGGGCACCTCGGGCCAGCAGAACTACTCCGAGCACGTCGCCGTGTGGCGCGACTCGTGGTCGAACACCTCCAGCGCCGTGATGTTCAAGGGGGGCTACAAGGGCGTGGACGGCCACGAGAATCTCGACGGAGGCTCCTTCCTGTTCGACGCCCTCGGCCAGCGCTGGGCGACCGACCTCGGCCGCGACTCCTACTCCCTCGCGCAGGTCGGCGGCACCAACTACGGCGCGTACCGCAAGCGGGCGGAGGGGCAGAACACCCTCGTCATCAATCCCACCGCCAACGACTATCTCTCGTCGAGCGACGCCAACGAGCGGGCCCTCAACGCCGACCAGGTCTATAAGGATGCCACCGGCAAGCCCGCCTACGCGGAGGTAGTCAAGAGCCTCTCGACCGATCTCCAGTCGATTGGGATCGTGGATCTCACGAATCTCTACTCGAAGATGCGGGTCTCGACGGTGCAACGGGGGTTCGTGCTCGACCGCACCGACGGCTCACTGCTCGTGCAGGATGAGATCACGGCGGCGACGGCCCCGGAAGTCTGCTGGTTCATGCATCTGCCCGTCGCGTACGCCAACCGGGCGTCGCAGATCGCGATCAGCAGCGACGGCAAGACGGCCACCATCACGATCGGCTCGAACCGCCTGCAGTGCCGGATCCTCGCCGGCACGGGAGCCACCTTCACCGTTTCCGAGGCGGTGTCGCTGCCAAGTTCACCCAGTGTGTCGGGCCAGACGAGCAACAGCGGCTTCTGCAAGCTCACCGTCCGCTACACCGGCACCGCCAGCGAGCGGCTTGCCGTCTGGATGGTGCCGCTGAAGTCGGGCCAGTCGGCCCCGACCACGCCCCCCGCGGTGACGGCCCTGGCCGCGTGGGCACCCAAGGCCAGCCGTCAGGCCTGGGCCGGCGACCTCGACGGCTACGCCTCGACGTCGATCGCCGACGCCTCGTCCTCGTCGTCCACCTGGTCGAGCCAGATCACCAGGGCCACGGGCCTGTCGATGAAGGCCCTCGACTCGGCCACAGCCAGCCGCGTCACGCCTGTCACCCTGTCGCTGCCGCTCACCAGCGGGGAATCGGTGAGCTGGGCCAGGCTCGTGGCGGGCCTCAAGTCCACCGGCTCGACCACCAGCACCGATCTTCTGTACCTCGATTCCACGACCGGCCAGACCTATTCCTCCCTTGGCTGGAGCTCGATCGACGCCAACGCCACCTCGCGGGAGCTCACGCTTTCCGCCGCCCAGCTCGCCTCGCTGCAGGATGGCACGCTCAACCTCGCCTTCTCGCCGAACACCACCGTTGACTGGGTGCAACTGCAGTACGCCACGGCCGGCGGCCTGCAGGACGACACGATCAGCGTCGCGGCCGGCGTCACGCAGACCGATGTCACGGCCCGTGCGGGCTCGACACGACTCGTGAAGCGAGGCACGGGCACGCTCGTGCTCACGGCGGCGAGCACCGCCACGGGCGGCACGATCGTGGAGGAAGGCACCGTGATCGTGCGGCATGCAGCGGCGCTGGGAACCGGCGGCGTCGATGTTCGCGGCAGCGCCACGCTCGTCTTCGACATCGGTACCGACTCAGCCGACCTGGCGTCGCTGGCGCTCGCCCCGACGGGCACGGTAGACATCGGCAGGGGGCGGTTCACGATAGGAAACGGTGCCGCCTCGATCGCCGCCATCCGCCAGTGGCTCGCAGCAGGCCGCAGCGGCGGCACCTGGGCGGGCTCGAGCGGCATCACGTCGTCCGCCGCTGCCGCCGCGATCTCCGCCGGCAAGGTCCGTTCGGTGGGCTGGCTCGACAACGGCGACGGCTCGGCCGCGGTAGCCTTTGCGGCACCGGGTGACACCAACCTCGACTTCACGATCGACATGCTCGACTCGGCCAACTTCGTCACCAACGGCATGTTCGACACCGGCGGGACTGCGAGCTGGGCCGATGGCGACTTTACCAACGACGGGGTGGTCGACATCCTCGATCTCTCGGAGTTTATCTCCAGCGGACTTGTGGACGCCGGCCCCTACCTCGTGGAGGTGAGCGTCGCGGTGGGTTACAAACAGTCCAACGGCTGGAGCAGCGGATTCAACGGCGATGTCACGATCACGAACCAGGGGACCGAGGCCATCTCGGGCTGGACGCTGGAGTTCGACCTCGACGCCACGATCACGAGCGTGTGGAACGCGACGATCGTGAGCCAGTCGGGCGGGCACTATGTGATCCAGCCGGCGTCGTGGAACGCGACCATCGCCGCCGGCGCCTCCATCAGCTTCGGGCTGCAGGCCAACGGCCCGTCGGGCACCGCGCCACGGAACAAGAAGTTCAACGGCATCGCGGTGTGACCCCGCGCACGCACCGGTGGCGGCCGGAAGCGTAACGCCGGCAGGCGCACGGCTCAATCGACGCCGCATTTCACGCCGAAGCAGCCCCCATCGCTCATGCGGCTGGGCTTCCCGATCCCTTGGTCGCACACTTATGGGACAACGTCCGGGGGTGCAATGCGATACGATTCTGGTCGTGGGACGCGAGTCCCGGTCGTTCAGTGCACGGGGAGGTGGAACTATGACGGTGTCGTTGCTCGGTCGTGCGTTTCGGTGTGCGGTGCTGCTGGCCGTGGGCATGAGCCCGCTGGTCGCGACGGCCCAGTCAACCTGGCTGACGACGTCGGGCAGCACCCTCTGGACCACCGGCACCGCGTGGAGTGACGGCATCATCCCCAGCGCGATCGATGCCGTCACCGTATTTCCCGCCGCGGGCCCGACGATTCTCCTCGACAACACGACGGTCACCGTCGGCACGATCAACCAGACCACGGCCTCGGGCAACGTCGTGCTCGGCTCGACCGGCACGGCCGGGTCTAGCACCGACTGGATCGAACTGTCGGTCTCTACTGGCGTGCCGATCATCAGCGTCACCGGCGGCAACCTCTACATGTATGCCCAACTGAGCGGCAGTCAGGGTCTGCAGAAGAACGGCGGTGGCATCTACTCTCCGCGCTACAACACGCTCGACTTCACCTACACCGGCACCAACTACTTCAACGGCGGCACGATCCAAATCGCCCGCGCCGGCCAGCTCGGCGACGCCTCCAATCCGATCGAGGTGCTTGCGTCGTCCAACCTGCAGAACTACGCGGCGACCACCTTCGGAGCCGCCCGCTCGATCTCGCTCGCCTCCAGCACGCTGCTCACCGTCCAGAACGGCGCTGCGGCCAACTCGCTGACGATCAACGGGCCAATCACGGGCGGTGGAGCGATCACGTTCAACACCGGGAACTTCACGCTCAATGGAGCCAATACCTACACCGGCACCACGACGATCCGCTCGGCCACGGTGACCCTCGGGCCGTCGAGTCCGCTCTCGACCGCGACGCTCACCCTGCAGACGTCCTCCTCGAACACCGGCGGCAGCCGGGTCGATCTCGGCGGCCAGTCGCAGGCGGTGCCGACGCTGGCATTCTCGCTGGCCAATAACGGCACCAGCCAGGCGACCAACACCTTTCTGAACGGCTCGCTGGCGGTGACCGGGCCCAACTTCACGGTCAACTCCGGTGCTGCGATCGCTCAGACCGGGACGACGCAGCTCGACCTCAAGGGGTTGTCGGCCTTCAGCTGGGGCAACGGCTTCGGCAATTTCGAGATCAGCACGTCGAGCACGGTGGCGTCGGGCACCGTCGCCACGATCGTCAGCCTGCCGACGAGCGGATCGTCGTCGCTGTCCGGGGCCTCCGTCCGCGTCGGCAACTCGGCCAACGGCCCGGCCTCGAGCACCTCCACGCTCAACCTCGGGCTCTCCAACTCGATTTCCACGGGCACGCTCACCGTGGGTGCCTACCGCGGCAACGGCGTGATGACCTACGGCGCCGACGTGGTCGGCGGTAGCCTCGTGGTTCGCGGTGCGAGCGGCGGCGACTCGCCGGTCGACACCGTCTATGTCGGCTACAAGGGGGGCGGCGACAACTTCGGCAACGGCGTCCTCAACACGTCGGCCGGGTCGATTGACGCCCGGGTGACGAACTTCAACGTCGGCTACTACTTCGTGCTCGCATCGACGTCTCTGTCGGGGTCGTTCGCGATGTCGTCCGGCACCGTCGACGCCACCGCCCTCACGCTCGGCACGGTCAACGTCACCTCCGGCTCCGCCGGGTCGCCGACCATCACGAGCGTGTTCAGCCAGGCCGGCGGGCTCGTTCGCGCCGAATCGATGATCCTGGGTGTCAACGCCGCCAGCAGCGGCACCACCAACAATCCGAACTTCCGGAGCACGTACACGCTCGCGGGAGGAACCCTGGCCGCCGGAAGCATCTCGTCGGGGACCGGCCTATTTGCAGCCGGATCGCAGCGGCGGATCGCCTGGGCCGGCGGCACGATCACGACCCTCAGCGGCTCGAGCGACCTGGCGGTCGCCGGCACGTCGGGCAGCGGCGGCTCGATCCTGTTCGCCGTCAGCGGTGCCGACGCCAAGTCGTTCGATGTGCCGGCGGGCCAGACGGCCACGCTCGGCAGCTACGTCACCCTTTCGGGGTCTGACACCGGGTTCACCAAGACCGGTGCCGGCACGCTCGTGCTCGGCGGCAGCACGGGGTTCGTCTCCACCTACAGCGGCACCATGACGGTGGAAGGGGGCACGCTCCAGATCACCGACGGCTCCGCCCTATCGTCGAGCCGGATCATCCCGGTTGCCGGCGGCACGTTCGCTCTCTCGGGCGCAATCCCGGCCACGGTCGGGGGCCTCGCCGCCACGGCGGGCGGCCTCACCGACGTGGGCAGCGGGCTGATGACGGTGGCGGCGGGCCTTTCGGCAGCCGACATGCTCGTCGCACTCAACAGCGGCCGCGGCGACGGCTCCTGGAACGGCACGAGCGGCATCACGTCGAGCCAGGCCCAGGCCGACCTCGCCGCGAGCAACCCCCGCTCGGTCGGCTGGCTCGACAACGGTGACGGCTCGGTGACGTTTGCGTTTGCCGCGCCGGGTGACACCAACCTCGACTGGCAGGTTGACATCCTCGACGCCGCCAACTTCCTGGCCGGCGGTAAGTTCGACTCGGGCACGCCGGCGACCTGGAACGAGGGCGACTTCGGCTACGACGGCGTGGTGGACATCCTCGACGCCGCCGACTTCCTCTCGACCGGCCTGTTCGACGCCGGGGCCTATAACCCGCCGCCCGGCCTGGCGGGAGGTGTGGCCGCCGTTCCTGAGCCTGCGTCGTTGGCGATGCTCACGGGCGCCGTGCTGGCGGCCGGTTTCGCGTCATTTCGTCGATCTCGAGCCATGCGGAGTGGTGCAGGAAGCCCGCTCTGCAGAAATGCCGGGTGATCCAACAAGAGTAGGGTCCGGCAAAAGCGTATCGAGCGGTGAGCACGGCGACGGGCTGCTCAAGGGACCGCTGCTCGTCCTCGCGATACAACCCGCGATACAATCAGATTCGTGTGGAGTCGACGCCCGAGCGTGGTGTTGGTCGAGGCGGCAGGCATGGGGTTTCCAGCACGAGGCGCCCAACTGTCCGCGGTGCTGTGCGCCAGCATCGTGGCCATGTCCACTCTGATGACGGCCACGTTCGCCCTGGCCGCCTCCACACTCGACCGCACCGGCCGGTTCGCAATCCAGTGGTGGACGATCGACGACGGGCTGCCGGAAGCACCGGTCAACGGTGTCGCCTTTGCCCCCGACGGCACGCTCTATTGCACGACGCCAACACGCATCGTCCGCTTTGACGGTGACTCCTTCGAGCCGCTTTCCAAGGGCCTCACCAATCCCGTGCGGGAGGCGATCGGCGGCTTCTCGAACATCGGTTTTGACCGCGATGGGCGGCTCTGGGTACAGGGAGGCCGAGCTGCGGCGATGCTGCACGCCGACAGTCTCAGGTCGGACCGGCGGCGATGGACGGTGCACGTCCATCCGCAAGGACGTTTCAACAGCCTCGCATTCAGCGACGTAGGCCAGCCCGTGCTCGTGGGCCCGAACGAGGTGCTCGCATTCGATGGAAAGCGGTTTCACGAGGTGGCCAACGTCTTCCGCAACGACAAGCGGGTGCTCTGGCGATACGGAGACATTGATCCGACGTCCGGAGAACTCTGGCTCTGGGGCGACACGCTCCGCCCTGGAGATCTCCGCAGAGCATCGATTTCACGGGGAGCCGTGAAGCCGCTCGTGATCGCCTCCGACATGGCGACCGGGGGCGACGTGATATCGATGAGTTTCTGCTCCGAAGGGCCGCTCGCGCTGCTGCCGGAATGCGGCGTGGTGCGAAGCACCACAGGCTGGCAGAGGCTGCCACCCATCCTCCCAGACGCCGACTATCGCCGCAGTGGCAAGATTTCATGGACGGCCGACGGCACCGTCTGGATTTCGAGCCACAACGGTATCATCGCCTGCCGCGACGGCGTTGCCGAACAGGTGACCAGTGGACTCCCCGGCTTCTCGCTGCGAACCGGCGCAATCGTCAGCGACCGCCAGGGCGGCATCTGGGTCGCATGCTTCGGCGGCCTGCTGGCCGTGCGGCGCACCGCGCTCCACGTGGAGGCGGTGCCCGATTGCCGCGCGGCGTTCGAGCGGGCGGACGGATCGCTGCTCGTGGGCAGTCCTGGGGTCGTGGCGGCGCTTGCCCCGGTCGGCCCCGGAGCCGTACGGCCGATCGGAACGCTCGCGGGCGCGTCGGTGCCCACAGCGATCCTCGAGGATGCGGCGGGGCGGGTCTGGGTGGGTACGCAGGACAACTTCATTCTGCGCGTCGAGGGTGGTCGGGTGACGCAGGTCACGAAACCCGCCGAGCCGTTCCGTGAGTTCCGCAACATCAACGCGCTCGCCTGCGATGCGTCGGGCCGCGTCTGGGCTGCGACGGCCAATGGCCTGGCGGTCCATGACGAGAAGACCGATTCTTTCCGGACGATTACTCCGGATGACCGTACTGCACAAACCGTCGTGATCGGTCTGGCAGCGGAGGCCGATGGCTCGATGCTCGCGGCCATCCAAAGCCGCGGCGTCGAACGGATCGGTGCCGATGGCAGCAGAAGCCAAATCCTCGCCGCGGCCGACATGCCTGGGCGAAGGACGATCGTGTTGCGACGCGATTCCCGGGGGAGCCTCTGGATCGGGGGTGAACGGGGACTCGTGCGGCACCGCGCGGGTACGCGACCCCTGCGACTGTCCATGGCCACCGGTCTCGTCGACGACACGATCCGGCAGATCGAGGAGGACCAGTCCGGACGGCTTTGGATCGCCACCCGTAGTGGCCACCTCCAGGGATTGCGGCTCGATGACCTCGATCGTCTCGAAGGTGGTGAACTTGCGATCGTCCGCGGCGTGATCCTCGGCCCGCTCGACGGGTTGGGAGATGCGGAGTGCGTCGGCCGCATGAGCCGCGCCTTCTGCGAAGAAGACCAGCGACTGGAGAAGATCACCGTGCCGGTTACGAACGGTATCGTCCGATTCGTTCCCGCGAAGGTCGCCTCGGCGACATCGGCCGGAGTCGCGCCGGTGGTAACCCGCGACGGCGATGTGCCGTACGGATTCCGCTTTGCGACGGCGGGGCTCCATTGGGGCACACCGCCGCTGCACCAGACGCGGTTATCGGGCGTCGACGATGCCTGGTCGCCCTTCAGCCAGGCCGATCGGCGCGACTATGCGGTGCTTCCTCCGGGCGAACACGTGTTCGAAGTCCGTTCGATCGCCGGGGAAACCGACCGCGACTTCCCGACCGTATCTCTGCCAGTGACGGTCGCAGCCCCGTGGTGGCGTCGGCCGGTCACACTCGCGGGATTTGGCATCGCCCTTGCCGTAACAGCCGCGACGATCGCCCGGGAGGTGACACGACGGCGCTCGCGGCGGGTGATCGAGGCGCTCGAGTGGCAGCGAGCGATGGATCGCGAGCGGGCGCGGATCGCCCGAGACATCCACGACAGCCTCGGAGCGGGCCTGACACGAATGGCGATGATGAGCGACCTCGCCCGCAAGGGTGCCATGCCCCAGACGAATCTCCCGGACCGGCTCGACGCTATTTACCGTAATGCCCGGAGCCTCGCCCGGTCGGTCGACGAGATCGTCTGGGCGGTCAATCCGCGAAACGATACCGTGGCACAGTTCACCTCGTACGTGGTCCAGGATGTCGAGGAGTTCGTGCACGCAGGCGATCTCTCGCTGCGTCTTGACGTCCCCGACGGCTCTCCAGACGAGCGGCCGCTACCGACCCACGTGCGGCATCACGTTTGCTTGGCGATCCGCGAGGCTCTGCAGAACGTGCTCCGACACGCCCAGGCGGCCCATGTCGATTTCTCGATCCGAGTCGATGATGCGGCGATCAACGTGGTGGTCCGCGACGACGGCGTCGGCTTCGCCACCGACCTGGCCCCGGCGGCCGAGCAGGATGGCCTCGCCAACATGCGGCATCGTCTCGGAGAGGTGGGCGGCAGCGTCGTGATCGCCTCGGCGCCCAGCTCGGGGACGACCGTGACATTCCGCGTTCCCGTCGACTTCCGGCGGCACGGCGCCAACGCGATATCCCAGGAGGCGATTCATGACGGCTGAGCGAACCTTGAAGGATGTGCCCCAGGCGTCGGCGGGGGAGCCGATCAATGTGGCACTGATCGAAGACGATTCCGGCACCCGAGCAAGCTTGCGGGAAATCATCGAAAGCGCGGCCGATTGCCGCTGCGTGGGAGAGTTTCGCTCTGTGGCCGAAGCGATCGCGGGTATTCCCACGGTCGCGCCGAAGGTGGTGCTCGTGGATGTCAATCTTCCCGACGGCACCGGCGTCGACTGCGTGCGGAGGCTCGCTCCGACGATGCCGTCCACGGAGTTTGTGATGCTCACGCTCTACCAAGATGGCGACATCCTCTTCGATGCCCTCGCTGCCGGCGCCCACGGCTACCTGATCAAGCCGCTTCGGGTCGATGAGTTGCTCGCTGCGATCCGTGACGTGGTGGAAGGGGGCTCACCGATGTCGAGCATGGTCGCGCGGCGGATCGTACGCTCCTTTGAGCGGCACGCTCCGGTGCACGTGGCGCCGCTGCCCAAGGGACAAGAGATGCTGGAACTCGCCCCCCGCGAGCGCGAGGTGCTCGACTTGCTCGCCGCGGGCGCGATGTACAAGGAGGTCGCCAAGCAGCTTGGTGTCAGCCGCAACACAGTGATCACCTACATTCGCCGAATCTACAAGAAACTCCACGTCCATTCGCGGCATCACGCCGTCGAGCGATACCGGAGGATGCAGTGACACCCCTCGGCGGCGGCGACACGAAACCATCCATGCATACCCGCCGATCGCTCGGCTGCTTGATCCTGCTTCTGGCCGTGGCCGTGGCGCCGATCCGCGCCGCCGAGCAGGCCGTGTCCGTGATCTCCGCCGATGCCCTCGAAAAGGCGTCGCTCAATGTGTCCGACGCGATTGCCACTGGTACGTTTGGACCGCTCGACGGCGTCGCCGGACGACCACGAGGCTGGACGATCGACGTCTCCAGTTCAGGACGCCGGCTCTGGTCGGTGCAGCTCGCGATTCCGCTCGCGGGCCCTGTGGCCGTCGGCGACGCAGTGCTGATTTCCTTGTGGGCGCGGGCGGATCGTTCGCCCCCGGAAGGCGTCGCCGGCGGAGTCATCGCCGTCGAGAACAAGACGCCCGGCAGTCCGAAGCTCGGCATGGGTGGCTTCACGGTTGACGGCGAGTGGCGGCGGATCGACGTGCCCTTCCTGGCGGGCGTCGAGGCGATTCCAGGCAAGGCGGTGCTCGCCTTCCAACTCGGCGAGCGGCCGCAGCGGCTCCAGATCGCCGACCTGACAGTCATGAACCACCGGCGCAGCGTTCGGCTTGCCGACCTGCCGCGTGCCATCATCCACTACCCCGGCCGGGAGGCCGACGCCGCCTGGCGACGGGACGCGATCGCCCGCATCGAGAAGCACCGCGTTCGAGAGTTCGGTGTGCGGGTCGTGGACGCCGCCGGTCGGCCACTTCCGGGCGCGACGATGCGGGCCCGCCTTGCCCGGCACGAGTTTCTCTTTGGCGGCACGATCAAGGCCGAGTTCTTCAAGCCCGGCGACACAGCCTGGCGGAAGTACCGCGACACGATCGACCAGCATTTCAGCGCCGTCGTCTTTGAGAACGACCTCAAGCCGGGGGCGCTCGAGGAGTCGCTTCGCGGCGGCGACGACCATCTCCGCTGGGAGTGGACGGCGGCAGCGGCGGAGTGGTGCCGCGAGCGGAACCTCGCGATCCGAGGCCACTACATGGTGGCGGGCGTCTGGGGCTCGTTCGCCTCCCGGGACCGGTCGACCGACCCCACGCTCCGCGACCGGCTGGTCGCTCACATGCGGCTGCTCGCAGAAAAAGCCGGTCCGTTCGTCCACGACTTCGACGTGCTGAACCATCCCGTGGGCTGGTCCAACCCGCCGCAGACGGTTCGCGACGTGCTCGGGCCCGGGTTCTATGCCGACGTGATCCGCTCAGCCCGCAGGCTCACTGACCGGCCTCTCTGGATCAACGAAGACCGCACCTTCAATCCCGGCTTCCAGCAGGACCACTATGTGTCCTGCGTCCGTGAGCTTCTCGACGCAGGGACACCGCCGGATGGCATTGGCATCCAGGGCCACTTCCACTCCGGATCGCTCGTCGCGCCGGAGGAGGTGCTCCGCGTCAGCGACCGACTTGCGAGTCTTGTGCCGGCGCTGATGCTCACCGAGTGGGACGTGATGACCAACGGCGACGAGGAGCTCCAGGCCGACTACCTCCGCGATACCCTGATCGCTGCCTACTCACATCCCGCCTATCGCGGATTCCTGATGTGGGTCTGGTGGGAGGGCGCCGGCTGGCGCCCGGAGGCAGCGCTCTTCCGCCGCGACGGCAGCGAGAAGCCCAACGGCCGCGTCTGGCGGGAGCTCGTCTCCGAGCGCTGGCGAACCGACACTTCGACGACCGCCGACGCAGCCGGGCTCGCCCGCTTCCGCGGCCACGCCGGCCTCTATGACCTCACGATCGAGCACGAGGGCCGCACGGCGACGGTGCAGCACTCCCTGCCGCTCATCGGGCCACGGGACCCCACCACGGTCACGATTCGATGGGACGAGCCGCGTTGATGACGCGTTGGGTGACGGAGGCGCTTCCGCGCGAGTGCCCGAACTGCGGCGGCGCGCGAGGTCGGAGAGGGCCGTTCACGCGGTGAGATCGAGTTCGGCCCACGTCGTGGGGTCGCCGTCCCAGGGGTATTCCGGCGGGGCGAAGCACGGCACTTTGCCGAGACGGCGATCGACGAGCGCGGCGAAGAAGCCGAGCGTCGAGACCTCCGCCGGATCCCAGCCGGGGAGAGCCGCCGCGGTGATCAAGGCGTCGATCCGCCAGCCGTCGGCCGTGGCGGTGGATTCGATCGAGATCGCACCGGCTGGCAGCTCTGGCGGCACTTCGCTCGTTCGCGGGATCGTCGCCACCACCGCGGCCGGCTTGTCGGCGAGTTTGCCGCCGCCGGTGGGCAAGAGCGCGAGCCGGCGGCAGAAGCGGCCGGCGCGGTGGCTATC
>Ga0315904_10005428_pt1 | contig 17699 bp, 15 predicted proteins | sample LakEriMetagenome_6_FD_203529 | JGI IMG/M metagenome (GOLD analysis project Ga0315904, IMG submission 203529) | Freshwater fungal communities from buoy surface, Lake Erie, Ohio, United States - Buoy 12 MA120 | ecosystem: Environmental > Aquatic > Freshwater > Lake | place: USA: Lake Erie, Ohio...
GTATTACGAAAAATAAATGCTAACGGAAAAACGGTGATTATGGCAACACACGATTATGCGTTATTGATGAAATATCCTTCCAAAACCCTAAAATGTGAAGACAACAAAATTTTTGAAGTAGTTCAGAGAACGGTTTAATGTTATCTATACTCATTCCTACATATAATTATACTATTTACAGTTTAGTTTCAACTATTCAAAAACAAATTGAACAAACTGGTATTGATTATGAAATTATATGTTTGGATGATGCCTCAAATCTGATTTTTTTAGAAAACGAAAGAATAAATGACCTTCCTCATTGTAGTTATAAAAAATTAGAAACCAATATAGGTAGAAGCAAAATCAGGAATTTACTGGCTAAGAAATCGAAGTACGATTGGTTGCTTTATCTGGATGCAGACGTTATGCCTAAAAACAACACGTTCATTTCTGAATACCTAAAACATATCAACGATGAGATAAAAGTTGTAAATGGTGGTCTATTGTACCGTGAAGAAAAGCCTGAAAGAGGAAAAGTATTACGATGGATTTATGGCAAATCGAGAGAGGCATTACCTCATCAAACAAGACAAAAAAAACCTTATCTCAGTTTTCTAACGCTAAATTTTTTGATTCATAAATCTATTTTTAAAAAAGTTTCTTTTGATGAAACCATACCCAATTTTAGACATGAAGATACTTTATTTTCTTATAATTTGATGCAAAAAAATAGTAGAATTATACATATTGATAATCCGATTTATCATTTAGGACTAGATAATTTTGAAGATGCTCTACAGAAAGAAAAAGAATCATTAATAGCATTAAAACACATGATTGACAATAGATTAATTGACGTGAATTATCTCAAAATATCGAAAGTCTTTTCAAAAATAAAACAATACAAACTACTATTTATTTTTTCTTTTTTTTATAAAAATTCTCAGCTTTTACTTCTTAAAAATCTTTCGAGCACTACTCCATCATTGTTCATTTTTGATTTGTATCGTTTGGGATATTTGTGTAGTATTGAAAATAAGTAAACTATGTATCTAGAGATAAAAAATAGTATCACCAAAATAGTTCCTAGAAAATTACTCTTTCAACAAGAAGAAACTCTAAGAAAACTATTCTCTATATTTTACAGCGGAAGAACCTACCAATGTTCTGTTTGCAATAAAAATCTCAACCGATTTATTACTACAATTCATCACGACAGACTGTGCCCCAATTGTGGAAGCTTAGAGAGAAATAGACGATTATGGTTATTGTTAGAACGTGAATTTCTAGTTCCTAATAGCACCATTCTAGACTTTTCTCCATCACGATGTTTGTATCGTAAACTAAAAAAAATCAAAGATATCAACTACCAAAGTACCGATTTATCTGGAGATTTTATAGCTGATTTTCAATATGATATAACCGATATAAAAATTGAAGACAACACATTTGATTTGGTTATTTGTTATCACATACTGGAACATATCCCAAATGACCTTCAAGCCATCAAAGAGTTGTACCGAATTTTGAAACCAGGTGCAAAAGCACTTGTGCAAACTCCTTTCAAAGAAGGAGCTATTTATGAAAATGCGTCTATAACCTCTGAAAAAGACCGTTTGGAACATTTCGGACAAGAAGATCATGTTAGAATCTATTCCGTTGCTGGATTAAAACAAAGACTAGAAAACTGTGGTTTTTTGGTTGAGGTGAGACAAAATTTTAATGATAACCCTAAATTTGGCTTGAATAAAGATGAAATTATTCTTATCATTACCAAACCTTCAAACTCGTAAAGATGCCTTTTTTTTCTATCATAATTCCACTTTACAATAAAGAAAAATTTATTGAAAACACTTTAAAAAGTGTTCTAAATCAAACTTTTACGGATTACGAAGTTCTTATAGTGAATGATGGTTCTACAGATAATAGCCTTGAAAGAGTGCTCCAGTTTAATGATTCGAGAATAAAACATTTCAATAAAGAAAATGGTGGTGTATCAACGGCAAGGAATTATGGAATTAAAGAAGCAAAATCAGATTACATAGCATTTATTGATGCCGATGATTTTTGGTATCCCGATTTTTTGCAGGAAATATTTCAAAACATAACACATTTTCCAGAGCACAAAGTATTCACAGTAGCCATTGAAATTGAAACTCCAAATAACACAATTCCAGCGGTTTATTCAATTGAAAAATCTAAAAATCAAGATTGTAAAATAGTAGATTATTTTGATGCAAGTAACAAAGAAAGTGTGATTTGGACATCATCAGCCGTTTTTCATAAAAGTATTTTTAAAGTAATTGGAGATTTTGATGTCAATCTAAAAAGTGGTCAAGATACTGATTTGTGGATTCGAATTGGATTGAAGTATCCAATTGTATTTTCCTGGAAAATAGCAGCCCGATATGTTTATGATAGAGATAGTTTATCAAAAAAGAAAGAATATATCGCTACCAAAATGGATTTTTCAAAGTTTTCTGGTTTAGAAAAAACAAATCCAATGCTGAAAAAATTCTTAGATTTGAATCGATTCTCATTTGCAATCAAATGCAAACTTTACAATGACAGAGACAGTTTTAATCGATTTTATAATGGAATTGATTGTAAAAATCTATCTGTAAAAAAGAGAATATTATTAAAATTACCCTCATTTTTACTAAAACTATTAGTTCCTGTCAACCTTTTTTTAGTTCGAATAGGACTAAATAATTCCGTTTTTAAATAAAGCTTCTATTCCGCTATTTTAGAATCTATTTTTGCAATTTCCTTGTATCTCTTTATGGCAGAAATTCCAATTTTGAATTTAGACGCACATTCGTTACTTGCTATGTAATTATTTCTCAAAAGAAAAAACAAATATTTTATTAACCATAAATAGGCTAATTTACCTTTGGTTTTATAAAACAGGGCTGTTCTAGCAAATATGAGTTTGTCTTGACCCTCATGAACTCCAGAAGAAAGCTTTGGATGGGAAACTATCACTGAAGGATAGTAATATAACCTCATGTTTTGGAGAAGTGAACGTCTAAGAAATAAAAACTCCTCAGCAGTTTCAAAAACAGAGCCCAAACCAAAATAATCATTAAAAATAATATTATTGTTTTTTATAGCATGAAGACTAAATGCAATTTCAATAGAACTTACATTCCAAATACTTTTAACCGTATGTTTATGAATTTCCTGACTGCTTTTTTGAGGTTTATCTAACCCTATTCTTTGATGATTAAAGGTAATTAATGAAGCATCCGCCAAACTATTAAACGCATTTACAATCTCTTTCTCAAAATTGGGAGCATATACTACATCATCATCTGCAATCAAGCAAAGTTTTTTCGTAGCGTTTTGCAGTGCCAAGTTTCTGCTTCTTGAAAGTCCCCTTTCAAATGAATTGATTACTCTAATATTAGGATAATCAGAAGTGAGAAGTGAATCTTTTTGGGTTTGATTGACAATTAAAATAGAAAAATTGGAGAAATGTAAAAAAGGAAACATAGGTTCTAAAAAATCCAGAGATTTTTTATTCATAGTAGAAATCAAAATTTCTAAATCTAGATTAGTATATCTACTCGCCAATTTATTTTTATATTTACGCAAATATAAAACTTATTTGATTAATGAAAATACTTTTAATTGGAGAATACAGCAGGTTGCACAATTCACTAAAAGAAGGTTTAGTATCTTTGAATCATGAAGTTACTATTGTAGGAACTGGCGACAAGTTTAAAAATTTTCCTGTAGATATAAGTATTGCTCCAAAGATAATTTCATCCAATTTAGTTTTAGCCTATTTAAATAAAATTACCCTTAGAGCATTTAAATTTAATCTAGAAAGCATTGAGAAAGGAATTCGCTTTTATTTCATTTTACCTCAACTGCAAAATTACGATGTCGTACAGTTAATCAATTCAAATGCCATTGAAACCTTTCCTAGATGGAGTATATCCCTGCTTAGAAAAGTATTTTCAAAAAATCATAAAATTTTTCTTTTAATATGTGGTGAAGAAACTCCAATTATAGATGTTTTATTAAAAAACAATCTAAAATATTCCATCTTAACGCCTTACTTTACTAATCCAAAATTAAAAAGTCAATACGATTACAGCCTTAAGTATGTGACTAAGCCTTATAAAAAATTATATAAATTTGTAAGCACTCGTTCTAATGGAATACTGGTTTCTGATTTGGATTATAAAATTCCAATGTCCCAAACTCAGACCAATTTTACCTTTATTCCGAATCCTATTAACACTGACTCAATAGCATTCTATCCAAATTCAGTTAATGATGAAATAGTAATTTTTCACGGAGTTAATAAATACAGTTCGATAAAAAAAGGGAGTTCCTTTTTTGATGAAGCTTTAATTAGAATTAAAGAAAAATATCCTGCAAAAGTTAAAGTAATTACTGCTACTAGCTTACCATATAAAGACTATCAAAAAGCATATAGTGCAGCTCACATTGTATTAGATCAAGTATACTCTTTTGACCAAGGCTATAATGCTTTAGAAGCTATGGCTAAGGGAAAAGTGGTGTTTACAGGTGCAGAAACAGCATTTACTGAACATTATAATTTGTCTGAAAAAGTGGCAATAAATGCATTACCTGATGTAGATTATTTGGTAAATGAACTTTCTCATCTCATTGAAAATCCTCAAGAAATAGTGGCAATTGGTAATCGAGCAAGAGTTTTTATTGAGCGAGAGCATCACTATGTCAATATCGCAAATAAGTATCTTGAATTTTGGAAAAAGTAGAATTCTATTTTAGAAATACATTCAAATACTCCAAAATAACTGTATAAAATCTTAATTTTTTACGGCATATGTTAAAGTTTAATGCAGTACATCGGGTATTTTTTTTACTAAAAAATATAATGGCTACTTTTGAGACTTCACCATATAAAACAATAATTACTTACTATAACATTCGGAAAAGACTGCCCCAAAAATTGTCTTTTTTGAAAAAAACCTACTAAAAATGGATAGTTTCAGAAAACCTTCTGCAAATAAAAGACGCGTAGATGAAAACGAAATAAAGACCATTCGATTGAAATTCGATGGTATTATTGGGCTTCGTGAAGTTATTCTAAACGAACTTCAATCTTTATACTACGTTGAAAAAGCACTGTTGAAAGCATTTCCAAAAATGATAAAAAATGCTTGTTCCTTTGAATTAATCGAGGCTATAACCTTACATTTTGAAGAGACAAAACAACAAGTTATTCGCTTAGAAGATGCTTTTTTAGCTTTGAATGAAAATCCAAAATTACAGCGTTGTCAAGCTATAGAACAGCTTATAAATGATGTTGATTGTACTATTGAAAATACCAAATTTGGAGCCATTCGCGACGCAGGAATTCTACTATCACTCCAAAAAATAGAACATTATGAAATTGCAACCTACAGTATCCTATCTACCTATGCAGAAAGTAGTAATGAAAATGCTATTGCTGAATTACTAGCCATATCATTAAACGAAGAAAAAGTAACGGAATTGCGCCTCGAAAAAATATCCAATTCCATTCGATTTGATTCAAATGGAATTAATTTGTAGCTATTTTTTTCTATTTTGTATCTAATTATTTATTAATCAAGTATTTTTAAGTTAAATTTATGCCTTTTTTTCTTTATATTTAGAAAAACATAAAAAAGTGTTGCTTATTATTAATATATAAAACAGAAATGAAAAAAATAATTCTTTTAAGCTCAGTCTTCATACTTAGCATAAGTTGTGCCACTAAAAAATCAGATAACACAACTGTAGATATCCAAAAATATATTAATACCATTTCCTCTGAGGAACTTAAAACTCATCTTTATATAGTAGCTTCTGATGAAATGGAAGGAAGGGAAACAGGCTCTGAAGGACAAAAAAAAGCAGGTAACTACTTAATCAGTCAATATCAAAAAAATAAAATTCCTCACCCAAAAGGAGCAAAAAATTATTACCAAAACATTCCTGCAGCTTTCTTGAATGCTAAGCGAAATGAAAATCTTCCTGATTCTGAAAATATTTGGGCTTTTGTTGAAGGTTCTGAAAAACCAAATGAGATTGTCGTGATTTCTGCCCATTATGATCATGTTGGAATAAAAAATGGCGAAATCTATAATGGTGCAGACGATGATGGTTCTGGAACGGTTGCTTTGCTTGAAATTGCTCAAGCTTTTGCTCAAGCCAAAAAAGAAGGCCATGGACCAATACGCTCTATTTTATTTCTACATGTAACTGGTGAGGAACATGGACTCCATGGTTCAAGATTTTACTCCGAAAACCCTTTATTTCCACTGGCAAATACCGTTGCTGATGTAAACATCGATATGATTGGTCGCAGAGATGAAGCACATGCCAACTCTAATAATTATGTTTATATCATAGGTTCTGACTACCTTTCTTCGGATTTATATACTATTTGTGAAGAAACAAATAAAAAACACATTAATTTAGATTTAGATTATACTTATAATGACCGTAAAGACCCCAATCGTTTTTACTATCGTTCCGACCATTATAATTTTGCTAAAAACGGTATCCCTTCTGTTTTCTTGTTTAATGGTACTCATGCTGATTATCACAAAGCAACAGATGAAGTAGAAAAAATCGAGTTTGATGCATTAGCTAAAAGAACCCGATATGCTTTTGCAATTGCTTGGGAAATAGCTAATAGAGAAAATAGGCTTATTATTGATAAAGACGGTAAATAAACAAAAAAAGCTTCGAATTTCTTCGAAGCTTTTGCTTTTTGGGTGGCTGACCGGGTTCGAACCGGCGACCCGCGGCACCACAAACCGCTACTCTAACCAGCTGAGCTACAACCACCATTTTTGACGAGTGCAAATGTATTGTAAAAGTTTTATTTTACAAAGAAATATTATAAAAATTATAGTAAATCTCCTAAACTATTGACAGCCAAATATCTTTCAACTGTAAAACCTTCTGCAAAATCTTTTCCTATCAATCTACCTAAATCTTGAGCACGATAATTCAAGCTTTCAAGAAAATTTTTGGATGCTATAGGTGTCTCTGGTTCTTTAGAATCTGGATTGTAAAACTGAGAACTATAAGCTAAAATTGCTTTGACTCTTATTTCATTATAGCCCGTTATATCAACAACAAAGTCAGGTTGTGCATTTTTCCATTGCATGTAGTGATAAACTACTTTAGGCCTCCAAGCCATTTGGTTCTCTCCTTGAAAATTAGTTTCAATTTTTCTCAATCCTGAGAGAAAACAAGCATCTGAAACTAACTTACTCCCTTTACCATGATCAATATGACGGTCATCAACAGCATTACACAATACAATTTCGGGCTGATATTTTCGAATCATCTGAATCACCTTCAACTGATGCGCTTCATCATTTATGAAAAATCCATCCCGCATATTGAGGTTTTCTCTAAACTGAACACCTAATATTTTAGCCGCTGCTTCCGATTCTTTATCTCGAATTTCAGCAGTTCCTCGAGTACCTAATTCACCTCTAGTCAAATCTACAATACCAATTTTTTTACCAAAGGCAACTTCTTTTGCAATTGTTCCTCCACATCCTAACTCCACATCATCAGGATGAGCTCCAAAAGCGAGAATATCTAGTTTCATAATTGTTTTTTTTATAATAACAAAGATATAAATCTTAAAAATCTAAGATCTTCTTAATTGTCAATGATTTATTTACGGTTTCATACCATTCTTTTTCAGAATCACTGTCTTTTGTAATTCCACCTCCAACATATAGATGCGCTTGACTTGGTTCAGGCTTGGGAACTAAGTCTATCTTAACACATCTCAAATTTACATATAAATCTGTATCGCTCGTTTTAGTGTTGAAATCGACATTTAACTCACCTAAAAATCCTGAATAGTATTCTCTATCATAACCCTCATGGACATTGATAAACTCTTTTGCTTTATCTAATGGTAAGCCACAAACTGCTGGAGTAGGATGCAAAATCTCTACTATTTGTTTCAAATTGGCATCCGAATTAAGAATTCCTTGAATATCCGTTTTGATGTGAAGTAGATCTCCTGCTTTTAACGTATATGGCGCTGATATTTTTATTTGAGATGCTATCTCTTTTATTTTGTTAACAATAAAATCGGAAACAAACTCTTGCTCCTGTTGCTCTTTACTTTGCCAAATAACCGATTTTTTTTCTTCAAATACTTGGGTTCCAGCAACTGCCGAAGTATAAAACGATGCCCCTTCCATTTTTAATAATTGTTCTGAAAAGGCCCCTAACCACAATCCAACATTTGGATGATAAAAACAATAACTAAAAGCACTTGGATAAGAATTCAATAATCGTTGTAAAACTACAACGAAGTTAAAGTCTGTTAATGTATGAATCTCTTTTCGGGACAAAACAACCTTGTCCAAACTCCCTGATTCTATAGTATCAATAGCTTTTTGAATGACTTTTTTGTAGGACTCCTTGGAACTACTATTCTCAATTTCCGATTTAGATAAAGAGGATTCTTGAGTAGTAGCAATCTTTAAATCAGCAAGTAAAATTTCCGATTCACTTTCGGGTATAATTACTATTTCATTTCCAATAAATGGCGCGAAAACAAAGCCTTTTTCTTGATATTCTTTAACCAAATGTAAAATAGTATTCTTCTGAAAAATGCCTATTAATTTATCAGAATTAGGTTTGTTATAGACTACAAAAGGAAGTTTATTTTGCAATTGGTTGCTAGCCTTTTCTAAAACAATTGCAATTGATTGATTTGAAAATTGGTGCATTATGTTTTTTTTCTTGGCAATATCATATTAGTCAACTTACAAAGAGAAATCAAATTGTCCTCTTCGTCTGTTATTTTAATTTCCCATAGATGGATGCTTCTTCCTTTATGAATAATTCGAGCGGTACCGAATATAACCCCTTCTTTTTTTGATTTCAAATGATTCGCCGAAATTTCAATTCCTCTAATTTCATGTTCCTGTGAATTTATAAACAACATAGAAGCTGCACTTCCTACACTTTCTGCAAGTGCCACTGTTGCTCCTCCATGGAGTAATCCCATAGGTTGATGAACTTTAGAATTTACGGGCATTTTTGCTTTCAAAAAATCTTCACCTGCATCTATAAATTCTATTTCCAAAGTCTGCATTAAAGTGTTTTTTGAAAACTCATTACAATTTGCAAGAACTGTATTTTTATCAAAAATCATTTGTCTATTTTTGTTGTAAAAGTAAGATATAATGATGATAGATTAAAAAATTAAGACTAATTATTCTTTTTTTTCGTTAGTAATATGTGAACTCCAAATAAAGAAATAAACATTTTTACTATTTTTACCAAAATTCAATACTAATGCACAAATCAATCTACTTTCTTTTCATCGGACTTATCATATCCTTAAGCTCCTGCCGAAAAGATTTTGATACCGTTCCAAGTTCGGGAAATCTGCAATTTTCAAAAGATACCATTTATTTAGATACCGTTTTTACCAACATTGGTTCAAGCACCTATACCTTAAAAGTCTATAATCGCACTAATAAAGACATCCAAATTCCGAAAATACAGTTAGAAAAAACAGATTCTAAATACCGAATTATGGTTGATGGAATGACGGGAGAAGATGAAGATAAAAATGGTGTAGGTGATGGAAAAATCTTTAACAATGTAGAACTGTTGGCCAAAGACAGTTTGTTTATTTTTGTTGAAACTACAGCAAATAGTGCGGATGCCAATCCAACCGACTTTTTATATACCGATAGAATTTTGTTTGATTCAGGCTCCAATCTTCAAAAGGTAAATTTGGTTACACTCATTCAAGATGCTTATTTTCTTTACCCTCAAAAATACGAAGATGGTACCAAAGAAACCTTATTGTTAGGGCTTGATGAAGACAGTAAAGAAGTTCGCGTTAATGGTTTTGAATTGAATGAAAACGATCCTATCAACGGAAACGAATTTCGTTTTACCAATGATAAACCTTATGTGATTTATGGTTACGCAGGTATACCCAAAGGAAAAACGCTAACAATTGACGCTGGAGCAAGAGTTCATTTTCATGCTGAATCCGGTATCATAGCACAACCAGATTCTAATTTAATCATCAATGGAGAGGTCTCAACAGATTCTTCAAAACCCTTGCAGAACGAGGTGATTTTTGAAGGTGACCGTCTTGAACCCGAATATGAGTATGTTACAGGTCAATGGGGCACCGTTTGGTTGAGAGAAGGAAGTAATGCTAACATCAAACATTTAACGATAAAAAATGCAACTGTAGGGCTTTTGATGCAAAATAGCACGTTAACCTTAAATGATTCTCAAATATATGATTGCTCCAACTATGGGATATTGGCTAGAGTCTCCAAAATTGTTGGAAAAAACAATGTTCTGAATTCTGCTGGACAGAGTTGTCTCGCCATCAGTATTGGAGGGGATTACCAATTCACGCATTGTACCTTTAATAACAATTGGAATAGTACCAAACAAAAAGCGGTTTTGATTACTAATTACGAAAAAAACGAAGATGAAACCATCACTGCTTCGGACTTGATTCGAGCGAACTTCTATAACTGCATTATCTCTGGCTCTAATAATGTAGAATTGTTTTTAGACGCTATTGAATCGGTAGCATTTAACTATTCGTTTGAAAGCTGTCTGATTCAGTTTAACGATTTTGGAACAGGTATTCAAAAAGATACTAACTATGATTTTATTCGCAAAGAAGAATCAGGCAACATCAAAAATAAAGACCCGAAGTTTTACAATTTAAACCTCAATCGTTTAAATATTGATGAAACATCAGCCGCTTTTCAAAAGGGGAATCCAGCCTATCGTTTGGCAAAAGATATTATGGGGGTAACACGAACTTCAACTCCAGATATTGGAGCCTATCAAAGTGCACCTTTCCCTGAATAAATTGTTCAGAATCTTTTTGGTTTGTCTTTGTGTATTGTAGTTTTTAAACTAAATTTGCCCACACAACAACACAGCCGAGACGTTCCCAATTGATAAGAGCGTAACGGTATAAAACAACTACAAACAATGATTCATTTCTTCGGAAACGAAAGTTCAACTGTTTTTGCTGTACAAACGCAAAACGAACTTTCTACAGAAACCATCTCAAAATTAAACTGGCTTTTTGGCAATGTACCTAAAATAGAAAAATCCGTATTGTCGGATTTTTTTGTTGGACCACGTGCCGCAATGGTTACGCCTTGGAGTACAAATGCAGTTGAAATTACCCAAAACATGGGAATTTCAGGAATAATTCGTATTGAAGAATTTCAAAAAGTTGACAGTGGTTTTACTGATTTCGACCCTATGCTTTCGCAAAAGTATTCAGAAATAAATCAACAAATTTATTCCATCAATATCCAACCCGAACCTATTTTAGATATAGAAAATATAGAAGCCTATAATAAATCCGAAGGGTTGGCTTTAAGTACTGAGGAAGTAGAATATTTAAATAATTTAGTACTTAAATTAGGTAGGAAATTAACAGACTCTGAAATTTTCGCCTTCTCGCAAGCCAATTCAGAGCACTGTCGTCATAAAATTTTCAATGGAACGTTTGTCATTGATGGTGTTGAGCAACCAACATCATTATTCAAATTAATCAAAAAAACATCGGAAACGCATCCTAACACCATTGTTTCGGCTTATAAAGATAACGTAGCTTTTGTCAGAGGTCCGAAAGTGACACAATTCGCTCCAAAAAGCGCTGATAAACCTGATTTCTATCAAGAAAAAGAGTTTGATTCAGTACTTTCATTAAAAGCTGAAACACACAACTTCCCAACAACAGTTGAGCCATTCAACGGAGCTGCAACAGGTTCAGGGGGAGAAATTCGCGACCGTTTAGCAGGTGGACAAGGTTCGTTGCCACTAGCGGGAACTGCAGTTTACATGACTTCTTATTCTCGTTTAGCAGAAGAACGCCCATGGGAAAACGGAATGGCAGAAAGACCTTGGTTGTACCAAACCCCAATGGATATTTTGATTAAAGCTTCGAATGGAGCTTCTGATTTTGGAAATAAATTTGGGCAACCATTAATTACAGGCTCTATTTTAACTTTCGAGCACGAAGAAAACAATCGAAAAATTGGTTACGATAAAGTCATCATGCAAGCGGGTGGAATTGGCTATGGAAAATTAGATCAAGCAATTAAAAAGAAACCTAAAGCTGGCGATAAAATTGTTATTTTAGGGGGTGAAAATTATAGAATTGGAATGGGTGGCGCTGCAGTATCTTCAGCAGATACTGGTGCTTTTGGTTCAGGAATTGAATTAAATGCCATCCAACGTTCGAATCCAGAAATGCAAAAACGTGCTGCCAACGCCATTCGTGGTTTGGTAGAAAGTGATAACAATCCAATTGTTTCGATTCATGATCATGGTGCTGGTGGACATTTGAATTGTCTTTCTGAATTAGTGGAAGAAACTGGAGGATTAATCGATTTAGATAAATTACCAGTTGGTGACCCTACCCTTTCGGCGAAAGAAATTATCGGAAACGAATCCCAAGAAAGAATGGGATTGGTTATTGGTGAAAAAGACATCGAAACCTTACAAAAAATTGCCAACAGAGAGCGTTCTCCAATGTATCAAGTGGGTGATGTAACTAACGACCATAGATTTACTTTTCAGTCAAAATCTACAGGTGTAAAACCAATGGATTATGCTTTGGAAGATTTCTTCGGAAGCTCGCCAAAAACCATCATGACGGATAAATCTGTTGCTACAAACTATTCAAATTTAGAATATTCAAAAGATAATATAGCTAACTATTTAAGTCAAGTTTTACAATTAGAAGGAGTAGCTTGTAAAGATTGGCTAACCAATAAAGTGGATCGTTGTGTAGGCGGACGCGTTGCGAAACAACAATGCGTTGGTCCATTACAATTGCCATTAAACAATGTCGGTGTAATGGCATTGGATTTCAAAGGAAAAGAAGGAATTGCAACTTCGATTGGGCACTCACCTATTTCGGCTTTGGTGAATCCTGTAGCAGGTTCAAGAACAGCTATTGCTGAGGCGTTATCAAATATTGTTTGGGCTCCATTGAAAGACGGTTTACAATCGGTTTCATTATCAGCTAACTGGATGTGGGCTTGTAAAAATGAAGGAGAAGATGCTCGTTTATATGAAGCTGTAAAAGGGTGTTCGGATTTTGCTATTGAATTGGGAATCAATATTCCAACAGGAAAAGATTCGCTTTCAATGAAACAAAAATATCCAAACGATGAAGTAATTGCTCCAGGTACAGTTATTATTTCAGCTGCTGGAAATTGTTCCAATATTACGAAAGTAGTAGAACCGGTTTTACAAAGAAATGGCGGAAACATTTACTACATCAACTTATCGCAAGATTCGTTTAAATTAGGGGGAAGTTCATTCGCTCAGGTGTTGAATAAAATTGGAAATGATGTTCCAACGATTCAAAACTCTGAATTCTTCAAAAAAGCGTTTAACGTTTTACAAGATTTAATCAAAGACAGAAAAATTAAAGCAGGACACGATATTGGAAGTGGTGGTTTAATCACAACTTTATTAGAAATGTGTTTTGCTGATGATCAATTAGGTGCGTTAATCGACTTGACTTATTTAGGAGAAAAAGACACGGTTAAAGCTTTATTTAATGAAAATATTGGAGTTGTTTTCCAAGCTGATACTGAAGTGGAAACAACTTTTGCCCAACAGGCTATTAAAATTTTCAAAATTGGTTCAGCTATCGGTGGTGATGCGTTTACGGTTATCAATGGAGAAGATCGTTTAACGTTTAGTATTTCAACTTTAAGAGATACTTGGTACAAAACTTCTTTCCTTTTAGATTCAAAACAAGCTAAAAACGGAATGGCACAGGAACGTTTTGACAATTACAAAAACCAAAAATTACATTTCACTTTCCCATCGCATTTCGATGAAAAATTACCTGTAATTGATGCGTCAAAACCTAGACCAAAAGCCGCTATTATTCGCGAAAAAGGGAGCAATTCAGAGCGCGAAATGGCTAATGCTATGTTCTTAGCAGGATTTGATGTAAAAGATGTACACATGACTGATTTAATTTCGGGCAGAGAAACATTGGAAGACATTCAATTTATTGGTGCTGTTGGAGGATTTTCGAATTCGGATGTTTTAGGTTCAGCTAAAGGTTGGGCTGGAGCGTTTTTATATAATGAAAAAGCAAATACCGCATTGAAAAACTTCTTCAAACGTGAAGACACACTTTCTGTAGGAATTTGTAATGGTTGTCAATTAATGATGGAATTAGAATTGATTACTCCAGAGCATGAAGTTCACGGAAAAATGCATCACAATACTTCGAACAAACACGAAAGTGGTTTTACTTCGGTAACAGTTCAGAAGAATAATTCGGTGATGTTATCAACATTAGAAGGAACAACTTTAGGGGTATGGATTTCACACGGAGAAGGAAAATTCAAGTTACCTTATTCAGAAGATAAATATAACATTGTAGCAAAATATGCTTACGATGGGTATCCAGCAAATCCAAATGGTTCTGATTTCAACACGGCTATGATGTGTGATAGCACAGGAAGACATTTAGTGATGATGCCACACATTGAGCGTTCAATTTTCCCTTGGAACTGGGCACATTATCCAGAACGCGGACAAAAAGATGAAGTTTCGCCATGGTTGGAAGCTTTTGTGAATGCTAGAAAATGGATTGAGAATAATTAATCTTAAATAGACTTTTTATTTTAACTACATTTATGACGAAAAAGTTACTAATACATAAAAAATTACATTTGAAACTAATATAATAAGCTATGAAATTACAAGGTATTATATCTCTAACTTTACTACTGTTTGTCAATGCTTTTTATGCACAAAATTCATTTACTTCTATCGAGACAAGTGATGGTATTCATTACATAACACCTAACATCGATTATCCCATTACAGGAACTTATTTTTTTGAAGGCGGTGAGCCCATTGTAGAATTGAATGCTAATGGAACTGGTATTTATCAACTACATGATCAACCTAAAAAAGAAATGGTTTGGGGAATTGAATGTGATGAAAATGGGAATCCTAAATACGTCAAAGGATTTGAAAGTATTGCTTATTCATTATGGTATCAATGTACTACAAACTCTGTGAGTGATACATTTGAGGGATGGAAGAAAGTGCCATTCTCCATTCATCTTAATACTTTAAAAATGTATATTCAAGGGGAACGAGTAAAAAGTTTTTCGGAGACTTCTGAAAAATAAAATAGTAAGCTATAAATTTCAATGAATTGTGACTTCTATTCATTATTTTATAGAATCTTTTTGTTTCCTTGATTTATACGCTTTTAGATATTCACCTTTAGGCTTTCCATCATCAAAAGAGCTCCATTTAATAAAGGTTCTAACTCCTTTTCTAGCATCTTCATTAGACCAACCTTCATATTCAATTCGGTATAATGCTGAGTACATTTCAGCGCGTCCTACTCCGTGATAACAATGAATCAAAACAGGATAATTTTCCTTGTTATCCATAATCTTAAAAAAACGATCTAGATTTTCTTGTTTAGGAACCTGATCAGAACCATTGTTAAAATAATTAACTCCTTTTATTTTAGCTACAGCTTCACGCTCATCTATTAACTCTTGTGGAACCTCTGGATTATTAACTAAATCAGCCGTTCCAGGAAAACGTAAATCAACTATAGATTTAATATGATATTTCTTTACATAATCGGCAATCTCATTTGGAGGAATTACTCCAGATTTATATACTTTCCCTTCAGTAATAGTTTCAAAATTGTGATTGATATTCATATCATAGGCATATTTCCCTACAAAAAATAGAACTACAGCTAAAATCGAAAAAATTATAATTTTTTTATTACTTTTCATGCTAATGAATTTACGCAAAGTTACAAGTTTCAAAACATTTATTTTTTATTTTAAATAAATATTGTGATTCTTTGTTTTATTAATTAATTTGCAATAAAATAATACCAACCAAGATGACCAAAATAACCAGACTATTTGATTTTCCTTATTATCAGCTTGAAAAATATAGCTCAATACCTGATGCTTTAGTAACCAAATATAACGGAAATTGGATAAAAACTTCTACGGAGGATTATATCGAAAAAGCAAATACTATTTCTAGGGCGTTACTAAGAATGGGGGTGCAACAAAATGATAAAATTGCTGTTATTTCGAGTAATAATAGAACGGAATGGAACATTGTTGATATTGGTATTTTACAAATAGGAGCGCAAAATATCCCTATCTATCCTACTATTTCAGCAGAGGAATACGAATACATCCTCAATCACTCACAGGCTATTTATTGTTTTGTCTCAGATGTAGAGGTTATGCGTAAAATCAATTTAATTCGCGACAAAACACCTCTTCTAAAAGAGATCTATACTTTTAATGAAATTCCTAACTGTAAAAATTGGAATGAATTAATCGAGTTAGGAAAAGATAAAAGCAACCAAAACAGCGTCGAGGAAAGAAAAAATAGTGTAACATCAGAAGATTTAGCAACCATAATTTATACCTCTGGAACCACTGGTAGACCAAAAGGAGTTATGTTATCTCACAAAAATATTGTTTCAAATGTACTAGACAGCGCACCCAGAATTCCATTTGAAGCAGGCAATAGTCGTGCTTTGAGTTTTTTACCTATTTGCCATATTTTTGAAAGAATGATTTTGTATTTGTATCAATACTATGGTGTCTCAGTATACTTTGGTGAATCTATAGATAAAATAAGTGACAACATAAAAGAAGTAAAACCTAACGTTATTACTGCTGTTCCTAGACTTTTAGAAAAAGTATACGATAAAATTTATGCTAAAGGAACTGAGCTTAGTGGTATTAAAAAAGTTTTATTTTTTTGGGCAATTAATTTAGGGTTAAAATATGAGCCCTATGGTGCAAATGGAACATGGTATGAATTTCAATTAAAAATAGCTAGAAAATTAATTTTTAGTAAATGGAAAGAAGGACTTGGTGGTAATTTAGATTTGATGGTATCAGGAAGTGCAGCCTTACAGCCAAGATTAGCAAGAGTCTTTGCTGCAGCCCAAATTCCAGTAATGGAAGGCTATGGTCTAACTGAAACCTCTCCAGTGATTTCTGTAAATGATATGAGAAACAAGGGATTTAAAATAGGAACTGTTGGAAAACCTATTGATAATGTTGAAGTAAAAATTGCAGATGATGGAGAAATTCTCTGCAAAGGTCCTAATGTCATGATGGGATACTATAAAGATGAAAAGTTGACAAATGAGGTTATAACAGATGGTTTTTTCCACACTGGAGATATTGGTAATATTGATGAAGAAGGATTTCTCAAAATAACGGATCGTAAAAAAGAAATGTTCAAAACTTCTGGTGGGAAATATATAGCTCCACAGTTGATTGAAAATGCCATGAAACAGTCTCGTTTTATAGAACAAATTATGGTTATTGGTGATGGAGAAAAAATGCCAGCTGCCTTTATCCAACCCAATTTTGATTTTATCAAAGAATGGGAAAAAATTCATGGAATAAAAGTTGGAGAAACCAACCAAGAGATAATAACCAATCCAAAAGTAATAGAGCGTGTTCAAGAAGAAATTGACCACCTAAATTCTAAATTTGGGAATTGGGAACAAATAAAACGTTTTGAACTTACCCCAGATGTTTGGTCAGTAGAGAGTGGTCATCTTACGCCTACTTTAAAATTAAGACGGAAAATTGTTATGGAAAAATACAAACATCTCTACACTAAAATTTATTCGTAAT
>Ga0315904_10005433_pt1 | contig 17693 bp, 18 predicted proteins | sample LakEriMetagenome_6_FD_203529 | JGI IMG/M metagenome (GOLD analysis project Ga0315904, IMG submission 203529) | Freshwater fungal communities from buoy surface, Lake Erie, Ohio, United States - Buoy 12 MA120 | ecosystem: Environmental > Aquatic > Freshwater > Lake | place: USA: Lake Erie, Ohio...
AAGCAAAAAGACGTTTCTTACACGTGTATTTCAGGTCAAAACCCAGTAGCGTAGGAGGGTCTGCACGGAGAGCATCACACCGATGGCGATCACCAGCTTGCGGACGTTGCCTGCCCCCAGTTTACGTGCCACACCGACGGCAAGCCAGCCGCCTAGCATCGCGCCGATGGTCATCAAGGCCGCGAGCTTGAGATCCACTTTGTGGCTGATCATGAGCACCACCGACGCCACGACGTTCAAGCCACCCGTGAAGACCGTCTTGAGGCCGTTCATCTTATGGATCTCGGTCATGCCCAGCATTCCGAGAGCCGCCAGCGTCAGAATCCCAATGCCCGCCCCAAAGTAGCCACCATAGACCGCCACACCCAGCAAAAACAAGGCAATGGGTAAAGGGAATTTCTTCCCCTCCTCCCAGGATTGGGAGGAGGGAGGAGCGGAGCGGAGGGAGGAGGGAGGAGCGGAGCGGAGGGAGGAGGGCTTGAGCTTATCTTGAAAGGCGAAGAGCAGCGTCGCGGCGAGAATCAGAAACGGGATCAGCCGGTCAAAGATGCGGGTCGGGGTGGCCAGTAGCAGCAGCGCGCCAATCGTTGCTCCGACAAGTGCAATCAGGGCTAGGGGGAGCATGAGATGACGCAGGCCACCCAGCTCTTTTCGGTAGCCCAGAAACGAGGCCAATGCCCCCGGAGCGAGCCCGGCGGAGTTGGTGGCGTTGGCGACAATCGAGTCTATGCCGCCGGAGAGGAGCACAGGGAAGGTCAGGAGTGTTCCCCCACCCGCCACAGAGTTCACACCCCCTGCCACAAAAGACGCCACAAAGACCAGCCCGAGCTGGAGCATGGTCATGGAAGCGTCACTTTCACATCCAGCGGCTTCTTCTCGCCAAGGCGGCGCAGTCGAACACTTAGCCCCGTTTTCTCGGCATCCTCTAGCGCCTTAAACCAGTCCTCATTGCGTATCAGAGTGGCTGTCTTGACCCCATTGATGCTCTCAATCACATCACCCGGCTTGATGCCCGCTTTTTCGATGGGCATATTTGCCATCACGCCCAAGACCAAGCGCTCGCTTGTCTCGCGAACGACTCCCACCTGCCAGCCCCACTTGGGGACGCGCTGGTTGCTGGCGGGCTCTTTGGGCTGACTGGCGAAGAAGCGCTTGGCTCCGGCGATAATAAGCGCGGCGCAGAAAATCGCAAAGACGGCCCCGATCCACAGATCCCGCCTCTCTTGCTTGGAAAAAGCGGCGTAGCGAGCGTTGGCGATCAGCAGGCCAATCCCCATCGGCACCCACGCGGGAATCGGGAGGCCCGTGGTCTCGACGAGCACCAGCGCCAGCGCAAGAAGCCCAAAGACCCACCAGAAGGTTCGCTTGAGTGGGATCTGCCACTCGGGCTTTAGCCTTGGGAACTGGACAATGGCCGCAAAGAAGAGCGCGGGCAGCAGCACATCGGCGGGGCCAATCGTCACCCCAGAGAGAAGCGGGATGGCTTTCGTGAGCTGCATCGGTAGCTGCGGCTGGGGCGCGCCGCCCCCCACAGAGACCAGTGAGATCAGCTTAGAATTAGCCTGCATCGCCTGCGCCACCGTGCCCATGGTCACCATCACGATATCAAAGAAGATCACAATCCCCGCCAGCGCCAAGAGTGTGTTGGGATGCTTGATAATCTTGCGCCCCAGAGCTGCCCCCATCAAAATCACGCCCACCGGCAAAAAGAGGTTGTTGGCGGTCAGAAAGAGCGGCAGAGGCACCGGTACACGGAATGTCTCCGTGAGAAGATAGACCACGCCCATAGGGACGGCAAGTAAAAGCCCCACGAGTCCTAAAAATCCTGGGCTCTGGGGAAGACGTGCCGCTCCTGCGGCGGCAGTCATCAGGGCGAGCAAGAGAGGGAACAGATAGGCTAGCGATCCGAGATGCCCCGCCACACTCTGCGCAGCAGGAATGGGCACCCAAACGCCTAGATAACGGTTGAGGAGCGTGAGCAGAAACGCCCCGAAAGCACCACCGACCAGTGCCCAAAAGGCACCCGAAACTTGCTGAGACGATTCATGAGGTGAGGTGGAGACTGTCATTGGTACCTGTTCATTAGCCTTGCAGGTGGCAAGGATGCTAAAATCAGTATACAATCGAAAGCTGTCGCGTGTCTATGGCGGAGGTTTTGATCTTACTGCTGAGACACAATTAAGGAGTTTTGAATAAGTGGAACCACTGCGAATTGTGATCGCAGACGATGAGCCCATCATCCGAATGGACCTCCGGCGTACGCTGGAGAATATGGGACACATCGTAGCGGGGGAGGCTGGGGACGGTCGCCAAGCGATCGAAGTCACCCGCGAACTCAAGCCAAATGTCGTGATCCTCGACGTGAAGATGCCCCAAATGGACGGAATTGACGCCGCCAAGGTTATCTCCACGGAGGGTGTCGCACCTGTCCTGCTCCTGACCGCCTACTCCGACCGGGAGCTTGTGGAGCGGGCTAAGGATGCAGGCGTCTTCGCCTACCTGATCAAGCCTTTCAAAGAGGCAGATCTAATGCCCGCCATCGAGATCGCCATCGCTCGTTTCGAGGAGATGCTGGAGATCGAGAAAGAAGTGGCAGACCTGGAGAACAAACTAGAGACCCGAAAAGCGGTAGACCGCGCCAAGGGGATCTTAATGGATCTCTACGGACTCAAGGAGCAAGACGCGTTCCGTCGTATCCAAGTCCAGAGCATGAATACCCGTAAGTCCATGCGTGAGATCGCTGAGGCGATCATTATCGCAAACTCGGTCTGACGTGCAAAAACAAACCGCGGAGGAGCTTCAGCGACTTCTGGAGCGACGCGAGCACGAGCTAGCGGATGCCCGTCAGCGCATCCGCCAGCTTGAAGAAGCACTCGATGCACGCGCCTCTGAGGCAGCTGCCCTCCGCCGCATCTCTGAAGCCACCGGTCAGGTGGTCACGACCGACGACATCCTTCCCTTAATCGCCGAGATCGCTCTGGAGGTGACCGACACAGAGTCCGCTCTGGTCTATCTCTTCAACGAGTCGGGCGACACTCTGGTACTACGCGCCGCCACTGACGAGCCGATCAAGCCCCTTATTGGCAAGCTACGGCTGAAGATCGGCGAGGGGATCACGGGGTGGGTTGCAAAGGAGAAAAAACACGTCGCGCTGGCTTCCGAAGCCTGGAGCGACGAGCGCTTTAAGTTCCTCCCCGAGCTCAACGAGGACCGCTACCAGAGCATTCTCTCGGTGCCGCTTATCTGGCGCGATGAGTGCATTGGCGTGGTCAACGTTCGCACGCAGGCCCCCCATACCTACACCAAAACCCAAGTCCAGCTCCTCTCGGCCATTGCCTCCCAAGTCGCGGGGGCCATCCAGACCAGCCGCAAAGTGCGCAACGCCGAGAAAAGCGCCACACATCTCTCGACCGTGGCCGAGGTCTCACGAACCATTACCTCCAATCTCTATCTGGAAGAGATCTTGCAGCTCGCGGTTGCGGCCATGGCCCAGACCCTGAACTTTAAGATTGTCGCTCTGCGCCTGGTGGATGAAGAGAAACAGCAGCTCGTCGTCAAGGCCGTGCACGCCGCCTCAAAAGACTACGCCCGTCGCCCACCGCTTCATATTGGCGAAGGTCTAGCTGGGCGCGCTGCCGAGACGGGAAAAGTGGTCACGGTGCTTGATGTCAAAAAATCCCCCGACTACAAGTTTGGCGATATCGCCCGTGAGCAGAATCTTACGAGCTTAGCGTGTGTGCCGCTCAAAGTGCGCGACCGGGTGATTGGCGTGCTCAACTGCTACACCGACCAGCCCCATGACTTCACTGAGGGTGAGCTCAACGTGCTCTCGACACTAGGTAACCAAGTTGCCGTAGCGATTGAGAACGCCAAGCTGATGGTCAAAGGTGCCCTGCTTCAGGAGATGCATCACCGCGTTAAGAATAACCTCCAGCAGATTGCCAGCCTCTTGCGCCTCCAGAAACACTACGCCGGCGATCGGCCTGCCACCGAAGTGCTGGAAGAGTCCATAGGCCGCGTGATGGCCGTCTCTGCTGTCCATGAGCTACTCTCTCGCGAGGATCTGGACACGATCTCCATCCGCAAGATCGCTGAGCATATCGTTCTGGCGACCAAGCAGAGCCTGACGCTCCCTAACAAGCGCATTGAGTTCCGGGTAGAGGGACCCGAGCTGCGCCTCTCCAGCCACCAGGCAAACTCCGTCGCGCTAGTGCTCAACGAGATGGTGCAAAACGCCGTCGAGCATGGCTTCAAGCTCGCCGATGAGGGAACGATTCTGGTGCGCCTCATGGAAAAACCCAATGACTGGCTCTTAGAGGTGCGTAATACTGGCGATACCCCCCGCCCCGACTTTAACCCGGATAAGCACCACGACCTAGGGCTACAGATCGTCCAGGGCCTCGTGCGCGGCGACCTTCAAGGCGAGTTCAAGCTCCTCCGTGATGGCGAAGAGACCGTCGCCTCCATCCGCTGGCCCAAGACGTAACCGCGCCTAGAGTACGTAGAGTGCTCCGGCGATTTCCGCAAGGCCTGGGAAGTGAGTGGCTCCTGGGCAAGCACGGGGACAGCAATCAGCAAACTGGCAGTAGTAACAATAGATCTAAGGTTGCGGGTCAAGAGAGGGTTTCGCGTTTTTTCGAGGCACTTTTGAGCCACGATATAATGTGTTTCGTAGAGGCGGATCATGTATACGTTTGCTTATCTTGGAATGCAGAATATCGTCATCATCTTGGTGATTGCCCTGCTTATATTTGGACCTCAAAAAGTGCCCGAACTGGCTCGTCAGATCGGGGGGGCACTGCGTGACCTGAAAAAGATGTCCAATGACGTTCAGTCGGCGTTCGATTTGGACGATCACTCGTCGTACGATCGCTACGAGCCGCCCACGTACGAGTACACCCCTCCGGTCAGTACGACCTATGACCACGAGCCGCTGGATCAGTATGGCTTGCCTGCTGTCGCAGAGCACCCAGCTATCGAAGCGGCGGACACGGAGCACTCTGTTGATGTTGATATTGATACTGATACAGAGCACTCCACGGAGACGCTGGTGGATGCGGTCGCCACCGAGCAGCTCGCAGAGGCTATAGCTGTAGTACCGCCACTTGAGCTGGAGGCGGGAACCACCGTATTAGAGGCGGAGACCACAAAAGAAGCGCTAGGGGTCGCTGCGGCGGCAGAGAGCGCTTAAGGAGAAGAGTTAGACTGCTATGTTGAACATAACATTTGCCTATTTTACAAGCTACACCGACTGGCTTATTGTCGGCGCGATCGTTCTGGTTCTGTTTGGGGGAAGCAAGATCCCTCAGCTCGCCCGTGGGCTGGGTGAGGGAATCCGTGAGTTCAAGAACTCCATCAATGGCGAACCCGCTAAAGAGGAAGAAGACGAAAAGAAGCCTGAAGGCGATAAAGAAAATAAAGAGAAGACAGGCAACGAGTCATGAGTATCGTCATCGGTATCCTCACGGGAGTGATGCTTATTCTCTCGGGAGGGCTCATCTGGATTGTCACGATGCAGACCCCTAAAAACGAGGGGTTCGGCGGTGGCGTCGCCAACACTCCTAGTAGCAACTTCCGCGGCAAAGCAGGCTACGATGAGATGCTCTCTCTCTACACCCGCAACCTCGTGATCGGCTGGATGAGTACAGCGCTCCTGCTCTACATTCTCCACGAAGTGAGTGGAACCTAAAAAAACTTTCCCGGCTACCTGTAAGCACAGGTAGCCGGGAGTAGCTAGTTTTTTACTTCAGAGCACGCGGTGCCAAGCAGATAAGCATAGAAAGCTACCGCGGCAACGCAGTAAACCAGGATTCCGATCCACATCGTCGTATATACCCTCTGTTCTATTCTAACAAGGGTTCTCCTTTCTGTCAAGGCGGTTGGCATGCACCGTTTTTGCCTCGTAGGTTCTGGTTTGGTTCTCGTGGGAGCCCCGACACAAGCACAAGACATTACGCGGATCCAGAGTATTGAGGTAAGCGGAACCTCTGTCCTACCCTCTGCCTCCGTACTGGAAGTTGCAAGAACCATGCTAGAGGGCAAAGAAGCCCAACCCGAAGCTCTCCGCGGCGCTTTTGAGGCAATCAAGGCGCTCTATCAGGCCAAGGGCTACACGCTTGCACAAGTCGTCGGCTACCAGCTCTCACCAAGTGGCACGCTCTCTCTCACGATTGCCGAGGGACGTATCCGAAAGATCACGATTCAAGGAGCCAAACGCACCCGCCTTTCTGTTATCCACGAGGCTCTCTCGCAGCATGAAGGGACGGTCTACCGCGCGGCAACGATTCAGCAAGACCGGGCGCGACTGGGGCGGCTGGGAGTCTTCAGCGAGGTACTTATCAGCGGTGTCCCTCCCGAAGAGAGTGATGCCACCGACACCATTGGCCTTGTGGACTTAGTAGTGAAGGTCAAAGAATCGCAGACCGGCAATGTCGCCGCGACCGTCGGCTATGGCGATGGAACGGGGCTGGTGGGGTTTGTGGATCTCACAGAGAACAACCTGCTTGGAAACGCCCAGCGCGTCTCAGCTCAGTGGCAGCGGTTTGGGCGGGTGCTCCTTGATAACGATGGCTTTCTGGTGCAAGAAGACCCTCGGACGGCGTTTTATGTCACTCTTCAGCGCCCTGCTATCGGCCCGCGAAGCCTCGCCTATGGCGTGAGTGTCTATGACCAGAACACAATTTTCCTGCCCACGTTTGGAACTCCGATAGAAACGTTCCGGAGCTACGAGCGCCGCAAGGGCTTCAATGCACAGCTAGGCAGACCTATTGGAGGAGTCTGGAACCTTGCCCTCACCGCACGGCGTGATGTGGTGGGCTACGATCCCGTCCCGGATCGCCTCAATCCACCAACGGCAGAGCTGAGCCGCGCCGGTGCGACGGTTGGTGCGCTCGGGTTCTCGCTCGCTGCGGACACGCGAGACCGTGCGGACAACCCACGGACAGGACTTCTCCATCGCCTGCGCTACGAAGCAGCAGGCTCTCTGTTGGGAGGCACGCGTAGCTTCACACAGACCAGCCTGGATCTGCGCCGCTACAGCCCGATGAGTCTTCCTAAGAAGCCCAATGCCGTCTTTGCCTCTCGCCTTCTGGCAGGGATCTCCTCAGGCGATGTGCCCCTCTCCGAGCAGTTCTTTCTGGGTGGCTTCGACCTACTACGCGGCTACGAGTTCTTCTCCGTGCGTGGCGATAAGATGGTGCTAGGCTCTGCCGAGGCACGAGTCCCTCTAGGCGCAGACACAACCGGAGTGGTTTTTCTTGATGCAGGCAATGCCTGGCTGCCGGGCCAGAGTGTCTCGGCGAGTGGACTAAAGGTCGGAGGGGGCGTTGGGCTGCGCTTCCAGAGCCCCCTTGGCCCGATTCGCTTTGATCTCGCCTTTGGCAATGCATCGCGCACCTATATCTCCCTGGGACAGTCTTTTTAAGCGATGAGCAGCACTGTCGAGCGCCTCGCGTTGCGCAAGCTGGTCAGCCCTCCCAAGTGGCTCCCCGGCTGCATCGCCTACGAGACCATCATGGGATCCATGGCCTATGGCGTCTCCTCCGACTCATCGGACATGGATGTCTACGGCTTCTGCGTCCCGCCCAAAGACGATGTCTTCCCACACCTGCGCGGCGAGATTCCGGGCTTTGGACGGCAACTTCAGCGCTTCGAGCAGTTTCAGCAGCATCACGTGGAGGATAAAGACGCTCTGGCGGGCAAGGGCCGCGAGTACGACCTGACGATCTTCTCGCTCGTCAAGTTCTTCCAGCTCGCGATGGAGAACAACCCCAATATCGTGGACTCGCTCTTCACCCCGAGAGAGTGCGTGCTTTTCTGCAATCCGATTGGTGAGCGCGTGCGAGAGAGACGCCAGATATTTCTCCATAAAGGCGCGTGGCATAAGTTCAAGGGCTATGCCTACTCTCAGGTTCACAAGATGGAGATCAAGACCCCACAAGAGGGCAGCAAGCGCGCGCAAACTATCGAAGAGTTCGGTTTTGATCTGAAGTTTGGCTATCATGTAGTGCGATTACTTGATGAAATTGAGCAAATACTGACATTAGGCGATCTTGACTTGCAACGTGATCGTGAGCGGCTGAAAGCCATCCGACGCGGTGAGTGGAGCCTAGAGCAAGTCAAGGAGTTTTTTGTCACGAAAGAAAAAGAGCTGGAGAGCGCCTACACCAGTAGCAAGCTCCCACACAGCCCCGACGAGGCGGCGATAAAGACGCTCTTGCTGGAGTGCCTTGAAGTACAGTACGGCTCGCTGGAGAGTGCTATCACCCTGCCTGGCCAAGAGCGGGCGCTTCTGGCGCAGATAAAAGCCCTCTGCGAGAGAGCGGGCGTATGAAATCCCTCTATGCCATCCTTGCCGCCGCGTTTCTGCTCTCGGTGAGCTTTGCGGTCAAAGTCCCGCTTGACCATAATCCCGACGAGTCATCGCACCGTGACTATATTCGGCTCATGGTCGAGCAAAAAGGCTTGGTGATGTTTGTCCCGAGTAAGGGCCGAAAGCCTTTGCCTGCGCCCGTGATCGAGAAGATGCAGGCACGAGAGGGAATGACCGAGCTGCCCGAGGGAGCAATCAGTCGGGATGAGGCGCATCAGCCCCCCCTCTACTACGCTCTCGCGGCGCTGGTCTTTGCGATCACGGGCGGTGGGAGTTTACTGGCGCTACGCTTAGTCGCGCTACCGTTTCAGCTTGCGACCGTCTGGATTGTCTGGAAGGCGGGGCGAGATCTCTTTCCCAAGCGGCCCGAGCTGGCTCCCGCGCTGGCGGCGTTTGTGGCTCTCTTGCCCACGCAGGCACAGCTCGGCGGCGCGATCAGCAACGATGCCACCACGCATTTTTTCTGCGCACTGATTGTCTGGCGCATGGCACGCTTCTTCGCCCCACATATCGCCCCGCCCCACCGCGCCTATGCTTGGGGCGAGGGGGCACTCTTAGGGCTCTTTTTCGGGCTGGGCCTGCTCACCAAGCTCACGGTGCTCCAGCTCTATCCCGTGCTCTTTGTGGCCTGTGCGCTTGCCATAAAGCAAAAGCGCATCACGTTTGCCGACACTCTGGGAGTCTTTGGGGCTGCCGTGTTAGTTGGGCTTGCCTTGGCTGCTCCCTGGCTGGCGCGAAACCAGATGCTCTACGGCGATTTTCTTGCACAGACAATCTACAAAGCCACCGGGCCGAATTTTTCACCCAGCGCGATTAGTCAGGCGTTTGGCTGGAGTGGCGAGGACTATGCCCGCAATGTAGGGCTCCGCTCGCTGGCAAGCTTCTGGTATTTTCTGGCTCCCGATCTGCCCCCAAAGCAGTTTGTGGGGCCGCCCATTCTGCTCCTACTTGCGCTGGGGCTGAGCTTGTTGCCGCTCTTGGGGCTCTACAAAGCCAGCAAAGAGAAATCCGTCGAGCCTGTCTTTGGATTTGCCACGCTGGTACCACTATGTCTAGTGCCGTTTTTCACGAAGTTCGTCTACGAGGTGTTTCAGGCGCAGGGACGGTACTTTCTACCCTCACTGCTGGCTGTAGCGCTGGTGAGTGTGGGTGGGTTTGCCGCGCTGGGAAAGAGCAAGTGGGCCGCTTTTGTGCCGGCGGCCCTGCTCTTTTTGCTCTCGCTCTGGCAGCTAGTTGGTGGAGGATACGCCGCTAGTCGCTGAGGGACGTGCGGCCTGTGGAGCGGTAAGATAGCCCAGCCCCCAGCCCGCCGCAAAGAACACCAGAGCACAGAGGGCAAGCACTAAAGGGCGTGAGAGCGGGGCCATCGTGGGCGGCTCGTTGTTTTGCGGGTCATCGAACTCAGGGAGGAGCCTAGGGCGAAACGGAGGAGGCTGCTTCTCCAGGCCCAGCTCAAGGCGTGCGTACTCCCGCCCGATCCGTGCGACCGTTTCCACGGTTTCCTCAGAGAGAGTGCCCCGCAGTGCCAGTGCCTTTAGGTTTCGGGCCATGCGAGCCCCGAGCCCCGCTCCCTCGCTGGTGCGTGCCCGCCAGTCGCCTGGCTCCAGAGTATCCCCGAGGCGCATTGTCTCTCCCACATGGTCCGCGAGCAGATTGGCATCTTGCGCTAGGGTCTGGGTTAGCTCGCGGGTCGCCGCATCGTCCACGAGGGTTGGTGGAAGTGCGCCGACGAGCTCCGCGGAGAGGCGATCGGCGAGCTGCTTGATCTCCCCACGCCCTGGCAGCAGGAGCGAGGGCGCACGCAGTACCACCGAAAAGACACCGCGGGGCGTAGGACGCGTCGAAGGCCACCAGGTCGCAAACGTGGCAAACTGGTTGACCGCCATCAAGGAGTGCAGCCAGCGCTGAAGCATCGCCTCACTTGCCGGAGAGAACGGAAGCTCGGGCGCAAGCTGCTCTGGCACCGTGGGCTCTGCTGCCTTGGCCACGGGTGGCGGCGGGGTGAGGAGTAAAAGAGTCGTGTCCTGTCCACGCGACTTCTCCTGAATCGCCTCCCAGACCGCATCGGCTCCCATCAGAGTCAGTGGCCCTCCCATTCGGAGAACCTGCTCGCTGGAAAGAAACAAAAGAAGAAACTCGACCCCGCGCCGCTGCCCGGCAAGCTCTTGGTCATCAGTGATGCGGCTCAGTGCCCAGAGGTCTTTACGGATCTGCCAGAAGAAGAAGACTTTCTGCTCGACGCTAGGCAGCTCGATATCGGAGTAGAAGCCATGGCAGACAAAGCGGATAGACTCTGTCAGGCTCTCTTGAACCCCTGGCCCACCCTCCGCCACCATGGACGTCACTTTATAGTCGTCATAGGGGCCACGCCCGCTTCGGAACACGGCCCACTGCACCCCAATGTGCTCATCACTCATGGCTTACTTCCCTGTGGCACGACGCTCTTCAATGGCGGTCTGCCAGAGCTCGACAACCCTCTCAATATGCCGGATCGCGTCCAGATGCCTCTGTGTGGTAGTGTCCGTGCTTCCCAGCAGCCAGCGCCGTAGCTCGGTAAACGTGGTGACATTCCAGCGGAGTGCCCGTGCCGTCAGCCAAAGCAGGGGCGTGGCGCAGTTGGTGGGCGCGGTATCCTGCGGGGAGATCATCTCAAACTTGCGAGAGAGATCCGGCTGGCCATCGGGGCCATTGGCGGGACGCGAGGCGGTAATCGCTGTGGTCTTGAAGATCTCCGCATCGGCAAAACCAGGACCGGTCGCGCGGCACTTCTCCTCCCACTCCTGGAGAATGCCGAAAGGACCGCTGTAGCGCAGCAGTGATGAGTTCACATCGTCTTTGCCGCGCACCCGTCGCTCGCCGTAGATAAGCTCATCCATCTTCACATGGTCAGGCAGCCCACTCGTTAGATCCACGCACTCGTCGCACTTGGTCATTACCATCCCGACTGGGATCACGCGGTTCTTTCCATTCCCCTCGATCCGGCCTTCGGTGTTCACCCCCATCTTGCGATCGGTCTTGCCATCAATGAGAATATCCATCACAGCACGGAAGGCATTCTGAACATCACTCAGCCCCTCTTCCTGAACCCCACGTCGTAGGCTTGAGATATCCCCGACAAAGAGAATCCCATCTGAGTCCGCGATCCGGTTCCAGTACTTTTTATGGGCATCGGCAGAGTGATCGCTGGTCACCAGCAAGCTTCCGGGGTAGTCGAGCAGGTTGATACGCGCCACCTTAACGGGCTTATCGTTCTTACGCAGGCGCACAAAGACATCGAACTTGAACTCGCGCATGCCCTGCGTACTAGGGGGCCACTGGTTGTAGGTGTAGATCAGATCCGAAAGATAGTCTAGGTTGCGGTCTAAATAATAACGCTTCTGCGCCTCGTCAAGCTGCTCGTAGTTGACGGGCGTGATGTCCACAGGCTTGACAATTACCCCATAGCGCTCTGCTGTGTTCTCCATCCACTCTTTGTAGGCTCCGGCCAGCAGCACGGTCTTCCCCGACTCGCGGCCCCCGATCACGGTGAAGTTCATCTCCAGCGCCTCACCGCCCGTGGCGACGTAGCGTGAGTCGCGGCCCTGCTTGCCACCTTGGAGAAAACGTAGCTTCTTGTCGGCGTCCCATGCCAGCTTTAGAGTCACACCAGCCCAGGCAAACCCGATCAGGGTCGGAACTCCTGTCGCCCAGGTCATGAACGGCCAGCTCTGGATAGTGCCATCTATCAGTTTATTGAAGGGAAGCGCCAGAAAGCCCACCAGAGCCGCTTGAGGCAAGAGCTGGATCAGCCCTAAGTTGCCGCCTCCCATCACCGCATCGCCACGCAGTGCCAGCTTGCGCGCCACCATCAGCCCAACAATCGCGGCGATCGCGTTGGCGATAAACCGAGAGATAAAGAACTCCGGGGAAGGCTTCTCTGTACCAATCGAGGGCAGCACCGCACGCACGATCAAGATCGCGAGGGCCGCCAAGACCCCCGTGATCACACCCGTAATCGCCCAGTCCCGGATAGCATCCACTGCTTTGTAGCCGCTTCCCTTGGTCTTGGTGGCTTTCTTAGCGGCAAAAGAGCGAAAGAGTGCTGTGGAGACAAACGCCGCAATCGTGGCTCCCACGGGCACGAGGCTATAGGCAACACTGAGCCCCTGCGCCTTGCCCGATGCTATAAACGCCGACCAGAGCACTGCCTTGAGCCAGAGAAAAAAACCACCCAGGCCAATCAGTATCGCCCACTTGGCGAGCTCCGCAACCTTGAGGCGCTCCATCGGATCAAGGCGCTGGATCAGTTTTTTGTTAGCCGTCTTGGCCGTCACCAGAGGCGCGGGAGCCTCTGAGGGACGCTCATAGGCAGACAGATTCGGTTTGGGAAGCTCGGGAGGAGGCGCAGGAGCAGGAGCATCAGGCTCCGCTGAAAAGTCCGACTCGGTGAACATCTCTCGCCGCATAGCTTACTAAACCCCTATACAAACACGTTGCCTGTGAGGATACCATAAAACTACCAGGGTAGAGTGTGCAATCCTACACGGTGAAATACTGGATTATAAGTCGGCAGATTTGCTTAAAAACTAAATCATCGCTTTCTCTCTACCGTTTGAGGTACTTGTCAAAGAAGGCGAAGAGAGCAGATTCAGCTTGTTTGGCTTGCTCCCCCCCGAACCCGTGGCCTGCTCCTTGCAAGGTCACCAGCTCCGCGTCTACTCCGGCGGCCAGCAGGCGATCCACCATCCAGATAGACTGCTCGTAGGCAACATAGTTGTCTTTGGTGCCGTGCACACAGAGAGTCGGTGGCGCTTGCGGAGTTACCCAGTAGAGTGGGCTTGCCGTAATGTGCTTGGGACGCTCTTTTTCCACATTGCCCCCGAGAAACAGCGGCAGCACCTCGGCGGCATCCACGCTCTTACCATAGGACTTGGTGAGATCGCTGGGGCCGTAGAAGTTCACGACGCAGTTGACTTTACTGGACTGTGTGGGGTTTCCGCCCTCGCCCTCCAGCTCTTTCACGCCACCCGTCACCCCCAGATAGAGCGCCAAGTGCCCGCCTGCGGAGCCGCCCGTCACCCCAATGCGCTCCGGGTTAATGTGGTACTTGGCGGCATTGGCCCGCAGCCAGCGCACGGCGGCTTTCACATCGTGGATGGCGGCAGGAAACGGGTACTTAGGCGCAAGCCGGTAGTCCACCGTGATCGCGACATAGCCCCGCGCCGCAAGCTGCTTGATGAGCCCATCGTAGCCATCGCGGGTTCCGGCACGAAAGCCGCCGCCATGAATACAGAGCACGGCAGGAAACGGCCCGTCGCCTTTTTCAGGCCGTGCGAGATCGAGCTTCAGGTGCTGGTCATCGGGGTTGGTGAACTCAATCCCCTTCTCAAAGACCACACCCTCTTGCGCCTGAGCTTGAACAGGCGCAAGTGCTAGCAACAGCGCCAGTGCGACCAGTACATTTCGTTTCATTTAGTGCATGTCCAAGCCACCAGAGATGTCAATTGAGCCACCCGTGATGTAGGCCGCTTTCTCGCTGGCAAGATAGGCGATCAGCTCCGCGATCTCGTCGGGGCGGGAGAGGCGCTTGACGAGTAGCTTAGCCATGAAGGCTTCCACATCTTTGTCGCCGCCGGTCTGGCGGCGCTCGGCGAAGTTCTTCTGCATCATGCCCGTGTCCACGGCGGCGGGACAGACACAACAGACTCGAATGCCCTCTTCGCCCAGCGAGATCGCGGCGGACTTGGTGAGATGGATCATTCCCGCCTTGCTCAGCCCGTAGATGGTCTGCGTGGGCCGACCGGAGCGCCCCGCGGCGCTGGCGACATTGACCACGACGCCGCCATTGCCAAACTTCTTCATCTCGACGGCGGCGGCCTGGATACAGAAAAATGCTCCCTTGAGGTTGATGTCCATCAGCCAGTCGTAGGTCTCTTCCGTGACATCCCAAATCGGCTCCAGACGAAAGACCCCGGCGTTGTTGACCAAGCAGTCCAGCCGCCCCAGCTTTGCCGCCAAGGCCGCAAAGACCTCTCGGATCTGCGCGACATTACGGATGTCCAGAACGGCGGTCTCTGTTCCCTCGCCTACTTGCTCTGCGGCACCCGTTAGCGCCTCCGCATTGATGTCCACCAGCACGACTTTCCAGCCATCGCGACGGAAGATCTTTCCTGTCTCGATCCCAATTCCCCCGGCCCCGCCGGTCACCACCACTACTTTTTGCTCGCTCATGCTGCTAAATTCCCCTCGCCACAAGCAATTTCCTGTCACCAAATCGCAAAAAGATGCGTCTTTAGTCTCCGAAGGAGTATAAAAAAAACATGCTAACCCTACTGCCCCCCGCAGCTCTAGCTGCCTCACCCGAGTTCCGAGTGGACGAAGGTGCTCTTACAATCACGCTTCAGGACAAAAAGAAAAAAGAGAAGGCAAGCAAAAAACAGGACGAGAAAGACACCAAGAAACACAAGCGCAACGGCGATGGCGATGGCGATGGCGATGGCGATGACAAGAAAGAGGAGAAGCGTGAGCCAAAGAGCAGTCGAAACTTTGCTCTTCTCTCGGGCACCTACGACCCGCGTGGGGCGAGCTACGGCACCCTACGCCAGTACACCCTCGCCTCGCAGGGGATGTTCCTCGACTACTTCACGGGAAATGGTGCCACAAAAGCCGAGATTATCGGACTGGGATCGGGTGCGGGGGCCAGGTCGCTGACCCGAAGTTTCCAGCACAGAGGTGTCTCGCTCTCCCTGAATGGCGGCTGGGGAGTCTACCATCTCCGGGGCAATAACTCTGAGACAAAGCTTGCATGGGTGGCTGGGATCACAGTGAGTACCAGCCCCGGCCTAGTCGCGCGCCTCCAGCTTCTGGACACGAAGCTCAACAATGGTAACCTGCGCGGCTCGTCGCTAAGTGTCGGCTGGCGTTTCTAACCAGCAGAGATCCGGCTTGCCCACCCGGGCAAGGAGGGTTCAAGAGATGGAACGGAGGCGCTTGCTGCTCCGGTGTCCTGTAGAACAAGCGCAAAAACTCACGTGGCTAGAGCGGCTGTACTTGCGTGCCTGGCTCTGGGAGGCGATGAAGTGGGATCAGAATCGGCGCGCACGAGAGGCCGCACGTGCTTGCATGGACGAGCTACGCGGCTAACACCTACTCTCAGAGCCACTCGGCGGTGAGTGGCTCTGAGTTTTAGCTTTCTGGTTTAGATTCCAGCGAGGCGGGTGGTAGCATCGCCGAAGCGATCCAGCTTGACTCCCATGTTGTCCATGAGGGAAAGATAGAGGCTACAGACCTTGCGGTTCTCGTCGCCCTTGTCGCGGAAGTTGAGCACGCGGCCTGTCTTGAGGGTGCCACCCATTCCACCGACGGTCAAGATCGGCAGGTGGGAGTTGTCGTGGACGGAACCGGAGTACATGTTCGAGAGCCAGAGGATACAAGTGTTGTCCAGAACGGTTCCCTGGCCCTCGGGCATGGCATCGAGCTTACCTGCAAGATAGGCGAGCTGCGTGATGTAGTGGCGCGTGATGCGCTCGTAGCCCTCGGAGTTGTCGCTGTGCGAGGCGATATGGTGGCCATCGTTGACATTGAGGAACGGGTAGAACAGCCCCGAGAGGTCGCGGCACATGAGCATCGAGGCGATGCGGGTCTTGTCGGTCTGGATCGCCAGCGCGACAATATCGCACATCAGGCGCATGTGATCCCGGAGATCCTCGGGAAGACCATCGTCGGGGCGCTTCATGGCGACCAGCGGCTTACCCTTACCACGGGCATTGTCGGCGGCTTTGACCAGCTCGCTCCGCATCCTCTGGGCACGCTTCTCCACTTCACGAACACTATTTAAGTACTCATCCAGCTTCGAGCGATCCTCACGGCTGATCTTACGGCGCAGGCTCGCGGCTTCGTCACTGACTCGGTCCAGCACACTCTCCATACGCTGGTTGCCGTTGTTGTCAAAGAGGCTATCGAAGGCCAGCGACGGGTAGACCTCACTAGGGACGGGCGAGTCCGCATCCTGCCAGGAGATAAACGAGCTGTAGGCCATCGAGAAGTTCGACTCATGGTAGCCGGTGAGGGGCTTCTCACACGAGAGAACCAGGCTCGGCTGAGCCGTCTCTTGCCCTAGGCGCTGCGCCAGAACCTGATCCATGCTAACGCCGCCATGCAGCACCGCACCACGGCTAAGAGAGGCTCCCGAGAGGATACCGCCGGTCATTCCGGGGTGAATCCCGACGCCTGTCGAGGGTTTGTTAAAGAGCCCACTGATCACATTGAGCTTGGTCTTGAGCGGCTCCAGCGGCGCAAGGCTCTTTGACAGCTCCATCTGAGCGCCCTCGCCCTTGGCTCCCCAGTTATTGGGGCTGATTCCCGTTCCCATGAACTGCACCACAAAGCGCTTCGGAGGAGTGGCAGGGTCTTTTTGTGTGCTCCGTAGCGGGGCTCCCCAGACAGGCAGTGACTCTAGGAGTGGCAGGGACATCGCCACACCGGCTCCCCGGAGCAGGATACGTCGAGACAGTTTCGGTTCTTGGTTGGACATCGTGACTAACTTTCCTTGTGACTAACTTTCCTTCGTCGTCGTTGTTGTCGCCACGGAGACGCGGCGTGTGCGGAACTGTGGGCTGGTGACAATGGCCTCCACTAGCGTGTTAAAGCGATAGTTATTATTGATCAGCCGCTTTTGCATCTCCAAGAGGAGCGGCTCATCAGAGGGTAGCAGGGTTCGTCCTAGCGAGTAAGACAAAAGCTTGCGACCAAAGTTATCGAGAAAATCTTTCTGGCGGCGCTGCTTGAGGAACTCTTGGAGACCCGCGACATCCTCAAAGTCTTTTCCACCAGGGAACGGAGCGCGGCTATCCACCTGCTTGCCACCGCCATCTTTGGTGCGTCGCTCGCCAATAGGGCCGAACTTCTCAAAGACCAGGCCGTAGGAGTCGAAGCGAGCATGGCAGCCCGCACACGCCGGGTTCTTGCGGTGGGCCGCCAGCACCTCACGGAGGGTTTGATCCCCCATCTGGGTCTCGTCCTTGGGAAGCTCGGGCACCACGGCGGGCGGCGGGGGAATCTGCTCGCCCAGCAAGCGCCGCACGACCCAGTAGCCACGCCGCACGGGGCTGGTGCGTAGCCCCGAGGCGTTCTTGGTCATAAAAACGGCCATCGGGAAGAGGCCACCACGACCATATTTCTCCGCGCTCTGGACTTTCACCCAGGCATCTTTCTCCGCTTTTATATCGTCCATGCCGTAGTGCTTGGCAAGGGGCGCATTGACGAAAGTATGCTTTGCGTAGAGCCAGTCGAGAACGGAGCCGTTGCTCTGGAAGGTGTCCATCATGAAGTGCACAGGCTCCTC